>AR_comb_assmDRAFT_10017727_pt1 | contig 11547 bp, 8 predicted proteins | sample ArasoioldDNA_FD_10543 | JGI IMG/M metagenome (IMG submission 10543) | reverse complement strand
GCGACCGTCCGTCGCTCGACGATCCGCGAGAGCCGGCACCAACCGTCGCCGAGGTCGGACGCGGACCTCTAGCCGAATCGCTGGGACGATTCAAGGCCGTGCGACTCGTTGGTAAGGGTGTCGTCCTCGAATACGCTGTTCGCGGCGTAACGGTACGAGAGTGGATGTCGCCAGCGGACGGCCCGGTGCCGGCGATCGTCCGAAACATCCGCATCGATCCCGCTACCGAGCCACTGTGGCTGATGCTCGGTTATGCACACAAGGGGGCCTTCACCGTCTGTCGCGGACACGGTGAGGCGCCAACGCTCGATTCGGTCTCCGCCGGCGCTGAACCAGGCCCCGTCTGGACGCTGAAAGTAGCGCCGCACACTGCCCCACTCGATGTGTGCGTCGCCATGTCTCCCGCAGCGCGCGCCGACGCGAGCACACTCGAGTCGGAAAGCATTCCGTCGGCGCCAGCGACTGCGCGCTGGCCGCAGGACGTCACGACCAAGGTGGAACTCTCAACGGCCAAGGACGCGTTCGTCGTCGATGACTTCACGTTGCCGACCGAGAACCCGTGGCGCAGAAACGTGCGGCCCGGAGACATTCAATTCCTCAAGGACGGCACCGGCGTGATCGTGACGCTCGACGGAGACGTCTGGACCGTGCGCGGCCTCGACCAATCCAACTCGCCCATCACGTGGAGGCGTTTCACCTCAGGCCTGCACGAACCGTTGACGCTCGCGATACGCGACGAGCAGATTGACGTCTTCGACCGCAACGGCATCTGGCGGCTGCGCGACACCAACGGCGACGGCGAGGCCGACGTGCACGAGCTCTTCTCGAATGCTTTCGCGCAAACCGCCGACATGCGCGAATTCCCGAGCACGATCCGGCTGGCACCGAATGGCGAATTCGTGATCGCCAAGGGCGGACAGGAGGCGGCGACGATCGGCAAGCACAACGGCAGCGTGCTGCGGGTCTCCGCCGACGGTCGCACGTCCACCGTGCTTGGCTACGGCTTCCGTCAGCCACAAGTCGGCGTCAACGTTCGCACCGGTCTCGTGACCGCCAGCGATCAACAAGGCCACTACATCCCCTCGACGCCACTGCACATCGTCCGCGACCATCAGTTCTACGGGTTCCTCAGCGACCAGCTGCCGCGAGAGGTCTACCCCGCGCCGATCGCCGATCCGCTCACGTGGATTCCGCACGCGGTGAACGCGTCGGCGCTGTCGCAGGTCTGGCTGTTCGACGCGAGGATGGGTCCGCTGAACGATCAGATGGTCCACATCGGCTTCAACAAGCCGGAACTCTTCCGCGTGATGCTGAACAACCGCGGTGCGAGGCCGCAGGCCGCAATTACGAGTATCACCACCGCATTTCAATTCCCGCCGCTCAACGGATCTGTGGACCCTGCGGATGGCCAGTTGTATATCGCGGGATTTCAGGTTCTCGGATGGGGTACGACCTCGACGCGCCTGGCCGGCCTCGGTCGCGTTCGCTACACCGGGGCACCATCGACGCTGCCACGCGAAGTCCTACCGATGGACAAGGGCATTCTGCTCCGCTTCGAGAGCGCGCTCGACGCGAAGCGAGCCGCCGACCCGCACAACTACACCGTTGCCAGCTGGCACTACGAGCGCACCTACAAGTACGGATCGCCGCAGCTCAAGGCCGACAACACTCCCGGTTCGGATCGACTCGTGCCAAGCAGCGCCTACGTTTCCAAGGACGGCGACGGTGTGTTCGTCGGCATTCCCGGTATGAAGCCCGTGATGCAGATGCGCATCGGCTGGACGCTCGCAACGTCAACTGGAACCGTCTTTCAGGAAAGCGCATCGTTTACACCGTACGAGCTCGCGGTCTTCAATCCGGAGAAGGAAGGCTTCGGCGCTATTACCGTCGACCTGTCACCGAAGACGGAAGCAGCGGCAGCGGCAACGCCGGTCAGCGCCGAGGAAGGTCGAAGAATCTACGAACGATTCGGCTGCATCGCTTGTCACGCGAACGATGCTTCCGCGGTGTCCAAGCTCGGACCGAACTTCAAGGGTCTGTACGGCTCCGAGCGGACCTTCAATGAAGGTCTCGTCAGGGTAACCGCCAACGACGGCTACATCCGTGAGTCGATCCTCGAGCCAACCGCGAAGGTCGTCTCAGGCTTCAACCGGACCGGCATGGGCATGCCGAGTTTCGCCGGCGTCCTGACCGAGGAACAGATCCAGTCGGTGATTCTCTATATCAAGAGTCTCAAGTAGCAGCCCGGCTTCAGCCCTCGCGCAGCGCCACCAGGGGATCGATGCGCGTTGCTCGCCGCGCCGGAATCAGGCAAGCGGCCACGGCAACGAGTGTAAGAATGGCGCTGATTCCGACGAAGGTCACTGGATCACTAGTCGTGATCCCGACCAGCGTGCGCTGAACCACGGTGCTCAAGAGATATGCCCCGCCGAGGCCCAGCGGCAGGCCGATGGCCAACTGCACGAGACCAAGTCGTAACACCATCCAGCGCACCTGCTTCGGCTGCGCACCGAGCGCCATGCGTACCCCGATTTCAGGTGTCCGCTGCGTCACGGCGTACGCCATGACCGCATACAGTCCCACCGACGCCAGGGCCAACCCGATCAGGCCGAAGATCCCAAACGTCGCGCCAAAAAGACGGAAGGGCCAGCGCTCCTCGTCCATCATCTGATCGAGTGTCTGGATCGTGAAGAGTGGCTGATCGGCGTCGATGTCCTGCACTGCGCGGCGCAGCGGGTCGACCAGCGATGACGGAGGCAGCTGGCTGCGAACGACCAGCGACGCACCGGCGGGGGCCTCCTGCCGGTTCGGCGTGTAGATCACCGGATCGTTTTCGATCTGTCGTGTTTCGGCGTGACGAATGGACGGACTGATCGCAACGATGGTTCGCCAGACGGGTGGCTCGCTGCCGGGCTTGGCATCACGCTCGACGAATCGGATGCGGCGGCCGATCGGGTCCTCACCGGGGAAGAACTTCGCTACGAAGCGCTCGTTCACGATGACCGTCTCCGAACCGGGCGCGCCGTCACGCTCCTGGAACTCACGGCCTCGACGAATGGGCCGGTCGAGCACAGTGAAGAAAGTGGGACTGATGGTGACCACAGGTGCGTTCAAGCGGTCCTCGTCACGCTGCGCCACCGGGCGCCCGTCAATCTCGAACGTGCGGCCAAAGGCACGAAACGGCGGCATCGTGGTGGCCACCGCAACCGACTCCACGCCAGGCACCGCTCCCAGCTTAGGAAGTAGCCGATTGTAAAATTCCAGCCTCGCCTCGGACGTTTTGTATTTCTGGTTCGGCAACTGCAATCGCATCGTCACGAGCTTGTCGGGCGAGAAACCGAGATCGAGTCGCTCGAGGTTGAGGAAGCTGCGAATCATCAGCCCGGCGCCAGCCAGCAGCACAACCGCAAGCGCCAGCTCCGTGACGACCATCGTGCCGGTGAGCCAGCGCGCGCGACGATTCCCGACCGTGCCTCGTCCGCCTTCCTTCAGCACCTGGTTGTTCTCGCGCTTCGAGATGTGCAGCGCCGGCGCGAGGCCGAAGAGGATGGATGTGAACAAACAGATGGCGGCGACATAACCGACGACTTGCAAATCGACGCGGAAATCGATCCAGTAGGGTTTGCCAGGGTCGGTAATCGCGCTGTCGAACAGATGCACGCCGGTGTAGGTCAATAGCAGTCCACAGCTGCCACCGACGACCGCGAGCACCAGGCTTTCGAGCAGCAACTGGCGCACGATCCGCCACCGTGTCGCACCGAGCGCCGCGCGCACTGCCACCTCGCGCGCCCGTGCCGTCGATCGTGACAGCAGCAGGTTGGCGACATTCGCGCACGCGATCAGCAGGATGAATCCGACCGCGCCCATCATCGCCCAGAACATGGTTTTCGCCGCGCCGCCGACGTATCGGTCGGTGAAGGTTTCAACGCGGACGCCGACGAAGTCCTTGTTGGTATCCGGGTAGGCTGCCGCCATGCCCTCGGCGATGCCCTTCATCTCGGCTATCGCCTCGGTGCGGGAGACCTCCGGGCGCAGACGCCCATACACATTGAGCGACCGCCGGTCGCGAGGCTCACCGTCCTCGGCCATAGCCGGAATCCACACCTCGGTATTGTCCGGAAAGCGCATGCCCTCGGGCATGACACCGACGATTGTGGCCGGCCGTCCATCAACACGGAGCCGGGTGCCGAGCACGCTCGCGTCGGCACCGTAGCGATTCTTCCAGAACGTGTAGCTGATGACAGCGACGGGCTCGGCACCCGGGCTATCGTCGCCGGTGGCAAACCCGCGGCCGAGGAGCGGCTGTTGCGGCAGCAGATCGAAGGCATTCGCCGTCACGCGCGTTCCGCGAGCCTGCTCCGGCAGCGCGCGGTCGTCGCTGACGTTCATCGAGTCGCTGCGGTAGGCAGCGAGGCCGTCGAAACTGCGATTCTGCTCGCGCCAATCGCGGAACTCTGCATGCGAGACGTTGCGCCGGCCCTGACGGGTCTGCCACGTCAGTACGAAGAGCCGATCGGCGTTGTCGAACGGCAGCCCACGGAAGAACGCGGCATAGACGATGCTGAAACCGACGGCGTTGACGCCAATCCCGAGCGCCAGGGCAACAACAGCGGCCGCCGAGAACCATCGATTCTTGACGATTAGTCGGAGCGCGAAGCGCAAATCCTGCAGCATGAAGCATGAGACTGCTTCAGGCCACGAAATGTTTCGTAAATGTGTAGAAGGAGGTAGAGAAGAAGAAATGTAACTGGACTATAAGCCGCTGGCGGAATCGTCAGCGCAATGGGATGAACTCGCCGTCGTCGATAACGCGGTTCTTGACGCGATACAGCGTGACGCCTGAGATCGCCGGCACCACGTTCTCGGTCGGCCCGACGACCGCTGCCGCCTGGTGGAAACGAGTGTGGACTGCGGATTCGTAGCGAATGGACTCGCGCGTGTGGAAATGACCGCCGAGGGCTAGCGGCCAATCGCGTTGCTGCAGCACCGCCAGCACGTCTTTGAAGTTCGACACCACGTGACGAAACACCGTCCGATCGCCGAGCGTGATTAGTGTCGGTGCCGCATCGGCGTCGCGGTAGCCGCCGATCATGTCCAAGGCGCTGACGAAGGGGATGTGGTTGAACGTCACGACCGGTGTCCCGGTTTGTAGATTCTCGAGATCCGCGCGCAGCCACGCGAGTTGGGTGTCGTCGACGTGCCCGTAATACCAGAGGTCAGCGATATCCACCGAATCGAGCCCAACGAAATGCACGCCGCCGTAGGTGAAGGAGTAATAGTTGGGGCCGAGGCGCTGCCGGTACATACCCTTGGCGTAGAGCGGATGCTTCGGGCTTACCAGCGACAGGTGACGCTCGATGCCGAAGTTCTCGTGATTCCCAGGCACGCTCCACACCGGCATCGGGAAGCGTTGAATCTCGTCGAGGTACAGATCGTAGTAACCGCGCGCCTCGTCCTCGGGAACGCGGAGGGCGTCGCGCACGAGGTCGCCCGACACGAGGACGAAATCCGGCCGGCGCGTTTCGGCGATTTGCCGGAATTGCTGCAGGCGTTGGAGGCTCTGCTTGCTGACGTGGGTGTCCGAGGCGTGGATGAACGTGAATTCCGTCGGTGCTCTGTTTACAGTGAGGGCGAAATCCACGGGACCGCTGCTCGACGATCCGGAGACCGGCAACCAGAATGGCCCGACCGAACGGTAACCATCTGGAATGCTGACGAACACGATCCCGTATCCCGCGCTTGCGAGCCGATATGCTCCGTCAGTGCCCGTCTTGACGACCTCGCGCTGATTCGAAACCGCAACGCCGGCAATTCCGCGCTCCCCTGCGTCGCGCCGACCGTTGCCGTTCGTATCTTCGAAAACGCTGCCGGCGACTGGAGCCGGCACTTGGGCTCCGAACAACACGCCGGAGAACAGCGCCAGCAGCGCGACGGTTCGTCGCACGAGCGTCATTGCGCCGACGACGTTGCCAGCCGGCCGACAATCTCGACGACCTTGGAGTTGGCCGGCACGTTGGGTTCGGCGCTCAAGAACACTTGATCGGCGGCGAAGCGCAGCTTGTAGGTCGTCACGAACGGCGTGCGATAACGAGCGATGGCCATCGTGTAGGTATCGTCGGCCGTCCACCCTCCACTCGCGGCGACCGGATCAGCAGGAGCTATCGCGCTCGTCTTCAGCGCGCCCTTCTGCCACTTGTTGTAGCCTGCGGCGACTCGTTGATCGGCGCCGGCGAGACGTATCGCGAGCGCGACTTCACCCGATCCCGACGCGGACTCGAGCGTGAGTGACTCGATCGACAACGCGTTCGCTGCGAAGGTGTAGCGCTTGCCGACTGCGGCTGCACTCGCCGGCGATGTCACCGCTCCCGCCGGCGTTTTCAGCGTGAGGTTGGCGAGCTTCGTCGTCAGCTTCTTGTGCGCCGCCGGATCGTCGGTAAGGACCGCCGGTTTCAAGGCTGGCAGCAGGCGATCCCAGACCAGGTTCATTACCGACGCCATGTCGCGCGTGCCGCTCGTGATCGCAATCACGGTGTCGTACTGCGGCAGAATCAGGCAGAACTGACCGTGGGCGCCGTCGCCGCGATAGAAGCCGTGACGGCTGCGCCAGAACTGGTAGCCGTAACCTTGTTCCCAGTCGCTCGTCGGCGAGCTGCCGTTCGACATCATGCGCGACGTCGCGGTCTCGACCCAGGCAGCAGGCACGAGCTGCTTGCCCTGCCACTGCCCTTTCTGCAAATACAACTGGCCGAAGCGCGCGATGTCTTCCGTTCGCACGTTCAACCCGAAGCCGCCGAGCGAGACGCCTTGCTTGCTCGCGTCCCACGTTGGATTCTCGATGCCGAGCGGGTCGAAGAGCCGCGGCTTCAAGTAGTCAACGACCGCTTGTCCGGTGACCTTCTGCACGATCGCCGACAGCATGTAACTTGCCGGCGTATTGTAGAAGAAGAACGTCCCCGGCTTGTGCGACACCGGCCGCGCCAGGAACGCTTTCACGACACTCTCGTCCGACTGAAACGGAAAGTCCTTCACGTCATCTTCATGATGTCCGGTCGACATCGTCAGGAGATCGCGGACGCGCATCGCCTTCAGGTTGGCGCTCGGCTCGGCTGGCGCTTCGTCGGGAAAGAACTTCAGCACGGGATCCTCGACGCTCAACTTGCCGTCGGCGATGGCGAGACCGACCGCAGTCGACGTGAAGCTCTTGCTCAGCGAATACAGCATGTGCGGCTCGTTCGCCGCGTAAGGGGACCACCATCCTTCGGCGACGACCTGACCGTGGCGGACGACCATCAGGCTGTGAAGGGCGTCGAGCTTCTGTTCGGCTTCCTCGACGAACGCCAGGAGCGCTGGCGAGGAGATGCCCTGCGACTCGGGTGTTGCGCGAGGAAACATCGTCGCGCGCGTTTCGACGCGATGCGGACCCATTGCAACGAAAAGAAACAGGACGAACGAAACCGCCGAAACGCGAGCCTGTCGCATAACACCTCTCTCGTAGTGTCCGGCTTCAGCCGGACGACAATCCCTACGGATTCCCGAACGCGTAAAGTGCTTGCGTAGTACGAACGTAGACGCGGCCGTCGGCAAACGCCGGGGTCGCATAGGTGTCCTCGGCGAGGTCGTTGACCGCGATCGGCGCCAGATCGCCGCCGGGCGAGACGACTACGACGGCACCCGGTTGACTGGTAAAGAAGATGTGGCCGTCGGCGGCCGTTGGCGACGCGAAGTGCGGGCCGGGCGCACCGGTGAGCCGGCCCTGCTTGATGAGCGCGCCCGTGTCGGGATTGAGCGTCGTGATAATCCCGTTGTCGTTGACCATGTAGAGCACGCCGCCGTACAGAAGCGGCGACGGCAACTGCGGCACGCTGCGCTGATACTTCCAGCGGATCGCCGTGTCGCTCATATCGCCCGAGCCACCGAGGCGTATCGCGAGCATGCCGTTCTCCGAATCGAGCGCGGCGCGATAGTACGCCCACTCGTCCTTCGTGAGCGATCCGTTCAGATCCAGATCGGCGACGTCGAACCAGAAGGACTGTGTGAACTTGGGAAATTCCGGTTTGGTAAGCACGCCGTTGCCGTCGGCATCCGCCGTCTTCCACACCTCGTCGGCGGCTGGGATTGATATCTTGTTGCCGGGATCGTTCTGCGGCGCACCGTAGCCGTTGACGTAGATGGTGTCGCCGCCGATCACCGGCGTCGACTTCATCTCGAACGACAGCCCCCCCACCCACCACAGCTTCTTGCCCGTCGCGGCGTCGTAGGCGGTCAGCAGAAACGAGCCCGGGACGAGCACTTGATTCTTCCCGTCCGGTCCCTTCCAGAGGACGGGGGTCGAGTGTCCGCTCTTCGCCTCTGGCCGATCGACCTTCCACCGTACCTTACCCGTGCGCTTGTCGACCGCCATGATGTACGACCCGAGGCTCTGGTCGCAGGACAGCACGACGAGATCGCCGACGATCACCGGCGACGCGCCCATACCGTAGATGTTGTTGAACGGGCCGAGCGGTATCGTCCACCGCTCCTTGCCGGCGCCGTCGTAGGCAATCAGGCCGTAGTCGGGGAAGAAGACGTAGACGCTGTTTTCCTCGACCGCTGGACTCGGCGATGCCGGGTTGTTCCGCTTGTCGACGATCGTCGTCTTGACCGACGGCGCTTTGCGCTCCCAGAGAACCTGGCCCTTCAACCGATCGATCGCGAGCGTGACCAGCTCGTCGCCGCGAAACGCCGTGAGGTAGATGCGGTCCCTGAAGAGAATCGGGGACGAATGCCCGCCGGGAAGCGGCAGGCGCCACAGCACATTCTTCTGCGGCCCGAACTCGATGGGGACGTTGGCGGCGGTGGATATTCCGGAGCCGTTGGGACCGCGGAAGCGCGACCAGTCAGGTTCGGCGCGGCCGGAGACGGCAACATCTACTATTGACAGCGCGAGAACAACGACTGATGCACTGAGCAGTCGCAAATGCATGCGCGCAGTATAGCGCGGGCCCTCGCAGGCAGGTGCTATGTCGACATGATCTCGTTTAAGCTTGGGTGCGACGAAGTCACCATTCGTCCCACGAGGTATCCATGACGCGACGAGAGATGCTGGCAGGAACCGGTTCGACGCTCGCCTGGCTGTCGATGGCCGGCGTGCAGGCGCGCGCTGCGGCGCCGATGCTCAAGAACATGGGTGGTGAGCCCCCTGGATTTGGACACCGATCGCGTGCCGGCGGCTTCGACATCCTCGAGCATTGCCGCGGCCTCGGTCTGGGCGCCGTCCGGATGAATCTGCCATCGACCGATCTCGACGCCGTTCGCCAGCTGCGCAAGAAGCTTGAAGGCTACGGCATGCGCGTCATCGTCAGCCTTGCGCCGCCGCGCGACGCCTCAGCTGTCGCGGCGTACGAGGCCGGTGTGCGCGCGGCGAGCGAACTGGGCGTCGTCACGACTCACGCGTCGTTCACGCAGCGACGATACGAGCAATTCGACTCATTCGAGGCGTTCAAGACCAGCTTCGAGCAGCACCAGCGGTCGGTGGAGGTCGCCGAGCCGATCCTGCGCAAGTACAAGGTCAAGCTCGCGATCGAGAATCACAAAGGCTGGCGAGCCGCCGAGCACGTCGCGTGGATCAAGCGTGTTGGAAGCGAATGGGTCGGCGCCTGCTACGACTTCGGCAACAACATCGCGCTCTGCGAGGATCCGGCCGAGACGCTGAAACTCCTCGCGCCCGTTACCATCTACGTCAGCTTCAAGGACATGGCGGTCGCGCCCTACGACGAAGGGTTCCTGCTGTCCGAAATGGCGCTCGGTGAAGGGATGCTGGACATCCCCGGCATGGTCAAGACGCTGCAGCAGAAGGATCCGAACATGATCTTTGCGCTGGAAATGATTACGCGCGATCCGCTCAAGATTCCGGTGTTCACCAAGAAATACTGGGCGACGTTCGATGATACGTACAGCCCGCTGCCCGGCCGCGATCTGGCGCGCGTCCTCGAAATCGTGAGAACGACGCCGCCGAAGACGCCGCTGTCGACGACCAACGGATTGAGCGCTTCCGAAGCGCTGAAGCTCGAGGACGACATGATCAACCGCTCGATCGAGTACGCGCGGAAGAACCTGTCGCTTTAGGAGGACGCGCGAATGGCCAAACGCACCACGCATCGCAGCAGCGCCGGGAAGAAGTTGTACGCGGTTAGAGACGCGTCAGGAAAGTTCAAGGACATCCAGACCTATGAACGTGCCCACCGTCAGGATTTGAAGAAAAAGAGCAGCGGTGAGCGCAAGTCCGGCGCGAAGAAGAAGCGCTAGTCGAACGCGGGGACGTTCAATCGTGGCTATCCCCTTTGGGCGTCCCCGCAGCCAGCAGATACCAGCCAAACAGCAGGACGATGACGCTGTCGATGATGACAGCGATCCCCGCTTGGTAGCCGAGATAGCGGGTACCGTGCGACAGCACGAGGCCGACGAAGAACGCCTTGCTCGCCGCGCCGACGATCAGCACGAGCGTACGCGTCTGGGGCACGAACGCGCCATAGATCAACATCAGCCCGACAAGGGCGATGAGCGCTCCCCAGCTACGAACGACCAGCGTCGCGGCCGGGCCCGTCAGCGTTTCGCCAAAGCTCGACATCATCGCAGCGTCCGGGGCGAGCGCCGCGTGCACCATCGTCGAGGTCAGGACTCCCGAGATCACCATCACCCAGCGGATGTGTGCGACGATCACGTGCATTGTGTTGTAGCGTGGACGATAGCACAGCCGTATCGCCTGGGACCCGGCGCACTTCGTGACGGATGAATCATGACTGACGCGGTGCACGCCTCGCTGGCACTACTCTTCGCCGAGCTGATCGATGGACCCGCGGCCGATGCGGCCTACATGCTCAACGGCGGCGACCCAGGGCTCCTGCGATCGCTCGACCGGCTGTCGGCCGCGGCAGCCTCGAAACCAGCGCCCGCGGGCGGCGCGTCCATCGCCGCGCACGTCGATCACTTGTGCTACGGGCTGGAGCTCATGCTGCGGTGGAGCGGCGGCGAGGCCGATCCGTGGACGAGTGCTGACTGGGCCGCGAGCTGGAGCCGCACGTCGGTCAACGATCGGGAATGGAAGGCGCTACGCGATCGGCTGCGGGAACTCGCTCGACAGTGGCAAGATGAACTGCGCAAGCCCCGCGAGATGTCGGCCGTAGAGCTGAACGGCGTCATCGCCACCATCCCACACCTCGCCTATCACCTTGGTGCGATTCGGCAGATCGACCGCTCGATTCAGGGACCGAAGGCGGAGTGAGGCCTACGGAACCAGAGCCTTCCAGATCATGAGGATCAGGAGGGCGACCACGAGCGAGCATTGATCGTATCGGTCCGCCTCCTCCCACCAACTGTTGGCCCACCAAGGCCCGGACTTGTGAGACGTCAGGCTCGCCATTTCAGTCGCTCGGTTCGATCTCGACTTTGACCCGGAGCGCACGGCCAGTTACAATTAGGGGTTCTCTCACCCTGAGTGGGCCAGTGGCGCAGCTGGGAGCGCGCGTGAATGGCATTCACGAGGTCACCGGTTCGATCCCGGTCTGGTCC
>AR_comb_assmDRAFT_10364081_pt1 | contig 11548 bp, 10 predicted proteins | sample ArasoioldDNA_FD_10543 | JGI IMG/M metagenome (IMG submission 10543) | reverse complement strand
GCCGCGACCGGTCAGCTCTTAACCGAGCTGGCCGAAGACCTGCGCGGCCGCCACGGGTGTCGCGTGACGGTGGTCGCCGGCCGGGCCCTGAACGCGGCTGCGGCATCCGCCAGTCAGGCCGGATGGCCGGTGGCGCGCGAGTCGCGGCACGGCGTCGATATCCTGCGTGCGAACGGCACGAAATTCCGTCCGCGCCGTTTTGCCGGCCGGGCGGCCAACTACGTCAGCTACTTCGCGTCGGCGGCGTGGGCCAGCGGCCGCGTGGCTGATCCGGACGTGGTGGTGTCGCTGACCGATCCGCCGATCATCGGCCTCGCGGCGCTGCGAACGGCGCGGCGGGCGCGCGCGCCGTTTGTGTTCCTGTGCGAAGACATTTTTCCCGAGGTGGCGGCGCTGCTCGAGGATTTTCACAACCCGCTGGTCAATCGAACGCTCGATCGCATCAATCGTTACCTGCTTCGCCAGGCGGACGCGATCGTGGCGCTTGGCGATCGGATGCGTGAGCGATTGGTCGAGGAAAAAGGTGCGGACCCGGCGCGGGTGCACGTCATTCCCAACTGGAGCGACTGCGACGCGATCGTGCCGGGTGACAAGAACAACGGCTTCACCCGGGCGAATGGTCTGTCCGATCGCTTCGTCCTGATGCATTCGGGCAATGTCGGCCTGTCACAGAATCTCGACGTGCTGATCGAGGCGGCAGACCGGCTGCGCAGCAAGGAGCGGCTGGCGATTCTGATCGTCGGTGAAGGCGCGAAGCGGCAGGCGCTCGAGCGCGAAGCGACGCGGCGCGGGCTGACCAATGTGAGATTCATGACCTATCAGCCGAAAGCGCAGCTGCATGAATCGTTTGCCGCGGCCGATCTCTTTCTGGTTTCGCTGAAGCGCGGCATCGAGGGCTACATCGTTCCGAGCAAGCTCTACGGAATTCTCGCCGCAGGGCGGCCGTTTGTGGCGGCGGTTGATGCCCGTTCCGAAGCGGCGGTGATTGCCCGCGATCACCACTGCGGCGTCCTGGCCGAGCCCGACGATCCGGACGATCTCGCCGCCAAAATTGCCGCGCTCTACGACGATCCGGTGGCGGTCCGCACGATGGGCCGCAATGCGCGCAGCGCGGCGCTCCAGTTCGATCGACGGGTCGCGGTCAAGGCCTACCACGACCTGTTTGCGCGGGTGGCGCGGCCGGCCGGATGATGAAGCGCCTGTTCGACGCGACGCTGTCCGGCGTCGGCCTGCTGCTGTCGTTGCCGCTGTGGGTCGTGATTCCCGCTGCGATCAAACTCGAGGACGGCGGCCCGGTCTTCTTCCCGCAGGCGCGAGTCGGCCTCGACGGCCGGGTGTTCAAAGCACTCAAGTTCCGCTCGATGGTGACCGATGCCGATCGGCGCTTCGGACCGATGCAGGCGCGGGAGAACGATCCACGGGTCACGCGCATCGGCCGGTTACTGCGCGCGACCGCGATGGACGAACTGCCGCAGCTCTGGAACATCCTCGTCGGCGACATGAGCTTCGTCGGCCCGCGGCCGTTGATGCCCGGCGAAGTCGAAGTACGCGGCGACGGCGGGCTGGTCTCGCTGGAATCCATTCCCGGCTACCGCGAACGGCATAGCGTTCGTCCCGGCCTCACCGGACTGACGCAGGTCTACGCGCCACGCGACATTGCCCGCACCGCCAAGTTTCGATTCGATCGCCTGTACTTGAAGCGCGCGAGTTTCTGTCTCGACCTGAAATTGATTCTTCAATCCTTCCTGATCACCGCGCGCGGCCGATGGGAACATCGCGGTCCGAAGGTCTGAAACGCGGGTTCACCCGTATAATGAACCCGCAAATGACGCAGTCGGCGGTCGATGTCCTGGTCATTGGAGCGGGGCCGGGCGGGCTATACGCCGCCGGATCGCTGGCTCGCCAGGGTTACCGGGTCGTGGTCTGCGAAGAACATTCGACGATTGGCGATCCGGTGCATTGCACCGGCATCGTCGCCACCGACAGCTTCGATGAATTCGAGTTGCCCCGCTCGGCGATCCTCAACCCGCTGACCCGAGTCCGGTTCGTCTCACCGTCCGGACTTTCGATCGACTATCGCACGCATTCAGCGGAGGCGACGGTCGTCGATCGCGGAGTCTTCGATCGGGCGCTTGCCGATCGCGCGCGCGCCTGCGGTGCCGTGGTGCAGACCAGTACGCGGGTGACCGAGTTCGTCGCCGATGCGGACGGTGTGCAGGCGATGGCCGGCGGAGCACCGATCAGGGCACGGCTCGCGGTGCTGGCTTGTGGCGCGAGTTATCGCCTGCAGCGGATCGAGGGGCTCGGTCTGCCAGCGCAGTACCTCCACACCGCGCAGCAGGAATTGCCTGCGTCGCGGCTCCGCGACGTCGAAGTTCATTTTGGGGAGTCGGTTGCACCCGGCGGATTCGCCTGGGCCGTGCCGGTCCGGCGGGCTGGTGCGACGTTTGTCCGGGTTGGCGTGATGGCATCACACGACGCACCCGGCTTCTTCCGCAACATGCTGGGTCGGGTCGGCGCCGCGTGGGGAGTGTCGGCGGTTGACGCTCGTCCGAGGTTGAAGATCCTGCCGCTCGCACCGATTGGCCGGACGTTCTCGGAGCGCTTGCTCGCCGTCGGCGATGCTGCGGGACTGGTCAAACCAACCACTGGCGGTGGGATCTATTACAGCATCGTCAGCGCTTCACTGGCGTCGGAGGTAGCCGGCGAAGCGCTTCGTGCCGATCGCCTCGACTCCGGCACACTTTCCAGCTACCAAACGCGATGGCGCGAGCGGCTCGACCGTGAATTCGATGCACAGCAGGCGCTTCGGCAGACCGTCCTCAAAATGTCTGACGCCGACATCGACGCGTTGTTCGATCTCGCTCAGACCGACGGCGTCATGCCGCTGGTACGCAAGACCGCGCGCTTCAACGAACACCGCCACCTGATCCGCGCGTTGTTCAACCATCCGCCGGCTCGGCGCATTCTCTTCCGCGCGCTCGCCGGATGACCCCAATCGCATGGTGAAACTGTCGCTCGATCGAACGGTGCGACTGGCCGAAGGTGTCGTGTTTCGCGAACTGGAAGGCGAGACGGTCATCCTGAACCTCGAAACCGGCACCTACTTCGGGCTGGATCCGATCGGCACGCGGATTTGGCAACTCTGTCAGGAACACGGGCTCTTGCGCACCGTCCATCAGTCGATGCACGCCGAATACGACGTCTCGGCCGAAGCTTTAGAAGCGGACATGATCGAATTGGTCGACGAGCTGCGGGCGAAGGGCCTGGTCACGCTTTCCTGACCACTCGCACGCGACCGCCATCAGGACGAACCACGCGAAAAACGCTCCGTAGCGGACGTATGCGAGATCGAGCGACCGTCCGGCAAGAGTCGCGGCGACGATTCCTGCAACGACCGGCCAGGCCTGGACCAACGCGCAGTTGCGAAACAACGCGATGCGGTCCATCTTCCTCAACGACAGACCGACCGAGAGGAGGCCGATCGAGGCGAGCAGCACGGCGCCAACCCCCCGCTGAACCGCGTCGAAGCGGAACAGCCGGTCGGCGGCTTCGAGCGGTCCGAAGTGCGCCGCATCGTGCATGTAGAACGGCACGGTCAGCAGTGCTGACGTCGCGCAGGCGATCGCGGTGATCCGCGCCGCGACCAGCCAACCGAATTGCTGTCGAAACCATCCGAATGCCAACGGCACGATGAACAGAAAATTGGCGCGCGACGCGAGGGCGATGCCCCACACCACGGCCGCAAGATCGCGGCGTCGGCTCCGGCATAACCACCACAGTCCCAGCAGAACCGAAATCGTGTTTGAGGAATATCCGGTCCCGGTCGCGATCTCCCAGGCGATCGCCGGGCTGAGCGCCAGAACCAGCCACGCCAGACGCAGTGCGAGCCCCGCGTTTCCGGTCTCTGCCTTCACCGCCAGAAAAAACAGTGGAATCCAGAACAGGTTCTGCAGCGCGCTGGTCCCGGCCAGCACGAATGGCATGGCGAGCACGAACGCGCCTGGCAAGTGGTGAAGCGCGTTGCCAAGGTAGGTCGTTTGCGCGTACGGAGATTGGCCGTTGAGCAAGGCCCGTGCTCCGAGGTTGAGCGCGTCATCATCGTCGCTGCCAATTCCGGCGACCTGCAGGTTGACCCGTGGATAAACCAAAGCGAAGATGATGACCGCGGCAAGCCACGTCACTGCCGCCAGCACGCCAGCGGCGCGGGGCGTCATCAGACGGTACCGTCCTGCGACGCGCGCCGTTACGACCGCGACGATCACTGCATAGCCGATCGTACCCGACCAACCGCTGTACTTGATGAGTAGGGCCAACGACGGAACGGTCAACGATAACCATAAGCCGATGAGATCCCATCGCCGCACGCAAGCGATTGTAGCGCGCCGATCGTTTACCGTTTCCGACTGGTTACTGCTGGTTCGCGTCGCGGTGATGCAGGTCGCGACGACTGTCCTCGCGCGGATCGTTCCGCTGCGTGTGGTCCGGTCGATTGCCGCTCGTCTCGCTCGGTTGCTGTTCGCCGCCGCGTCGCTGGAAGATGCGGCGGTCGTCTGGGCGATCGAGGCCACCGGTCGCCGATTGGGAGGGCTGAGCACCTGCCTGGTGCAGGCAGTCGTGGCAGAAGCGATGCTCAAGTCGTCCTTGCGGCCGATTCGCTTGACCATCGGCGTGAAGCGGGTTGCTGACGGTTCATTGCGCGCGCACGCGTGGGTCGCGACCGATGACTGCGTCTTGATCGGTGCGACATCTGAAGATTACGTGCGTCTGGTCGAGTGGAACGGAACGTCCGCGTGATTCCACTCACCGCCACCGTTTGCGGTTTTCGATACCACGCCTACGGAATCGCGGTCAGCAGCGACATGCCGCTCGCGTTGCCCGATCATGCGGAGGCGAGTCTGGCGACCGTCGAGTGTCGCGGCGCTCACGACGAGACGTTTGTGGAGGCTCGAAAACACGCCGTCTGCCAGGACGCGTTTCACAAGTTTGCCTTTCTCGCAGACGGATCGACCTACCTTGGCTGGGATACGGTGGGCGAGTTCACCGTATCGGGAGACGGCCGGCGCATCAGTTGCCGCCGCGCGGTCGCGGCCACCTGGGAATCGTTCCAGGTATATATGCTCGGGCCGGCGCTGTCTTTTGCGCTGGTCAAGCAGGGGATCGAGCCTTTGCACGCGACCACGGTCGTCGTCGACGGTCAGGCGATTGCGTTTCTCGGCGACAGCGGCCACGGCAAGTCGAGCCTTGCCGCGTGCTTTCTTGCCGCCGGTCATCGCCTGTTGACCGACGACCTGCTGGTCATCGGGGAATCCGGTGATTACCTCATGGCGCACCCGGGGCCGCCACGAATCAAACTCTTTCCGGCCGTGGCCAGGCGTTTTTTGCCGGCGTCTGACACGTCGACGATGAACGGTGGCACCGACAAATTGATTGTCCCGCTCGCCGAGCGGCAGCGCTGGCCGGTTCCGGTACCGTTGACGGCGATCTATGCGGTGACCCCGCCGGTCGACGCCTGCCGCAGGCGCGACGTCGGCATCGAACCGCTGTCACCGAGCGCAGCGTTCGTGCGCCTGCTGCGTGCGACCTTCAACCGCCGGATCGTCAGCCGGACGCGCATGGCGCGGCAGTTCGCGGCGATGACGACGATTGCGAATCGAATAGCGGTGCGCAGGCTCAGCTATCCACGCTCGATCGATCGCCTGTCAGAAGTGCGAGACCGGATCATTGCGGAAGGGGTAAGCAGCGTGCGTGACGCGCGGCGGTCAACGTCGTGAGCGGGTTTGTCGCGCTGGTGAACCTGGACGGATCCCCGATCGACGAAGGCCTGCTCGATCGCATGACGAGCTTTTTGCAATTCCGTGGCCCTGACAGCCATCAGCAGCGCGTTGCCGGTCAGGCCGGTTTCGGACATACATGGTTGAACGTCGGCCACCGCTCGGTCGAGCAACCGCCGCCGCTGACGCTGGACGGACGGTGCTTCATCGTGGCCGATGCGCGGATCGACGCGCGACGCGATTTGGTTGCCGCGCTTTCGGGTGAACCGGCGAATGCAACCGCGACGGCCGCCGACGTGGAACTGATCGCTCACGCCTACGCGAAGTGGGGAGTGGAGTGCGTCTCGCGGCTGCTCGGCGATTTCTCCTTCGCGATCTGGGACGCGACCGAGCGCCGGCTGTACTGCGCCCGCGATCGGTTCGGCGTCAGGCCGCTGTATTACGCGCGAATCGGCGCGACGATTGCGGTCAGCAACACACTCGATTGTCTTCGCGTGCACGGTGGTCTTTCGAATGCCTTGAACGATCTGGCGGTCGCCGATTTTCTGATGTTCGGCGAAAATCGCGAACCCGACACCACCGTTTTTCGCGACATCAAGCGTCTACCGCCAGCGCATCACATGACGTGGTCCGGCGATACCGTGTCACTCCGGAAATACTGGGCGATGCCGGTTGAGGCGACCATCCAGTTCGCGCGGGCCGGCGATTACGTCGATCGATTCCACGAACTGTTGCGCGACGCAGTTGCCGACCGGTTGCGTTCCGATCGCGCGACCGTGCTGATGAGCGGCGGTGTCGACTCGACAGCGCTCGCGGCGGTGGCGACCGACGTCGGCCGGCGTGCCGCAGGGTGCGGTGTGGATGCGGTGACGTCAACCTACGAGCGCCTCATTCCAGACCCCGAACGGCAGTTTGCCGCAATGGTCGCCGCCCATCTCGAGATTCCGATCCGCTACGACGTGCGCGACGACGAAGTGTCGATCGCCGACTGGGATCGCGTCGCCGTGAACACGCCCGAGCCGGTCGCGAATCCGCCGGCCTTCGTCGCCGCCGTCAATTTTCTACAGACCACCGCGCGAGGGGCGCGGGTGTTTTTCTACGGCGAGGGTCCCGACAACGCGCTGCGCTACGAATGGCGCCCGTTTCTGTCGTACCTGGCGCGCTCACGCCAACCCGGACAGTTGTTCCGAGCGCTCGCCGCCGACGCGTTGATGCACCCACGGGTGCCGTTGTGGTCGTCGATTCGACAGCTGACCGTTATGCGGCGCCGCGCCCGCCAATGGGAGGAGCCGTTCCCGGCCTGGCTCGACCCGGCGTTTGCCGAGCGGTGCAACTGCCGCGATCGCTGGGAACAACAACGTCGCCAGGTAGCGCCGATCCATCCGATCCGGCCGCTCGGCTACGCTGGGCTCGACCCGGCCCGTTGGCAAGGGCTCTTCGAAGACTGTGACATCAGCGCCGCGCACGGGCACGTCGAATTCCGATATCCTTTTCTCGACGTTCGCGTGTTGCAGTACCTGTTAGCGCTGCCGGCCATGCCATGGTGCCGGAATAAGTTGATCATTCGCCGGGCAATGAAACCGTTGTTGCCGCGTCCGGTTCTCACGCGAAAGAAGACAGCCGTTGCGACGAGCGCCGATTGGCAGCGGGTCCGGAAGTGCGGACTGCCGCGGGTTGCGCGGACACCCGAACTCTTCGCATTTGTCGATCCCGCCAAACTGCCCTCGTCCATCAACAGTGAGCCGGCGATGCGTGCTGCCCTCCGGCCGCTCGGCCTCGGTTACTGGCTGCAGCGTTATTCAACCGTCGATCCAAAGGAGCTAAGTCATGGAATCGAAAGCGCCGTCCCCGTCTGACCCACGCGTACCAACTGCACCACGCAAGGCGTACCAGAAACCGCGACTGCAGGTGTACGGCGACCTGACTGACATCACACAGGGCATTACCGGTTCAAAAACGAACGACGGGAGTGGTCACCCGAACAAGCACTTCACCTCGTAGGTTTGTCGACAATCACTGAACGCGACTCGTCGTGGCTGGCGGCGCTGGTCGCGCCGGTCTCACCGGACGATTTTGTCCGTTCCTACTGGACCAGGCAGCAGCTGTTCTGCCGCGGCGCGTCGAACCGCTTTGCGCACCTGCTGTCGTGGGGCGAGCTGAACGACATTCTCGAGCATCACTGGCGAGAGGTGTATCGTTTCCGCCTGGCGCTCCAGGGTCGAGATCTCGAACCCGCCTCGTACGCCGATCTCGACGGCTACACTCCGCGCGTCCGCGCCCGGGACATTACTGATCAACTCCGCCGCGGCGCCACGTTGTCGTTCGATGCCATCGATGAACTCCATCCACCGTTAACGCAGCTGGCCGAGTCGTTCGAGCAGGTCTTCTACGGCGCCACCAAGATCAATATCTATGCAGGTTGGCGCGCATTGCACGGTCTCGATCTGCATCGCGACGATCAAGAAATATTCATTCTGCAGCTCGATGGTCCGAAGCGGTGGCTGCTCTACGGGTTTTCGATCGCTGGCATCGACCCCGCCGATTTGCGGAGTCGGTCGATCCCACCTGACGGTGCCACACTGGATCAAGTTCTCGAGCCTGGAGACGTCCTCTACATTCCACGCGGCTGCTATCACGTTGCCGTTCCGATGAACCTGCCGACGCTGCACTTGACGATTGGCGTCAAGCTTCCGACGGCCGCGGACCTGCTCGCCTGGATGGCTCAGCGCGCAGCAGGAATCGGCGCGCGTGACGTTCCGACGCTGGCCGATGCCCCCGGCCGCGCGAAGTTCAGTAGCGACCTTCGGGCTGCGGCGTCGGCCGGGCTCGACGAGGATCTCGTCGAGCAATACCTGGCCGAAACCGGCTCGAACCGCCGACCTCGGCCGTCGTTCAGCCTGCCGTATAGCGCCACGGCTGAAGGTCTGCCGCCAGGCAATGCCTTCTCGATCCGTTTGCAACTGCCGCGGCCGCGTCTGCTGAGCGGGAACGGCAACGATTCGACGATGGCGTGGCGGTGCGGTTCGCGGACCTGTCTGTTTCCTCGGGCAATGCGGCTGATCCTCGCGGAGCTCGCTGACGGCCGGTCCACGTCATTCGAAAGCCTCGCCGCTGCGCTTGGCGGCGATCTCGACGGGCACTCCGTTCGATTTCTGCTCGGCATGCTGGTTAGTCAAAACCTGGTGACGATCCGCCAGATATGAACGCGCCGGTACTCACGCTGACACAGGCTCTCCGCGAACCGGCCCGGCCGCCGCTGGTGGAGGCTTCTGATGTAGCCACCCTGATCGGCGAAGCCGAGCGTCATCGCGTACTGGTATTGGTCGGCGCGGCGTTGCGTGCCGCGCGGACCATCGATCGGTGGCCTCCAGAATTTCGCCGCGCATTCAGCGTCGCGGAGCGGGACGCCGTTGCCCTCGACTGCATTCGACACCGCGAGTTGACCATCGTCGTCGCCGCCCTGGACGGCGCAGGCGTCCGGGCGCTGCTGTTTAAGGGCGCTGCCCTCGCCCAGACGCACTATGCCGCTCCACATCTCCGTTGCCGGACCGACACCGACTTGCTGATCCGCGCGGCGGATTTGCCGGGGCTGGAACGTGCGCTCGACCATCTCGGCTACACGCCGCAACACGAGACGACCGGCGATCTGGTGTCGTACCAGCGCCACTACGGCAAACGCGATCGGCATGGTGTCTTTCACGCCATCGACGTCCACTGGAAGGTCTCGAATCGGCACGCGTTAGCGGACTGCCTCGCCTTCGAAGAACTGTTTGTGGATCGGCAAGCGCTGCCGGCGTTCGGCCCGTCGGCCTTCACCGTGTCGACGGCCCACGCGCTGCTGCTGGCGCTGGTGCACCGCGCCGGGCATCACCCGGGATCGGCGAATTTGCTATGGGTGTGGGATCTTCACGCGCTGGTCACCAGCATGAATGACGACGAGTTGCGTCTGGTCGCCGACACCATCGCGACGCGATGCCTCGGTCGGCTGGCGTCTGAAGGGCTGGCGCTGGCGAGCGCCTGGTTCGGGACGGCGCGCCTCGAAGGACTGGTCGGCGTCAACGCCGCGTTGGCGCCAGATGCCGGACCGACTATCGCGAGTGGCTCTCGAGCCGGCGTTCTGCGACAGGATCTGCGGGCGTTGTCCACCTGGCGGGAACGCCGCCAATTGGTTCGCGAGCACTTGTTTCCGCCGGTGAGTTACATCCGGGGTAAGTATCGCGCGCGCTCCGCGCTGATGGTACCGGCGCTGTATGCCTGGCGGATCCTGTCGGGCGCACCACGGTGGCTGCGTCGCGACGGCACCGGTTGACGGTCGTTTCGGCGCGATCGACAAGGCCGGGCGCAGGCGCCCGGCCTTTTTTTTGTCATGACGAAGTGGCGCCGCGCTCCGGTGGAGAGGCAATCGCCACTGCGCAACACACCGCAAACAACATCGCGTTGGCGGGAATTCGCAGTCCGGTTTCCCAGACGCTTTGCACCGCGACGGCAAACGTGGCGCTGGCCGCGCCGGCCCGCACCCAGAACATCGGCGTTCGATCGGTCGTCGTCGCACGCAATATCTGCAACGTCGCGACGCCGATCACCGCCGCCGCCACGGCTGCCAGCGCAACGCCGCCCTCGGTGAGGATTTGCAGGTACTCGTTGTGCGCCGTATTGAACGAAAAGATGTGGGGCGGCTGGTAGATTGACATCGCGCGTTCGAATGCCCCGACGCCGACGCCGACAGCGACGAAATCGCGGACAATCGCGAGGGTCGCCGACCAGATCTCACGGCGGCCGCCGACGCCCGACACGTTGACGGCGTCGTTCATTCGCGACAGCAGCGCATCCAGGTTGGTGTACGTGGCGGCGACGACGCCGACCACCGCAAGGCCGACCAGCAGGCCGGCTCTCCCTTTGCCGGGAAGCCGCCGATGGGAAAGGGTCACGAACGCCAGCACGCCGGCAGAACCGGCGATGATTCCCGAGCGTGACAACGACGCGAGCAGTGCTGCAGCCATCGCGAACACCGACCCGATCAGCCAGACGCTGGTATCGTCGAACATGTCGGCGCTCACCGTCCGCGCACGGATCGATTCGAGCCGCATCATCACGTAGCCGAGTGTCAGCGGCATTGCCATGACCAGCCACGACGCGAGGTGATTGCGATTGCCGAACGGCGTGTAAGGCGCTGCGTTGGTTGCAACTGGCGCCCAGGTCCAATAAAACAGCCGCGGCGACGTCGCATGTTGCAGCACCGACAAAACTGCCGCAATCAAGCCGAACATGGCGATCGCGCGTGCCACACGGCGAACGCCCCCGAGCCCGAACAGCGAGCGCGCCGACCAGAAAACCAGCACGAAGGTCACCGCCAGCATTCCCGCCCAGCGGGTTGCGGCGGCGTCGAGCGTCAGAGGATGCACCGCTGCCGCCCATTCACCGCCGTCGAGATGGAGTAGTTGTTCGGCACGCTGAAGGCCGGGCGACAGACGGTAGCGCAGCGACGCGGTCAATGGAATCAGCTGCAGCACCGCGATCAGCAGCGCCGCGCAGAGCCCGGCGTCGAGCGCTCGAAAACCTGGCGTGAAAACAGCTGGCCGAACGATTGCGGCGAGCGCCAACGATCCGGCGACGATCGGTAATGCGGTCCAGGTGTAGACGCCGCCGAACGCAAACAGTGACCAACCGATCAGCAGCACCAGCGCGGCGACGCCGCGCCCGTCGCTAGACCGCGGCCTCGGCGTAATAGTTCTTGTACTGGTGGCCGTAGTAGCGGGAATAGTAGTACTTGTTCC
>AR_comb_assmDRAFT_10228340_pt1 | contig 11548 bp, 9 predicted proteins | sample ArasoioldDNA_FD_10543 | JGI IMG/M metagenome (IMG submission 10543) | reverse complement strand
TAATGAAAGAAGCGGCAGAAAAAGTTATTGACTATGCTTTTCAGACATTGCAGTTTGAAAAAATAGTAGCATTTACTCATAACGGCAATCAGAATTCAACTAAACTATTGGCGAAATTTAACTTTATAAAATCCATTGAAGCAGACACAGAAAACCCTGATTTTAGCATTTTCACTTTGACACATTCAAATTGACAACGATAAAGCAAAATATATTAAGAACAAAAGCCCGAACCGCTAACATCGCATTGGCAATATGTGGCTAACAATAAATCCTGGCCGACTTAACACGGATGAACTGACGTTCCGGTTTCCTGATCACAGATGAACTTAGGAATATTAACTCAGCTCTATATCTTTAACCGGCTGACATTCCCGCTGGACGAATCACGGAATACCACCACATCGCCAATGCACGACAGTTAGCTGATATCAAACAAACATAACCAAACATGCCAACTGTAAATTCTGATGAAGGTTTAAAACGTGTTATCGGAGTTCCCGGGCTTACACTTTCTATTGTAAGTGGTGTAATCGGCGCAGGCATTTTTGCACTTCCCGCAATTGTAAGTATTTCCCTGGGCGCTTTTAGCATAGTTGCTTATATTTTTTGCGGCATCCTGCTCGCTGCTATCTTGCTTTGTTATGCAGAAATCGGAAGTCGTGTTACTACAAGCGGCGGTTCCTATGCTTATGTGGAAGCGGCATTTGGCAATTTTCCTGGTTATATTATTAACTGGTTGTACTTTTTTGGATGGGGTATTTTAGGAAGTGCCGCACTCATGAACATTATTGCAGATTCGCTGGCTGTTGTATTTCCTGTTTTCGCAAACTCGCTGGTACGAGGTGCGTCGATCTTTATCCTCATTGCTTTTATGATGATTATAAATGTATTGGGTGCAAAGCAAACTGTGGACGTCGTAAAATCAATCACGATTGTAAAATTGCTTCCATTGTTCGGCATCATCATTTTCGGTTTCAGTTATGTGAAAGCAACTAACCTGCACTGGGAGCATCTGCCATCTCTCAAAACTTTTTCTGATACTTCGCTGATCTTATTTTTCGCTTTTGCCGGGTTTGAAACATCGCTGGGCGCAAGCGGGGAAATAAAAAATGCCAACCGTACTGTTCCGCTTAGCATTTTTTTTGCAGGGATGATTGTACTGTTTATATATATGCTTTTGCAAACTGTTGTACAAGGTATGTTTGGAGCGCAAATCGTTTTATTTAGAAATGCGCCCCTTGCGGCAGTCGCTGATAAAATCATCGGACCGGCAGGCGCAACTGTCTTATTACTTTGTGCTGCTGTTTCGTGTTTTGGAAATGTAATGCTTGATATTCTATGTACGCCGAGGTCTTTGTTTGCCGGAGCAAATGGCGGGTTATTTCCGAAATTCCTTGGAAAAGTTCATCCGAAGTTTGCCACACCATATTTGGCTGTAATAACTTATGGCTCACTTATATTTATTTTTTCCATAGCAGGAGGATTTCAACAATTAGCCATTATGGCAAGTGCCATTATATTGCTTGTTTACCTTGCGGTTATTTTAGCAACCATCAAATTGCGAGGGAAAAAAATGGAAGGAGATGAGAAAAAATTCAGAGCGCCTGGCGGAATAATTACTCCTTTGATTGGTATTGCCGCCATTATTTGGTTACTTTCAAGCTTAGGTAAATGGGAAATTGTCTCGACCCTTATATTCATTGCAGCTATTATTGTTATTTATTTTGTTACTAAATGGATCAGACCTAAACCCATCGTTATTTTGGAAAGTCAATTTATTGATGCAGAACCTCGAATTGAAAATTGAAAAATGTCACAAACGGCAGCTAACAGCAGGTTTGGCAAAGAACTGGCTGACTCAACTCAGCATCAACTTTGTTTCGCTACAGCCTCGGCTGACAAACAATCAATCATCATTTGTTCTCTTATCAATTTTATCTAACTTACCAAGCAGACGGAACATGGATTTCCGGTACATCGGCAAGCCCTTGACGTTGCATGCCACTTTATAACAACATGCGTTTAATTGGACTTTCTTTTTTTATCGCGTTTCTTCTTTCCTGCTCTGCATACGACAAGTCGCGTAAAAAAATATTCATTAAGGACGATGACTTCCTAGAAATCGGCAGACAATATTCACCTGACGGCCGTAAAATGTTGTTGACTTACGGTATTGACCAAGGCGCACTCGGCCATGGAATCGTTGGTACAGCTGTTTTGACATCGGCGGACACGAACAAAAACCTAAAACCTTTCACAATTTCAGCAACTACATATCCAAGCTCTAAATGGATAAATAATGATACCGCCGTTTTTTACTTTGACTATCTAAAAAGAATGAGGCTGAGACAAACGAGGATATACTCTGACATGCCAACTTCCATTAACGGCGTTCACCTGTTGTTTACAATTTCCGACCCAGTTGACAGCTCATTTACGATAGACACATTATTTCAAGAACAATCACCGAACAAGAACTGGACAGTTGTCGTGTATCGCTACACAAAGGACGACGTGAAAGAAGATTTTTTAAACATTTCAGTGTTACACTCTGGCATCACATTACCTGAGTACGGCAACTTTCTTATCTCTGACATTCGAAATGATTACATCTACAATTGTGAATGGACAAACGACAATAAACTAATTTTATACACGAGCGGCAGCTCTAAGAACGTCATTGAAAATTTCTTAGTGCAGGGAAAACCTAACGTTAATTATGAAATCGTTGCGGACGACACAAAGTATGGGACCGCGACACGATGGACAAAGAAAAACGGCATGTAACATTGCCTCGCAATATCTCAAAGCCCGGCATTTAGAAGAAATTGCATTTTACTTATTTGCTGAGTCTGCGTCTTAGCACCTCATAAGCCAACATAGAATTTCTGTTGCCCTAAGAGGAAAACAATCGGAGTGCCGATTTCTTCTCAAGGGTTTGGACGTCATCCGCAATACCTTAAGAAAAAATTCGTGGATGCGGGAGGATTCTTCCAAAATTCAGTATCTTATCAGCGTGAGATGTCATATGCCAAAACTATCCTTATTACTGTTTTTCGCCGCATTGGTTGCGTCTTGTTCTAAAGATTCGAATATCGATCCCCCAAAGGCAACTTTTCAGTATAAAGTAAATGGAAACCTGGTTATCATAAAGAATATTAGTGTCGCCGATAGTGAATATATCCTATTCAAGAAAACCCGATGGGGTACATATTCGATCGGAGGATACAAGGGCGCTAACACTGAAATGCGTTTTGGCATCGTGTCTGACAGTTTAACTGTTGGAAAGTATATATATGACAGTGCATCTGCCTCGGCCATTACTACGTGGGGATACCCATCCAACATTAATGTGATCGTGTTCTATAATGGCCAACTATCCGCCTTGGCTTACCGCGGCGACAGTGTGATTATCAACGTTACCGCTTACTCGAACGGGTACGCAAGTGGTGACTTTACAGCCAAACTAACTCCGGCTGGTACTTCAACATTCAATTATTCAAAAAGAGGAACAACACTAATAACCGAAGGACTTTTTAAGAATATACCTTGGGCATACTGAATTAACCCGACAACTTCAATTTTATTTTCTTTTCTTCTGAAATGCTTTGCAGTAGCGGTTTTCAAGGTTGTGCCTAGCGTAGAATAAAAAACAACGGGCAACATTGCTTTGTGCTATTTGAGCTTAAAAATATCGCCCCTCAGACCCACCCAGAGCGAGGTAATTCTGCTCAACTGCAGTAATTTGGCCGTATTAATTATTTTAAGAGCCACGCCCGAAGCTTCGGGGCAAGCAAGCTTTGGCAATTCTATTTTCCCAACAGCATAAAGGCGCGACCGTTGCCTGCGATGCCATGGAGAGACTTTACTCAATTCTGCTTCTGCCAGCTGCGCCAGTCGTTGCATTGGTCGCCGATACGCTTATTAGAAACAAACTGCCTAGAAAAATAATAGCTGCTTTAGCTTTGACATGTTGTTTGATTGCTGCCCCACTTTTGTTAACAGACTACTCTTACGGGGGCTTCTATTCCTATTGGATTGTCATCGCAATAATTGCGACCCTCATACTTTTCGCTGGATTCAATTATCTCGACATGGCAACCAGCCTAAAAATTTTGACGACAATCGCCTTCTTAGGAATTTCCCTGGTACCTGTAGGTTTAACATTCTACGGTAGAAGTTTTGTCGGTGATGATAAAATTTATGACGTTAAGAACATATCGGGCTACCGAATCATTTACAAACGAGAGGCTGACGCGGTACTAAGCGGAACTCCGAAAGTCGAACTCTACAGGACAATTCTGTTTGGCCTGCTTCAAAAAGAAATTGATGTGAAGTATGTTGACCAAAATGTAAGCCCCTGTTCAGTGCAATTAAGGGACAATTCTAGGAAAAAAATTATTCCCTATAATCCATGCACCCAAACGCTTCCATGACGTCACAGCAGGCAACATTGCATTTGTGCCCATTGGCCCCGCAACACGGGGCATCAACCTCGCCTAGGGCGGGGTAATTCTAATCATCTGCAGTAATTTGGCCGTAATTTTATTTTAAAAGCTATCCCCGAAGCTTCGGGGCAAGCAAACCGTGGTAATTTTATTTTCCCAACAGCACAAATGCGCGACCGTCAGCGGTTATTCTATTGAACCTGCTACCACTAAAAATAAACATCAAATAATGCAGAAATTCTCATTGCTCATTCTGTTCTTTATGATAAATGATGTTGTAACAGGACAAATACCTGTTGACAGCATTAGGGCAATCATCAAAAAAGAAGTTGCTGCAAGAAGGGGCAAAAGTATTATTGTAGGGATTGTAGACTCTACCGGAAACAGACAAATAATTGCCGAAGGCATTATCAGCGATAATGATCCCAGGAAACCGGATGGAAATACTGTTTATGAGATTGGATCGATAACCAAGGTTTTCACTTCTTTGCTTCTGGCAGACATGAGTTTGAATCATCAACTTAACATCAACGATCCAATTTCAAAGTATTTACCTAAAAATGTAAAAGTTCCTTTATCGAATGGCAAAGAAATATCATTACTTTCTTTATCAACCCACAGATCAGGGATGCCTCGTTTCCCCTACAATGTAGATCCTAAAAACATAGACGAGCCCTATGCTGATTATACAGCTGATAAATTGTACGAATACATTTCAAACTTCCAGCCACCGGATATTGATACTATATGGAGATACTCAAATGTTGGCTATGGGTTATTAGGTCTTATACTCGAGAAAATAGCTCAAAAAAATTATGAGACGTTAGTAACTCAGAAAATCTGTACGCCTTTAAACATGAGCAATACAGTAATATCGATGAATGCTCAACAAACCTCAAATGCAGCTGTCGGACATGCTGAGACTGGCACTGATGTCGGCTTTACCGATCTAGGTGCAATTTCAGCTGGCGGAGCATTGCGTTCAACTATAAATGACTTGCTTACTTTTGCAGAAGCTAATCTCGGACTGATATGGACAGACTTGTTTCCAGCCATGTTGTTAACCCATATCCTTCGGGCTAAAAAGGATGGAAATGACACTTATACAACAATGGGTTGGACACTCTCAAATGATAACGGCCGTTATCTCCTTTTTAAAGATGGTGGAATGCCTGGATTTCGTAGCTTTTTGGGAATAGACAAAATAAATAAAATTGGCGTAGTGGTATTATGTAACTCCAATAATTCCGTAACGGATATTGGCCTGCATATTCTCGATTCTAATCGCATGGTTGAACCCTATCAATATCCCTGGGCTTTATTAGACACAATGAGAGCTACTATTCAAACCGCAGGAGTGAGTGCTGCTGTTAATTTATATTCCAGACTGAAGACTTTAAAAAATACCGGGTTCATCTTTAATGAAATGCAGCTTAATTATCTGGGAAATGAGTTAAGGAAAGACAAGAAGATAAGCGATGCCATCAGTATTTATGAATTAAACGCAAAGGAATATCCCCAGTCCACATTAGTTTACGAAAGTCTGGCAGAAACTTATAAACGAAACAACAACAAAGGGAAAGCCAAAGAGTATTTTGAACAGGCAAGGGCTTTAGATCAACAAAATCCCCACTTCACTTATATTCTTGAAAGACTTGACAAATATTGAAAGAGAACAACCGCTAATAAGGTATTGCCAAAAGCGGGGCAGAGGCAATACTAACGGCCTAAAGGAAATAAATCGACATTTGTAATTTTAGAGCGATAGTGCTGAAAATCCCCGCCTTCGGCAATACACAAACCGTTGTGCGTCACCTTCAAGCACCTTCCTTCATGAAAAAATTATTGACGTCTATTTTGTGCTTAAGTCCGGCTTTTGTGCTTTTAGCCCAAGATAATTCCAATGGAGACAGTTCATGGAAAAAGATATACAGAGAGACGGCCCCCCGCATCAACGACTTAGTGCATACTAAGCTGGATGCAAGATTTGATTTCGATAAAGCCTATATGTACGGAAAAGCGTGGATCACCTTTAAACCGCATTTTTATTCCACCGATTCTCTAACCCTCGATGCAATGGGAATGGATATCCACAAGGTGGCCGTTTTAAAAGGCGCTACAATGAAAGATCTTAACTATCGTTATGACAACTGGCAATTAAAAATTACCCTCGATAGACTTTATAAAGGGGGCGAACTATGTACAATTTATATTGACTATACGGCAAAACCCGATGAAATAAAAGAAGCTGATAAGGACCTGCATGAGATTGATGGCATTGGAGGTTTACAGTTCAGTAATCCCCGAGGAGAAATAAAAACTGTCCCTACTCAACTGTGGACATTAGGTGAAACAGAACAAAATTCGATTTGGGTACCCACCATAGACAAACCAAATCAGAAATCAACAGAGGAAATCTATATGACTGTACCGGATAAGTTTGTCACACTTTCAAATGGTAAACTGATAGGTCAAATGAAGAATAATGATGGTACCCGCACGGACCATTGGAAAATGGATCTTCCGAATGCACCATATCTGTTCTTTATGGCCGCCGGAGAATATGCTGTGATAAAAGACAGCTGGAAGGGCAAAGAGATTAGTTATTATGTTGAGAAGGATTATGCACCGGTGGCCAGAAGAATATTCGGGATTACACCGGCAATGATCGGTTTCTTCTCAAAATTAACTGGGGTTGATTACCCTTGGTCAAAATATTCTCAAATAACGAGTCGTCATCCAGGTCTTGCAATGGAAAATACATCAGCAACCCTTGTTTCCGATGGCGAGCAGCAGGATGCAAGAGAATTAACAGATGGCAACAGAGCTGAGCCTACAATTGCACACGAATTGTTTCATCAATGGTTTGGAGATTATGTTACTTGCGAAAGTTGGAGCAATATAACGTTGAACGAATCCTTTGCCGATTTAGGTCAAGTTTTGTGGAACGAATATAAACATGGCAAAGATTCAGGGGAGGCAAAAAACTTTTCGTATCTGAGTTTCTACTTAAGTGATACATCGAACGCGAATAAAGATTTGGTTCCTTTTTATTATGCCATGAGAGACGATGCATTTAACCAACTGAGTTATCAAAAGGGAAGCTGCATATTAACCATGCTTCGTTATTATGTTGGTGACAGCGCTTTTTTTAAATCAATAAATCTTTACCTCACCACCAATAAATTTAAGTCTGCAGAAGCACAAAACCTGAGACTAGCATTTGAAGAGGTAACCGGTAAAGACCTTAACTGGTTTTGGAACCAATGGTACTATAGCAACGGTCATCCGAAACTGGACATTCATTATAGCTATGATGAAGCAAATATGAAAGTAAAGGTGGTGGTAAATCAAACGCAAGCTAGTGATAAACTGTTCATCCTACCGGTAGCAATAGACATTTATCATGGTTTGAATAAACAACGTTTTCAGGTGTGGCTAAGAAATAAAGAAGATAGTTTTAATTTTCCTATGACAAAACCGGACCTGGTAAATTTTGACGGCGATAAAATTCTGGTAGCTGAAAAAAAAGAAAATAAAACACTTGCAGAATATATTTATCAGTATAATCATGCCGGTAATTATGTAGATCGAAGAGAAGCAATTGATTTCGCTGCAAAAAATCAAACAGATACTAATGCGATTGAATTCCTGAAATTGGCATTAGAAGACAAGTATGCTGGTCTACGCAATTATACAATTGGAAAACTTGACTTTAAAAATGAAAGCGTAAAACTGTCTGTGGAACCGCTGTTGGTTGAATTGGCAAAAAAAGATTCAAACCGGATCATAAAAGCAACTGCCATTCGGCAATTGTCCCAGTATAAAAATCCTGCTTATACGGCGTTATTTAAAGCCTTCGTAAATGATTCATCCTATACTGTATCCGGAGCGTCATTATTTGCATTATCTGTTGTTGATAGTGCAGATGCTTTGAATGAAGCTAAACGTTTGTCGGCCTTTCCTTCAAAAGGCCGGTTATCAAATGCGATTATTTCTATTCTGGTCGGCTCAGATGATGGATCTTCTGGCGACATGGTGCTTGGCTTTATTGAAAGAATGAATATGTGGCAAAATAAATTCCAAATTCTTCAGCCCATTGGCAATTTTCTTATTAAGACAAAAAATACGGATATTTTAAAAAGAGGCGTTGACGATATTATAAGTTGTCGAGATGCCATACCGGCGGCCTATAGAAACAGAACAGTATCTTTTATCAATGGTACGCTATTGAAAAACCTTATGGCTAAGAAAAAAGAAGCAGGGCTGGTTGAACAAGCTGATTACATTCAATCCAAGCTGCCTGCTGAAAATAATAAATGAATTTAGTAAAATGGTCGGTGACAAGTCTTGAAGAAAATAAATTGCACTCAGGAAATCCGGAAGGCGAACGCACAACAGATAGTTTTCTGCTATGCTGGCTGAAGAATATCCTCATCCATGTATCTCTATCAGCCTTGCTCGGGCTGAGCGAATAAATTTCAACAAAAGAATATACCTTCAGCTTCAGTTTTTCAATCGGCTTCTGTTCCGGCTGAATATAACACAGAATATCAGCATAGCCGAAAGCCCTGGACGTTGGGCGCAATTGAACAACACCTTAAATGGACAAAGACTTTATAAAAACTGCGTTGATTATAATTTCTCTTTTCTTAATCGAAAGTTTCACACAAGTATTTTATTTTACTGTAAGGATCAAATGGTTTACTAAATACATGTCAATCTATTCTTTCTACTCAATCTTCAAGGATACCGCTGAAGTAGTTTTTCGAATCAAAACACTTTTGTTTTTACCCATCTATCTATTCTATTATTTATTTTTTAAAAAAAGAGAGAATATTTTTCAGAGCAGTCTTGTGCATTTGCTTTTATTCTTTTCGATATACTTAATCTTAGGGTTTCTTATGCCAGCATTTGTTTTTCAGGAATTACAGGATTTGTTTGTTTTACCAATATTTGCCTTCATAAGTTATTTTATTGTTGGTAGAGCTATTCCCGTATACAAAGAACAAATTAGAAGTATTTAAACCCAATAACTGCGCCCAATATCGCATTTGTGCCTTTGGGCTTGCAGGCCTGACCTCCATCATTTGTAATTCTGTTCAACTACAGTAATTTGGCCGTTTAACACGAAGGTATCGTCAAGTGAAGTATTTAATGAGAATTTTATTTATCGCAATCTTTCTAATTTGCTTGAAAGACTCATTCTGTCAGGATTCAACAAAACACTATTTCAAAGAAATTGGCTGGACAATTCATGTACCATTGGGTTTTAAAGTGTTGGGTATCGATCAACACTCAACTATGGTTAATAGCGGTAAAAAAGGAATGGAACAGGCTCTCGACACGACTGTCAACACTTTAAAAGCGATAAATTTGATTAGTGCGAGAAAATCAAGAAATTACTTTGATGCTTCCTTAACTCGGATTAACTCCGGCATTGAAACTACCAAAGCGAACTTTATTAAGTCGCAGGAAGAAGCCATCTATAAAGCTTTTTCAAAAGACGCTAAAGTTGACTCTTCATCTACTACAATGAACGTAGGAAGCCAGATATTTAGGAAATTTGAGATTGTGGTTCATATAAACGAAACCGCATCATTTGGTATGAACATGGTAACTAAGGCCTATAAGGGATACTATTTCCTGATAGCCTATGTATACTTAGACAAAGAAACAAAACAACAAATAGAAACCATGTTAATTGAGTCAATGTTCTCCGCTTATGAATAAAGCTTCCCAACAGCCACCATTTTAGAACCCAGATCATATTCGTGAGATTGAAAGCAATAGTTTACATAGGAACAAGTGTTGATGGTTTTATTGCAAGAAAAGACGGAGATAATGATTGGCTGACCCAATTCGCCAATGACGAAGCTATCCATGCCTATGAAGAATTTATAAGTAGAATTGATGCAATCGTAATGGCAGAGGCACCTTTGGGCGGGATAGTTCTGATCAACTGCAGTAATTTGCCTAATTATTATTTTAAAAGCCTGCCTGCCCGTAGGCTGGCCACGGCCAAGCAAGCTTTGGTAATTCTAATTCCCCAACAGCACAAATGCGCGACCGTTAGCCGCAAGTTTAAAATAACACCGTTCTAAAGACAACGCGATGAAAAAACTACTGTCATTGTCGATCTTATATTTTGTTGGTCAGCTTAACTCTTCCGCACAGATTTTCAAACTTGACAAGAATAACCTGGAAGCGGTAAACGTATTTATGTCAATAGAAAAACTAAACGGAAAAGACGTAATAAAAGTTATAAAAGATTCCACTGTGGCAGAATCTGACGAGCCAACCTTTGTCAAGGTGAAGGCGAGTGAATTTCAAAATGGCATTATCGAAGTGAAAGTCCTAAGTCGGCTACTTAAGAATGCACCGGAATTTGCACGAGGCTTCATTGGTATTGCATTTCGAATCAATGACAGCAATACAAGGTATGAAAGCATCTATCTGCGTCCCACAAATGGAAGAGCAGACGATCAAGTTCGACGAAACCACTCGATTCAATATTACTCTTATCCCGACTATAAGTTTTCTCGTCTTCGAAAAGAATCGCCAGAAAAATATGAATCCTACTCAGACATGTCATTAAACCAGTGGATTATTATGCGTATTGAGATAAAGGACAGCAGAGCCAAGTTGTTCCTCAACAATAGTAAACAACCATCACTTATTGTCAACGACCTCAAACTTGGAGGTGAGAATTCCGGAGCAATAGGCTTTTGGGTAGATATTGGAACCGAAGGTTTCTTTTCAGATTTAAAAGTTCAGAAAATGTAACGACATAAAACCTGCCGCTAACATTGCGTTTGCGCTATTGGCCCCGCCGAGGACGGGCTAATTCTAATCAACTGCGCCCGGCTTCGCATTTACATATTTTATTTCGAAAAATTTGCGGAGCTTGCGCCACCGCTGTAGCTTTAGCGCACGCGGTCGGCGGGCTCGGTAATTTGTAGAATACTTTTACTTTTGCATCATTGTTAACTTAAAAATAAAATAATGCAAGCACAACTAATCACCTACCAACTAAAGGATATTTCCCAAGCGGAATATTTGAAACAAATGGTTGAACCAGATGCTCCAATTTTAGC
>AR_comb_assmDRAFT_10164301_pt1 | contig 11549 bp, 5 predicted proteins | sample ArasoioldDNA_FD_10543 | JGI IMG/M metagenome (IMG submission 10543) | reverse complement strand
GTGTCTGTGGGATAGCGTTCGTTGAGGAGTGGCAGACGGAGCAGGGTGTTCGTTACGTCAAGACAAGTGGGACAGCTCACAATATGAGCCAGATACTTGCGCGCGATTGATGTTTGATCGTTCGGCTCGTAAAGAAGTTTGAGCTGCTCGTGACTTAAACACTCTCCTTGACGCGAGTCAAAAATCGTCTGCTGCAATTCGAGCAGGAAGTCGCCGGCAGTGCGTGCGAATCTGGTAGGGATAACGTCAGGAAGACCGGGCTCGCCTGTTCTATTAATTGCTCTATTAATAAAGGCCAGCGACTTAGAGTTTTCAAGATATGCTTTGGCCTCGGTCCGCGCCGCCAACAGTCGCTTGTCCACCGCCGAGCGCGTGCTGCGGATCACCCTGGCAATCTCAGACGGGTAGTAGCCGTGAAAGAAGCGCAGGATCAGTACGCTCGCGGCATTAGCACTCTCTTTACGCGCGCAAGCGTAATGACATATTCGGCGCAACTCGTCCTGCGCCTGAATCAAGTCGCGCCCATGAGCGATTGAATGCAAACTCAAACGGGCTGACTCGTATTCGACTACTGAAAGCTGCTCAAAGCGTCCACGTGTAGCGTGGCGCAATTGCGAGATATGCAAATTACGTAAAGATGCGTAAAGGTAATTATCTAAATTTTCGATGGTTCGCAGATCCGGCTGGCTGAGCGTGAAGAGAATAAACAAATCATGAAGCAAGTCTTCCGCGAGAGCCTGATCATTCGCGGTCATTTGCACCGCCCAGGCATGAAGGCCCTTGTAACGCTCCAGGAAGGCGTCTCGATGACTGGCAGAAATGCGACGCGGTTTGAGCATTGTTAAAGACTTGTTTCCCGCAGCTTGCAGGAACCTTAACTGTAGCTTCTGTATATAAGACGCAACTGGAAGGGGCAACATCCCGTGGGATATTCAAAACCTTTGCGATGAGGGTGGCACGGCTTAGGCGGGCGAGGAATAATAGAACAATCGGACCCGGGGGAAAGATTTACGGATCAATGCAATCCTTCTCTATCAACTGATTCTGATCACGAAACTTGGAGAATGCTACGTTAAGGTTCAGCATGGGATCCTATCCGATGAGCGCGAGAATTTTCGCGCACGTCTGAAAGTTCTTCTGCCACTGAGTCACTTCGGCTTCTGCTCGCTCGCCGCTTTTTCACCGTTGGTGTTTTCCTTGCGCAGCTTGCCATAAACGCGCGCGTCAAGATTCAGCAGCTTGAACTTGAAGTCTTTGCCTTGCCCCAGCGTACGGAGTTGCGATAGGCGAAAGGTCAGAGTTCTTGGCGTTGAAGTGGCCATTGATGGAAGCCTGCCTTGCGCGAGCGCCATGCTGAAATCCCAGAGCGCTCCCGTTCCGTTCCGTCCGTTATCTGCATTCACGATTTCGGGTAGACCGATCTCCGATTCAAGCGTGAGTACCCGCACCTTTACAGGACTCTCGACGATGTCCGGAGAAGTGTTCTTGAGTTGCGCTGTCACGTTCAGTATTCCGGTTGAGCGATCGAAAGTCGGTTTCGACAATTCAAGTGTCACGGACTTTGACACATCATCCAATTTGGCTAAATCGGCAGTTCCGTGATTTACCACCGTTCCATCAATCCTTACAGGAGCTGACCAGATCTGAGCGACGCCCGTTCGGTTATCAATCCATGTGGGATGGAACGTACCCGTAGCGTCCACGGCTAAGCCACTCGTATGTCCACCACTGATGAAGAAAGGGTTAATCCCGATGCGCAAAGAGACGAGTGAGGATTTGTCGTCAATAGTTCCATCAGCCCAAACGTCCCATGGGGTCGTCTGCGGATACGAAGCAGCTAGGTCGGTTAAAGGCACGCTCGCAGAAAACGTCTCACCCCCGTCGAGGGACGCGGCTCCCCTCACCTTCCACCCAATGTTGTCATTCGCTTCTCGGCGATCGTACCAAGTCACAAACACAACACCCTTCATGTTGACGGCGATGGAAGGCAGGAGGTGGTCAGGCCCGCTGCCCTGTTCTTCCGGCGAACGATCGTCATTGACGATGGTCGGTTTCGACCACGTCTTGCCCCTATCCGAAGAATACGAGAGCTGGATCTGAATTCGACCCGCAATGATGTTGGGCCAGACCACGTAGAGTCTATCTTTGAATGGTTCGCTTCCTGGATCGACAGCCAACTGTCCTATCATGCCGCCTTCAGAGCGTTTTCGGTCCAATTTCAAATCTGCAATTCTTTCCGATTTGCTAAATGTCTCTCCACCGTCTTTCGAGCTAATCATGTGTAATTCACAATTAGGCCCAATCAGGGGCTCCTGTTCAAGATTCATTTGACGGCCTGGTTTTGTAATCCCGAACACCCCGACGAATGTCCCGTCTGAAAGTACGGCAGACGTTCCCACGCCACAAAGTCCCGATCCTTCCGGGTATTCGGCGGTCAATGGCCCGAGGAAAGTCTTTCCGTGGTCGATAGAGCGAAACATCTGCAGGGCCGGACGGCTGGATCCGGAGATAGTCTTTATTGCTGTGCTTTGGCCGACAACGTAGATACGGCCATCATATTTACCATTCGTTTTGTCAATGGCAATGTATTCGCGATCGATGAATTGAAAGCGTGAAAGCTCTTCCCACTTCCGACCCCCATCGGCCGATTTATAGATTACGGTCTTCATGTCGAAGCGTGGAGCATCTGGACTTGGATCCCTTGGTTTATCGGGGTCTTTACTCACCAGTGCGACCACGTATACCTCTTCATTCCGACCGTAGATCACAGTCGGATCTCCATTGACGTGGCCCCCCGATACCCGCAATGACGGCTCCCAAGTCTTTCCACCGTCAGAAGAAAGGTAACACTGTTCCCAGATCAATTTTCCGACTTCGTTGGCGTAAACCATCGAGCACGTTATAAGCCCACCGGGATGTCCAGGATCTCCAGCGGCAAGATTCTCATAATGGGGCAATTGTGAGAGAGCTTTGCTTACCTGGACGGTTGGTCCTACCACGATTTGTGCCTTGTCCCGAGTAACACTCTGAGCATGAATAAGCTGAGTGGAGGTGATAAGCAACGCTGCAATCAATAACGACGAAGACACACAGGTATAGATATGAGTTTTCATAAGCAGAATTCGATTATCTACTTCACTCAAATGACTATTGCTATGCCGCAAACAAGCTTCCCTTTCTATATCTGGACAACACGTTAGAGAGCTTCGGCGTTCAGAGTGTCGCCTCGGTTAAAAAGAGAGCCTCAAAGCGAACTGGAAGGATCGCGGCCCACCGATTTGGTAAAGTTGGCTAATGCCGCCAAGCTGACGGTTCAACATATTCGTCGCCTTGCCAAAGTTTGCTGCGCCTAGAGACGTCTGGATTGTTCCAAAGTTAGGATGGTTGAAGATATTGAAAGCTTCGGCTCGGAACTGCAGGTTCAGCTTCTCTGTCAGCTTGAACTCGCGTCGCATCGCCGCATCTAGTTGCCATGCTGGAAGTCCGCGCACCTGATTGCGCCCAAAATTGCCTGACTGACCAGTAGGCGGAGTACAAAACGGACCTTTTGCTGCTCCTGATGGAGCGCAACCTGCGGCTGCTATTTGAGCAGCGGTGGGGACAGTATTATTGACTATTCTTCCGCCTGGATATTGCGATCCATCGAGGTAGAGCGGGATTCCCGTAATTACGTTGGGCCGTACGTTAACCAGCGAGCCATCCGCTGGATTGGTTTGGGTGCGAGCAACCAGATCGACCGGAAAAGCCGATTGAGCATGAGCAGTCGTATCTATGGACCAACGGCCAAGGACAGCACGCGCAACTCGATTTTTGCCTGGCGCGGGGAGATTGTAAGTCGCTGCCGCGGAAAAGACCTGCCGAATGTCGAAGTCCGCATTTCCATGTTGGGCAACCCTTTGCGAAAGGCCGACTGAGTCGTCATCAAAAGCATGGGACCAGGTATAGGACACCAATGCCTGCAACCCGCGCGACAAGCGTCGCTGAAACTGTATCTGCAGCGCGTTGTAGTTTGAGCCAGCGCTGTTTCGAGTAAGTTGGATCGTAGTAAATCTCGGATTGATGGCAGTCAAAGTCAACTGAGTCGCCTGCAGCAACCGTCTACCCTCAGAACCGACATACGATGCCGTTACTGTCTGGGCCTTGCCCAGTGAATGCTCCACCGCAAAATTCCACTGCAAGGTGTATGGAAGCCGCAAATCCGGGTCGAAAGCGAGAAAGGTGCCGTATGGCGTCGGCAGACCCGTATTGATTGGGAGTGGAGCCGGTGTAACCTGAACGAGGGACAACGGGAACCTAATATTTGATAGACTCCGGCTCGATGAATATGGAAATCTCTGATTGAAATTCAGAACGCCAAAGTCGTTACCGGTGTCATAGAAGAAGCCAAAGCCACCGCGTAACACAGTTTCGCGACCAGCACGGTCGGACAAGCGGTATGCGGCGCCCAATCGCGGGGCAAAATTATTGTAGGTCGTCTTCCACTGCTTTGTTCCCAACGGTGCCAACTGCATGGTTGCGAGATTGTCGATCTGGTCTACGGCAGCAGGCAGCTTGCCGTTCTGTTCTGATGGGGCAGGGTTTATGTCCCAACGAACACCAATATCTATCGTCAGGGGGCGCGAAAGCCTCCAAGTGTCTTGGCCATAAGCCGAAACATTCATGACCACGGGTCTCTGCGGAATGTTCGCACCCACCGTCCCAGTCCCAGCGGTTGCGGAGAGCACCTGTTGTTGGGAGGTGAAGAAAGCAGTCAAAAGAAATGAATTAAAGTCAATGTTAGGAGTTAGACGGCGGTAGTCCATCCCAAACTTAAATTGGTGTGCGCCTAAGTGATAGGAAAAGTTATCCACGACATTGAACTGTCGCTGCCTCGACAACCTATTACGGACGAAAGGGGTTTGAGGTACGAAGCCTGCAGGAGTGGTTAATCCCGGGAGATTAAGCTGGGTAGTGGCAAAGGCGGTGGGGGAATCCAACTCGACGGGTATCAGCGCGCTCGACGGCAGCGGCTGTGCTCCACCAAAAGTATCCAACGTGTTGGAAGAGAACGCTTCATTGTTACTAAAGTTTATTCTCAGTTCATTGCTGGAGCGGGAACCAAATGAGCTTAGCACTCCCAACGTAACTGTTCGACTACCAAGGCGACTGGTTTGTATGTCACTGAGGTTCTGACCGGAGAGCCTCCGGAGCGTCTTTGAAGGCGCCCGGTTGTATCTAATGAAGAATGCCAAATTGCGATTAACGGTGTGATCGAGGCGAATCCCAGTTGAGTCCAGCTGTGAAGGATCAGAGTATCCCGCACTAAACTCGGCTAGCCCGTTTCCCAGATCTTTTCCGTTCGGCAGCGGAAAGGCATTCAAGATCGGTTGCATTCCAGCAGGCCCGGCAGTTTGTCCCGACAGGCAACTTCCTTTACCCCGCAAGCACAGCGTCGGAACATTTGTAAGACTGAACTGTGGAAGGCGGAGTCGGAGGCCCTCGTACGAAAAGAAGAAGAAGGTACGATTGCGGCCGTTGTATCCCGGTTGATGACCGCCGTCGCCAAAGAGAGGGAGCATCACTGGCCCACTGAACGTACCGCCAAAATCATTCTGTCTTTCCGGCGCCCTCGCCTGCCGATTAGCGTTAGCGAACCAGTCATTCGCATCAAATACGTCGTTGCGAAGATAGTCAAACAGCGAGCCGTGAAAACTGTTTGTTCCTGATCGAGTAACAATCGAGATTTGCGCCCCAGGCTGCCGCCCAAATTCAGCGGCATAACCAGAGGTTTGAACTTTGAATTCCTGGAGGGCATCGACGGAGACGAGGCTTTGTGTAGTGCCGAAAGTAGTGAGGCCCGGCAAATTGCCGGAGCTCTGCGCTGTGCCAAAGGTACCTGTAGCAGAACCGACATTTGCGCTCACGCCGTCTACAGAGAAGCTATTGGCGGTCGCCCGCTGACCATTGACGCTGAACTGACCACTTGTGCTTGACGTGGCTTCCGGCACGGTTACGACACCGGGAGTCAGCGTAATCAATGACTGGAAGCTGCGGCCGTTTAGCGGAATGTTCTCCACGAACTGACGGTTGACAACTGTGCCCACCGCCGCATCCGTTCCGATCAGTTCCGCTTCGTTTGTTATCTGGACCGTGGCATTAACGTCCCCCGCCTTCAACTCAATCCTCAATGCCTTCTGATCGCCGACGTTCAGCACCACATCTCTGGTCTCTGCCGGCGCAAATCCTTGAACTTCTGCCCGGATTGTGTACGTTCCCGGTGGCAGGAATGGGATCGTGAAATAGCCTGCCTCGTTCGTCGTCGTGGTCCTTATTAGAGCTGTTGCGACATTCACCATTGACACGGCGACGCCGGGCACCACAGCTCCTTTTTGATCTTCGACCGTTCCGCTCAAGGTGGCAGTTGAGGACTGGCTGAATACAGAAGGCGGTAAGCACAAGGCAGTTAGCAAGAGACAAAAGACACCACAGAACACATTGCGCGGAACGTTATGAACGATAGACGAAAAAGGTTTATGACGGGTCATAATCTTGCTCCTTAATCAGTGGACTTCGATCAGCTGCGACCAGAAGGCTTCTTGTAAATGGTCTATCGGTCTTTGCCGGCAGTGTAACTATTTAGATTCTGAGTCCCATCCTGAACGCGCAACGCCAGCAGTTCAGTGTTCCGCAGCATTAGTCCGAACTGAGCGGTTCTAATTGCTGTGGCCCGCGAGTTCTGTGGCGAAGTCGTGAATGCCGCACGCATTACACGATCATTCGCCGTACATTGATCAAATAAACGCCCGATACCCGCGATCAGATCTTCAACGCTTGTCAAATCGTTTCCGTCGCTCACATCACTTGATGAAAACGAAGGAAAGAAGATAGGGCCCAGCCGTTGTCGTAGGGCTGCCGTTTCTTGTTGTAGGGAAAATGCTCGCTCACGGATCATCGAAAGCCATTTCGCCCTGGCTTCTTTGTCGAGAGTCTGAAGCTCCTGCAAAGAGAATCGCGCGGAGAGGCGCTTGAGCGCACCTGCATACATGAGTGCTTGCCGCGACTGGAGCAGTGATTGGCTGGCGTACTGTCGCATTTGCTCGTCAAGCTGGTCGGCAGCGACTCCTCTGCCGGCGAAATAGCGTCGAAGGTCATCATCAACGGGAATCCTATCGACCGTTGACTCGTAGGGTTCCACTGTTCCGGCGTTTTGGGGACTGGTGTTGCGTCGTTGCTTTGCCAGCAACTCCGCTACGGTGTCGATTTCGACTCTTACAGCGGCGTTACTGATTACAGGTCGGAGCGCGCGGAGAATTTCGTTCTTGCGCTCGGGCGTCTCGACAATTCCATTAATTTGTAGACCTCCGGTCTGAGTTCGCGTCACATCAACCTGTTCGCCTAAGTCCGCACCAACTTGCTTCAATAATTGCAGCACTTCCATTTCTAATTCGGCTGACGCCGCAACAACGGGAAATGTGGTAACCGGGAGACGCGGCAACGCGGAAACACGCGTGTCGTCGCTTCCTCGTGTTTCCGATCTTCGAAGTAGCTCTGTCTCCGGCTCGAAGACTGAAGGAGGAACCGTGGCGGTCGCATGGCGCTCGAAACTGGTTTCCGTGAATCGATACAGACGGGTCTCATCACCCTGTCGAATCACGAGCGTTTGCTCGATAGCGTGTAAATCACTGCGGTCCAGCACGAGGGTGGCGCGCAATAGTCCAGGTCCAGTGTCGGCAGCCGCAATGGTGTAGGTGATCGCATACTGATTGAGTTGCTGCTGAACTTGCGCGAGTTCGGGACGCTTGATTAGGGAAGCGAACTCTTTCACTGATGGTAAGGCCCGCCATACATCGTCAAAATTGCGTATTTCGGGTTGCGAGTTGCGGAGTTTAAGTTGCGGGCGAGAGCCGTGTTGATAAAGGGTCTGTAGTCCATCTGATCTTCTCCAATCACCGGCAACCAAAGCACCGCGCGCGTCAAAGAGTCGCCTCGCAGACATCCCCCGCTCTGCGCTTTGCCATACTTCGATTCTGTGCCGGGCAATCAGTTCACCCGAGACTTTCTTTTCCTCCAGAGTGATTGTGCGATGCACCACCTGATCGGTCCTGGCTTCAACAGCTTCTTCCGCCGTAGCTGCCTGATTCAGAAGCGCCACAGCCGAAACAGATGGACCAGGTGAAGGTCTTAGCGAAACGAAAAGCATGACAGCGGACAGAATCAAAGCCATCAGGACTGTCACCATACCTGGCCGCAGCAAGTGGCTTGGTTTGGACAGCTCGCGCCAAAGTCGCGCGATCGAAGAAACGGCTGCTGTCTGCTTTTTCGATGTCACACTCTCTCCAACGTCGGCGGTTTGGATGGTTGGGGCGTCTCCCAACAATGGATCACGGTATAGGGTGTGAAGACTCGGCCAGGGACTGTTGAAGCTCAAACTTAATTCGAGACTTCGACCGTCGCTTAAACCGACCTTCTTTGTGTGAGTTGCTGGACCATCAGGAGGCGGTTCAACCTCAAACAGTGCGAGGCGAATTCCGTGATCGCCAAAGACCTCGATAAAACTAATCTTTTCTTCGATGTTGACGATGAAGGTCTGCTCGTTGCGCTCAGAATCAACGATGCATGAACCTACAAGGAATCCATTGACTGAAAACTCAAGTGCTTCAGGCCGATGCTCGTAAATCACTCGGCCTCTCCGTTCACAGTCGTCAATGGACTTACTCGCGTCTAGCGCATTCATTTTTGCTCCCCTAAGTAAGTCCGGATGCGATCCGCCCTTTTTTCTCGTATCAGGTCCAGCCATGTCCGGCGGATGGCGATCAGACAAAGGTGGCAGGCCAAGTAGCTTGTTGACCTCATCAAGACAACGCTGACAACTCACGATGTGCGCCAACAATTGAGTTTTCAACCCTGCGGTCTCTGCTGATTGATAGACGTCCTGAAGTTGCCGAGCTGACAGGCAAGCGCCCTTTCGTGAGCGATAGATTGTGAAGCGCAGCTCGTTGAAGAAATCTGAAGTGGTCGCCTTAAAGCTTATTGGTCGAGGGTCTACCGGTTCATCCCTTGCTATGAAAGCTAGGGCGTTCGGATTGTCAAGGTAAGCCCTCGCTTCGCGACGCGCGACGCGCAGTGAATTGTCAACGACCTGGCGTGAGGTGCGCATGATTCGCGCAGCTTCCGTAGGGTAGTAACCGTGAAAGAAGCGCAGGATTAAGACACTGCCGGTTATTGAGGTCTCTTTGCGAACACAGGCGTAATGACAGATCGAGCGGAGCTCGTCCTGAACCTGAGTTTCTCCGCGCGTATCGACCGTGCGCAGAACAACCTCGGCAGCTTCAAAGTCAATTGCGGAGTTCAACACTTTCGACGCGCGAGTTGCGCGACGAATTTGCGATAGGTGCAAATGCCTTAGTATCCCTCGGAAGTAACCCTCAATGTTCTCAATGGAACTAAGGTCGCGACGACGGAAGGTAAACTGAACGAAGGCATCTTGAACCAGATCTTTGGCCTGAGACTTGTCGCCCTCCGTTAGCTGTAGAGCCCAAACAATAAGTTGGTCGTAGTGCTGGATGAATATGTCCTCATGACTCTGAGCGGAGGTTAAGGTTCGTGGGTTGGACATGATAGGAGCGTCTTTTCGGGGTTGTTACCGAATGTTTACTCTTTTTATCTATATGTCGCCACGAAAAGTCCTGATCTAACAAACGCGGCGCTATATTTTTCGTTTGCGAGAATCACACTCGTGCAGAAGGAGATTTCATGTGAGACGTGAGAATATGTGCAAAATCTGTAGGAAGGCACTGGCGGCCCTTTGGTGGCGAATTGATTCTTGAGGAGTGGCCGAGGAGCCACGCTTATGGCGTGTCACCATTCAAGGAATTAGGTGCGCGTGGGGACTGCGGCCTCAACCGGAATTTGGTTTTTGGGAAATGGTGCTGAATTGGATTGCCAAAGTTTGGATGATTGAAGAGGTTGCAAGCTTCCAATTTGAGTTGAAGATGCAGTGAGAGGTCAACTGTTTAATTTGAGTGGACTTGCCACTTGAGCGGGGCGCTTCGCTTACCCGGCGTCCCAACCTGCGAATCTCCTGAATTTGAGACATTAATTTTAAGCTCGAGTAGGTTTAAACCTGGGGCTCAGGTAGCTCTTACCCGGAATAGATTGGCGCTGGGAAATTCCTGGACTCTTCATTCCGGAGGAGACAAGTATGATGAGTGTCAGGTCATGAAGCACTGAGATGTATATAGACCGCAACATAAAATCTTCGTGTACTCCGTTCGGAGAAGCACAAATCAACGAGCGCTGCAGCCTTCAAGATGCGCTCCGCTTCCCCGAACGAAGCCGGAGGACCGGGGTTTCTGCGTGCCATAAACACCTCAACCCAATTGGGATGAAAAACCATTCTTCGGTGAAATGGTGGTCATGCCAACCAACTAACCCCAATGCGGGGTGAAGGAAACGCTCTTACTCATAGCGCGGTAAGGTGGAAACCAATCGATTGGTGGGGAGCTCATAGCGCACTCCTTTCGGATTAGCTTTGATCCAGCAAGTCTAAGTTATAGGACTGATTAGAGGCATTCAATGTACAGTTCGCGGTCTGGACAGACCGTTCGTTCCATGAAAGGCAGCGTTACCGCAACGGCGTTCACCATTTGCGGATTCCAGATAGGCGGCTCATCACTGTTTCTGCTCGGCTGCCGACATACTCTGTTGACGTTCTCTGAGGTGACTGTTGAACCAGTCGATAATACGACTGCAATAGTCCACGACGTTCGCGAATCCTCACGTATATTCCTCTTGTCCAGCATATTTCGCATACATGAACTCTTCTCCTCATCTCTTGCCGGCCAATGAAGATCAGGTCAATCGGGAGCTCAGAATGCGGAACGAAATCGTCCATAGACGCGGAACGACATATTCAGAACAGCGCTTGCGTTTCTACCAATGCGCAGATCCCCATTGCCCTGGACCTTGAATGCGAGCGTCTTCTCACCCGTCACCTGTCCACTGGGTAGTCCACCCGATGGGACGACATCACTGAAGTGCAGTACGTCCGCGGAATTCCTCTGTCCCTGATGCTGAACGAGAAGCGTGGTGGCACCAAGCGCCGAGCGCACATCTGCTACCTGCAAGCGCAGCGGCGCTAACAACGTGCCGTGCGACGTATTCCTGATCCGCACTTTGACGGTGATCTGCCGCTTCTGTGGCGAGACCGTGATCTCGCCGAGTTCGACAGCCGTCTGGCTCGTGAGGTCCGCGACCGTATCGACAGCAGCCTTCAGTTCTTTGACGTCTCCATTGGCTCCGGCAAGTTGTCCTTCCGACCGCACCGATGCGGTCCACACTTGTGGAACACCGGTTCTGTTGTCCGTCCAAAACGCATGGAACACACCCTCCGAATCCGCCGTCAAGCCAAACGTGTGCCCTCCAGTCTCGGGGAATGTATCGAGCGTGACCGCTCCGAGCTGTCGTCCTTGGTCGTCGCGTCTGGTGTTTGCTCGCAGGGCAACCTCGATTGAGCGAGATGGGTCGTGACGATCGGATGACACGGTCACGTTCTCGGAAAATGTTTCGCC
>AR_comb_assmDRAFT_10413038_pt1 | contig 11551 bp, 18 predicted proteins | sample ArasoioldDNA_FD_10543 | JGI IMG/M metagenome (IMG submission 10543) | reverse complement strand
ACCTGCCAGTCGTCCAGCACTCTCCGCAGAAGGCGCGCTCGTGTTCGCGCCCCTTTGAGTCGATGAGAGGACGCCGCCCGATGTGCGCGATGGCCGGGCGCGGTAGCCGCCGACCGCAGCACACGCACTGGACGGTCGGGGCCGAGCCGTGGCCTGTGAGAGACCGGCTCACTCCCGAACTGCGCACCGTGCGCTTGGGCCGCGGCATCAGACCGTCTCCACCGCGACGGGATACCACCGGCCGTCGACGCCCTTCACGACCATGCCGCGCCGCTTCGCGACCGGCGCGAGGTTGAAGAGACCCTGCGCGGCGGTCTGCCCGTTGGGGTAGAAGTACCAGCCACCGCGCCCCTGGTCGGAGCAGGTGGTGCGCTCGACCGTGCGGCCCCACTTGCGGGTCTGCGTGAAGGTCGGGAAGTGCTCGTGCCATGCGCGCCGGGTAGCGTCCTCGACGCTCTTGAAACCCTTGGCTGAGGAGACGCGCTTCGTGAGGTTCAGGTTCAGCAGAGCGCGGTCGTAGCGGTCGTGGCTGCGAACCTCGGGGCCGACCAGCGGGCGGTCGGGGCCGAGGGTGACCGAGCGGACCTCGAAGAACTTGGCCTGCGGAAGCAGACCCTCGCGGCGCTGGTCATCGAGGCGCTGCCACTCGGCCTGCGCCTGGCTCCACGAGAGCGGGTCGCTCACGCGGTAGGTGTTGTGCTCTCCGTCTGTTGCAAAGACGGCGTGCAGATCGGCGGACATGGTGCTGACCTCCTGTGTCGTGGTCTTCATGGCACTACGGACTCTAGCAGATACGCCGGACGTGTCAAGTCTTGAACCGGCGCACGTTCCCGACATGCCAGCCACCGCACGCCCGACAGCAGTACGCCTGCAGGTTCACGGAGCGGCCTCGCCCGCGCTTGGCCGTCGACTTCGCCTGCCCCTTCGTGAGCCGCTCCTTCCCCGAGGCCGGGCAGATGTCCCGCGCGGGCGGGTCGTACTTCAGACCCACGGCCCCAGCAGCCAGTTCCCCGGCTCTCCGTCGACGGGGCGGTACATGATGCCGCGCAGGATGTTGCCCTGGCGGCGCTGCTCGATGAGCGCGTCGCCGACGCTCGCGTCGTCGCAGGCGCACTTGCACTCCAGCTTGTGCTCGTCGTTCAGGACGTACAGGCGGAACGGGGTCTCGCTGAGGTCGGTCATCATCGCTCCCACTGGTAGACGCGCCGGGGGCGGACGATGAGCGGCTTGTCCTCCGGCCCCTTCACGTATGGGCTGATCCAGATTTGCCGGTGTATCTGCTCGCTCGGATACCACTGGTCGCGCCAGTGCCCCGAGACGATGAAGCGGTGTGAGTAGTTCGCCTCCTCACCGGAGGGCCAGTACGTCTCCGCGCTAGACTCCCGCCGGAGCTTGACGACGACCACCTGCGGCTCGTACCCCAGGCGTCGTGCCGCCTCCCGCTGGGCGGGTGCCTTCGTGGTCATGCGGTCACCACCTTCCTCGCGCCGCGCTTGCGGTCGCGCTTGCACTCACCCGGCCAGCAGAAGCGCTGGCGGGTCCAGGAGGAGACAATCCAGCGGCCGTACTCCTCCACCTTCTCGCGTCCGGTCTGCGCGTCGACGACCGTCCGCTTGGCGTAGCCGAGTTGCCTGCCGCAGCAGGCGCAGCGGTAGGTTGACTTCCTCATCGAGGTTTACCCGCCAGAGTGCCCTCGCCGTACATGCAGTCCTCGCACCACTCGTCGGGGTGCGGCATCCATTCCGTTGCCAACTTGCGTGTCTCGTGCGAGCAGACACCGCCATGTTCAACGCAGATGGTCTCCCAGCGCCAGTCGCCATATTCCTCACTGGGACCGCGGTCGACCAGTTGAACCAGCGTGCCGGTCGTGCGCGCTCGGCTTTCCTTCACGACGGTCATCACACATCTCCCTTCGTGGACTTCATGGCACTACATACTCTAGCACACCTGTCAAGTCCCTCGAAAGGCGAGAGGCCCGGCGCGCACCGGGCCTCTCTTGGAGTTGGCGCTCCGAAGCGGAGTCTACTCGGGCTTCGGTCGACCGATGATGGTCGGGTCCGAGATGCCCGTGTCCGGTGCCGGGTCCTCCCCCGGAGTCACGAGACCCTGCAGGGCGCGGAGTCCAGCGACCAGTGCGCCGGTGATGGCCGCGAACCAGACGGAGCGGTCATGCGGCAACTCCGGCATCGCGAGTAGTCCGAGTACGGCCGTCACGAACGCGGCCAGGAACGCGCGCACGAACGCATCGAGCCAGGCCGCGAACGGCTGTGGCACGAACGTCGCGAAACTCAACTGCGGGATGAAGACCTGGATGGCCCGCAGGCCTCCTGCGATGGAGGCGATGAGCGCCGCTATGGAGAGCGCCTGCGCGGCTGCCACGTTCGGTGCTGCCGCGATGCCCGTGGCGGCCATCAGGAACGTGATGCCGAACGCCCGCAGGAACGCGGTCGAAGCGGCGTAGAGGAGCTTCGTCATTCAGCCTCCTTCGTGGGTGGTCGCACGAACGCTAACGCAGTAGCAGGACGATGAGCACGATGATGAGTATGAGCACGAGGACGCCGCCACCGATATACATCTAGATCGCCTCCAGGTCGGTTCGCAGTTGGTCGATGTCGAGGCCGTGGATGCCCTTGCCGTCGGCGCGAATCTGCTCGGCGGAGAGCATCACGTAGGCCTCGTCGACGTAGGCCTCGTAGAAGCGCTTGGTCATCTGCATCCGTCGCCCCCAGGTCACGATAGAGATGCGCGCGGAGGAGTTGCGCGAGCCGACGCCGGGCACGTAGTGGCCTCCGATGATCTGCGCATTAGGGTCGACCACGTCGATGTACTCCCCGTTGTCGACCTGGTCCCAGATGGTCTCCGGGACAGCGAAGCCGATGCCGATGGCTCCGAACACGTAGGCCGCCTGGATGGCCTGCTCGAAGTCACCCGCGCGCAGTTGGACGTAGGCCGCGATCTTGTGCCGCCCGCCCCCGGCGTCGCGGACACCGTCCTTCACTCGGTACTTCAGCGCGTCGAGCATCCAGGTGCCCTGGTCGGTGGACGGGTCAGACGGGTCGAAGCCGGTCACGTCGGAGTAGTCCTGAAGCGTCATCTCCTCCGACATAGGGATGTCGACCCCGCCCCGCAGCCGGTTCCAGAGCATCGTCTCGTGAGCAGCACCGGCGAGCACGCAGTCCCCATACATGTCGTTGCCCAACATGCCCCAGTCGAAGTAGAGACCGCCGAAGCCGAAGATGCTGGTGGGTGGCGGGAGGGAGACCGCGTACTTCGCCAACTGCAACGTGCGCGGGTCCTCCTGAGCGGGCTTCTTGCCGAACTTGAGCGGGAGCATCGGTTCCTCCTCAGAGAAGGGCTGCGTGACGGAACACGCCGATGAGCGGGACGGGGTGGTAGTGGATGTCGACTCGCGGCTCCGGCCCCGCCTGACGCCCGTGAGACGACCAGACGGCGGTCTTGGCGGTGCCCTCCTTGCGGCAGACGGTCATGTGCACGGTGTCCCAGACCGAGCGGCCGTAGATGCAGACATCCCCGATGCGGTACTTGTCCTTCGGAGCTTCGTGCTCATGGAGCGCGGTATACGCGCTGCCCGTGAAGCCCCAACCCGAGTAGTGCATCCCGAGTGGGTCGGAGACCGGATGACCGCTGTGATGCCCGGCCCACCAGAACGCCAGCGCGACATAGGAGGAACAGTCGTCGGTGTGCCAGGTGGTCGGCGATGCTCCGAGGCCGGTGTACGGACGTCGCTGCGAGTACGCCCAGCGCGATTCATACGCCTCGGCCAATGAGCAGAAGTCCGCCAGTTGCTCGCGGAAGTGCAGCTTGTTCGTCGGCGTCATGCTCATATCACGTACTCCAGTAGGTAGTCGGCAAGGGGCCATTCAGTATCCCACTCGGCGTAAGACGGCACCGGGTTCCCGCCGACTGGGTAGACACCGGCCACGGGCTGCGAGGTCGGCCAGCCGAGGTTGCGCGCCGTGTAGTTCATCGCGTCTGGCGTGTGGTTAGGATTCTCGTTCATGTACGCCTCGGGCAGGCAGGTGAAGCCAGCGTCGATGAGCACCTTCGCGCGGTCGCGCGTGATGGTCGAGAAGTTGGTCACGACACCGAGCGGGCACGCCGGTAGCGGTCCTGCGCCCGAGCCGGTGATGACGTTCACCACGCCGTCGTAGTCACCAGGTCCTTCTATCTCCGCGATGGCAAGGTCGGAGCCTGCGGGCGTCGCGTACAGATCGCCACCCTGGGTGAACCAGCATCCCGCGAGCAGGCCCTCCGCGCGGTTCGCGTCGAGCCACATCGGATAGATGGAGCGGTTGAACTCGCCCGTCAGCGCAGCGTCCTCGCCGGAGCCATCGTCGTCGAGCAGGAGCACGACCCACTCGTAACCCTTCGCCGCTGTCCGCTTGGCAGCCTCGCTCAGCGTGTAGTGGGTGGAGTAGCCCTTGCGCGGCCCCCAGGCCGCGAACACGCCTCTACGGAAAGGGGCGGGCGGCAGGTGCCTCCTTGAGCGCCTGCACGTCTGCACGGAGTTCGATGATGGACTGCGCCTGCGAGTCGAGGTTCGCCTTCATCTGGTCGGACATGATGGCGTTCGCGTTCACCACGTCGCGGAGACCGGTGCCGTCGTACTCGGACTCACCGCCGACCCAGCGCTTCCAGGCGGGAATCTTCCCGGTGACCGTGGCGCTGAGAGGCGCCAGACCGACCTTCGCGGCCAGGTCGTTGACCTTCTTGCAGAGCGCGGAGAAGTCGGCCCCCGAGGGCGGCTGGGTGGGTTTGGCGCTTGCCATCAGTCTCCTTTCACGTCCGGGACGAAGCCGAAGCGGTCGAGCACGAGTTGCTTGCAGTTCTGGTGGGGAGCGAGCGCCTCGATGATGAAGACGTAAGAGGCCCGGGCCTGCCGCACCTGCTCCTTCGTCACCGTATTGCGCGCACGCGCCTTCGCCAGCAGGGTGTCCACGCGCATGATGGTCTTGTCGTGGCGGTCGTTCTGGTCGAGGCAGGTCGTATAGGTGATCTCCGCGCGCTGGTGGGTCTGCTCACGTAGGACCCTGCCCTGCGCCAGGATGAGTTTGCGGTTCTCGTTCGTGCGCACATGCGCCTCGTGGTTGACCAGCATGACGGCGAGCACGGCGCTCAGGACGACGAGAACGAAGATGCCGACCAACTGCCAGCGGTGCAGCGTGACGACCTTCCTGGGCATCACGACACCAGCCATGCGAGCAACTGCACCCCCGCAGAGATGGTCACGATCAGGGCGATATAGACCACGAGGCGCGCAGTCCAGGCGGGTCTCGTGGATGCTGTGAAGATGTCGCTCAGGTTCATGGCTCCTTATCCGGTGGGCCTGACCCGTACACGCTCTTGAACAGGATCATTCCCATCGCTGCCGGGATCAGCGCCGGGTTCGCTCCCTTGTCGACCACACCAGCGTAGACCAGAAGACCCACGCCGAGGTAGCGAACGACGGTCGGGAACCAGTCGTCGAGTCTCTTGCGTCCGTTCTTTCGCGCCACTCACACCTTCCCTCTACCCCTTCCCGGCGATTCGACCCGGCAGGCGGGATTCTAAGAGGCGCGGAAGACGAGTCCAGAGCGCGCGAAGTGGTTGATGGGGTTCCGGTTCATCCCTGCCATCAGCCGTGCGTGCAGCGTCGTCTCCTCGTCGAACGCGAGGCCGACGGCAGCCATAACGCCCTTCCAGTAGTCCGCCGTGCGGCAGTTGACATGGTGGTGGCCAGGTTGGCCCGGCTCGGCGTGCGTCATCGCGATCATTCGTGCGCACTTGAAGGTCTTGAGAAAGTTCCAGATGTATCGCTCCTCGACGTGCTCGACGAACTCACACGACCAGGCGAGGTGGTAGAAGGCGCGCGTTAGAAACGGCCCCTCGGTGTAGTCGTGCCGCCAGATGTACGGGCGCTCGCCTTGCTCCACGCCGTCGATGCCCAGAACGGCACAGCCGCGCTCGGCGAAGAAGTTGACCGCATGACCCTCTCCGCACCCCACGTCCACCATCGACTCGACTCCCTGCTCGCGGATGAACCACTCCCAGAGGTCGGGGTAGTAGGTCGCGGGGTCGCCTCCGATGAGGTAGCCGCCGAGATGCGGGCGTTCCTGGTCGACGTAGAAGTCAGGCGCGACTGGTGCCTGCATACCACCCACTCTCCCACAGGGCCGAGAGCCGGTCAAACCACTCCGCGTACATCGGCCCCACGGCGTCGAGTGAGAAGCGCGCGAGCGCATCCTTGCGCACCTTCCGGGGGGAGAGTTCCATCGCGCGCTCGGTCGCCGCCACCCCCTCGGCCAGGGTGTTGAAGCGCAACTCGCGCGGCACCGTATCCACGAACGCGCCGAAGTCGGTGGTGACGGCGGGCGTGCCACACAGCGGCCCCTCGACGGCCACCGCGCCGAACGGCTCGATGTAGGTGGTCGGCACGAGCAGCGCGCGTGCCCGGCCCATCAGTTCGTTTCGCTCCGCGACGCCAACGGTGCCGACGTAGTGCACGTCCCCGGTGAGCGTGGTGCCGTCGTGGCACTCGATGAACCCTTCGCTGGAGTGCTTCACACCGGACCCTGCGAAGTAGATGGGCATACCCAGTTCGCTCGCAATCTCGGCGGCGATGTGCGGCCCCTTGCGCGCGATCATCCGCCCCACGAAGCAGAGGTAGTCGTCCTTGCCCTTCGACAGCGACCACTCCTCCGGCGCGAAGAAGTTGGGGATGACGGTATCGAAGAAGCGACCGTCGCCGATGCCCCACTTGCCGTACATGAAGTGCCGCCAGGCGTTCGACTCGAAGCAGACGTAAGGAGCCTGCGCGCCCATCGCTGACAGCATGACGCCGTCGTATCCCGCAGCCCACTCGACGCACAGCGCACCCGGCAGAGCGTCCACAATGGGCTTCATCGCCAGGCCTCCGGTCAGGAGCACGATGTCGCCCGGCTGGTAGCGCACTCCTATCTCCCCGATGGCCCGGGCGTTGATGGTGCGGTAGGAGTAATCGCTCGACGACCACGACCCCGCGACGATGGGCAGCGTGTTCGCGTCGTAGTCCCCGTAGAAGGCATGCATCTCGTCGTCGGTGAAGATGGGGACGAGTTCCACCCCGGGATCGACCTCGCTCAGTTCGCCGCCGTAGAGCGTGATCGGCCAGCCGAGCGTGGTCATCATCGTGAGGAACTTCGCCGTCTTCGTGGTGAAGGCGCACACCGTCACGTCTCGCGAGACATGCGCGTGGGGCAGCGCGACGAGGTGCAGCATCTAGGTCGGGTCGAACTCGCCGTCGCCGGTGTAGTCGGCGAGCTTCGTGATGATGAGTGATGCCCCGCAGATGTCCAGTGGGCCGCCGGACACCTGCCCCACGATGCCGCGCACGAAGGAGTCCGTGTCCTCGTCGGCTATCGAAATCCACAGCGCGCTCGCGAACACCCAGTTCTGCTGGAAGTCCTGGTTGTTGCTCATGTAGTCGAAACTCATCCAGTCCCCGCAGTTGGAGCCGATAGGGCAGTTCCCGAAGTAGTCGAGAATCGTCGCGACGAAGGTGGGGTCCGGGATCGTGTCGCACCAGTTCACCATCAACTCGGCGTGGTAGAGGCCGGAGGAGCGGAACGTGATTTTCCCAGCGGCGAAGTCAAACGCGAACGGCTGCGGCGTCATCGCCAGTCCCTCCTCGCTGATGTAGCCGTCCTCCCAGGCGCACCCCGTAATCGCCTCATTCAGGATGGTCTTGTTGTCGTCGGGGATGGTGACCGAGCAGGTGTACTCCATGACCGCGTAGGGCGGCACCGAACTGGTGCCGCTGACGACCTGCGGACGGCGGGCGAGTTGCCGCGTCCGATAGTCGAGGCCGCTGACATCACGGGAGGTAGTGCCCTCCTGAACCGGAGTTGTCATCCGATCTCCGCGTCGGACGATGTCTGAATCTCGGAAAGCGACAGGACGCTCTCTGGGCCTTCCCAAGAGACGGTGTACTGCTGAACCCGCTGAACACCGGAGAAGCCGCCACGGACCTCGCTGGAGGCCTCTACGTGGACGAGGTCGCCGATACCGAAGCAGCCGACGTAGATACCCGGGTTGGGTTGCACGTGGATGATCTCCTTCGGCGCGGCGGCCAGCCAGGAGAACATCTGCCACTCTCGCCGGTACAACTCGCGCCCGACAGTGCCGAAGCCGGGGATGCAGTCGTCGTCGAAGGCGTCGAAGATGTCGACGCGCATACGCACGAGGTAGGCCTGCCGGGAGGCGTAAATCTTCTCTCCGAGCGGGTTGTTGGGCCAGATGAACTGCGTGTTGTCCGTGTTCACCGACCTTCCCCCCGGGGGGTACGCCAGGCCGGTGTCGAAACCCTGCACGTTGAAGCACCAGTGCTGCTCACCAGCCGGGTCGGCAGCGGACTTGATCTGCGGCCCGCCGAAGATTTGGTACTTGTTGACCACGTTGGTCATGTCCCGGTTCCAGCGCACGGCCTGGGCGGTGTGCAGACCGGTGCCGTACTCGAAGCGCACATCGGCGGTGCGGTCGGTACCGTAGTCGCCGTTGTAGAAGTTGACCTGAGCGGTGGTTCCGTCTCCAGGGTCCTGGTAACGCAGCACGGCGTCGAGTTGGCCGGTCGAGACGAGTAGCGAGAACCAGTCCATGAGCGTGATGGGGAAGTCCACCGGCGCACCGGCCATGCTCACTCCACCGGTGGCATAGGCACCCAGTTCGAGGCCAAGCGGCCCCTCCGCGTCCAGGGGCGGGCCGCCGCCGTTCGGCCCGTCCGGATTCTGGATGCTGTTCTGGAGCGCGTGGTACATGATGGAAGGCGCGTTGACGTAGGTCGCGACGAGGTCGGTGCCATCCGCTACTCCGCTGCCGATGGGCTTCGTGAAGTCCGCGTCGTCCGCGCGCAGAAGCCGCCACTGCCACAACTCCATTGCGTCCTGGGCGGCGTACATGGTCGTGCCGGTGTCCTTGTCGGTGTCGGTCTCCGTGTTCAGGATCATCCCGTGGAAGACCATGTCGGTGAACGTGCCGCTCGACAGTTCGATCTTCAGCAGCGACCCGCAGTCGCCGATGGCGGCATCCATCGGCAGCGTCACGGTCGCCTGCGCGGGACGGTTCAGCCGGGGCGTCCATCCACCTCGCAGGCACTCATGCGTCACGTCCACCCCGTCGATGGTCACGATGGGAATAAGGTCCTCACCGCACAGGTCGAAGGAGATCGGGACAAGCGGTCCAGGCGGACTCGGCTCGGTCGGCTCAGAGGTGACGACAATCGCAGTCGGGTCGGAGACGGCCACGTCACTACCGCTCCCGCCTCCCCCCGGCTCACCAGGATCAGTGTCGGGAGACCAAGTCAGAGCAGCCACGTAGACCGTCGCGCTCGGGGTGAACCCCTGGTCGTCATAGACAGCCGGACCGTAGGTGCCGAGTGTGAGGCCGCTATCGCCTGCAAAACTGAGTACGAGCGTGTCGTCGAGGTAGATGTCCTCCAGGGAATCCGCGCCGTTGAAGCGCGTGTGCACTCGAATCGTGTGCCACTCCTGGTGGGTCACATCGGGGCCGACCCCCGCCCACTGACCCCGCAGTTTGCCGGTGGTGCTGCTCGTGACTCGCAGGAGCGGCCCTCCGAGAATCCCGCCGAAGGTGCTGTCGTCGTTGAACTGAGTGTGGTGCGGGATGATTGAGTACGTCTTCGCCGGGCCTCCCTGCCACATCTCGTTCCAGTCCGCGATGTAGAAGGCGTAGGCCATCCAGTAGTCGCCCCCCGCAGAGCCGCCGTCCACGTTGTCCCAGCGCGCCGCCATGAAACTGCCGCCAGACCCGCCGGTGTTGTCGAAGGTCACGGCTACTGCGGTTGAGTCACCTCCCGGCTGTCCGGCGGGCTGGCTGCTTGTCGAAAAGAAATGACCCGCGAGTGATTCGCAGCCGGAGCAGTTCGTCCAGTCAGCGACCGAGGCGAAGTCCTCCGTGAAGGCAGGCATTGCCTAGAAGTCCGCGCTAGGAGAGAACAGGCCGAAGTCGAAGGAGCGCGTGCGGTAGCCGTCGGCTGGCTGAATGTCGAGCTGGCGCTCGTAGTAGACCGTCAGCGTCTTCTCCGTACCGCCAGTCGGTGTCCAGGTCAGCGTCCCCGAGTCCGGTGCGAGCATTCCTTCGAGCACTGCAGTCAGCGCATCCTCCATCTCGTTCAGTCGCGCCTGGCATACCGAGAGTTCGACCGACTGGACGATGATGCGCCCCTCCGGCGCGGGATGGCGCGGCCCCTTCCAGGAGCGGTGGATGAGTCCGCCATCGCCGAAGGCCACATCGTCGGTGGGCACCCGCAGTACCGGCCCGTCGAGGCCGTGCATGTTGTCGAGCCAGTACAGGTCGTCGGACGAGCCGTGCGCGAACACGCCGTCGTTGAACGTGATGGTCCCGATTCCAGAAGTGAGGGTATATATGCATGAGTAGTCGGCCATCTACATTCCAATCGTGCCCTGGATGTGGAAGTCGCCGATGGCGGCACCCTTCGCGCGCTGATGGTGAACCTCGGGATGGTCGCTCGCGAGCCGCCCGCTCTTCAGCAGGTTGCGAATTTCCCGCAGGAGGGTGATCTGCGTGTTGCCCTGACCGGCGCTGACCGGACGGTCTCTAACGGCCTCTGTCGCCCGATTCCCGCCTCCAGGACGTACCGGTGCCAGAGAGGCGTTCGAGCGCGTCAGCATCGCTTCTGTGGCCGTAGCGGTGCCTCCTACGAGGCCCGCCGTCGCGTTCCCGGGGATGAGGTTGCCGAGCAAGTTGGAGGAGAAGCCCTGGATGGTCTGCAGGAACGCGAACTCCTGCTTCTGAAGCGACATGGTGTCCTTGCTCGCACCGTCGCGCGACTTCTTCAGGTCGCGGATGGCCGCGCGCTCCTGCTCGATTTCGAGTTGCAGACGCTTCCACTCGACCGACCCCTTGCGCACGAGTGACTGCGCCTTCTTCAGCGCCGCGATGACGCGGTTGTGCGCGTTGACCAACTTCCGAATCTGCGCCGTCGACGGGTCATCCCCGATGCGGGTCTCCAGAATCTGCTCGTCGAGTTGGGTGGACTCCACGCGCGTCTCCACTGCCTGCTCGCGAGCCTGCTGCTGTAGCGCCGCAATCTCCCTTCGCACCTGGTTGCGCGAGCGGCGCAGGTCATCCAGTTCGGCCGCCAGCGCATCAGTCGCGCGCCCGGCCGCGCGGGCTTGGGAGATGCGCGCACGCACGTTCTCGATGGCGTTACGCAGGAAGTTGCGGAGCTTGACGTCGGCCCGCACCTCGGCTGCCGCATCTCCGGTATCGGAGGCGATGGAGACCGCCGCCTCCCTCTGCGCACGCCTGCGCTCGATGCGAGCGACGAACGCCTGGTCGACCTTCTCCTGCGCGGTCACGATGGCGTCGGCTGCTTGCTTCGCGTCGGATGCCGCCGAGGCGGCGTCGCTGGCGATCTGAGAACGCAGCGTGCGGATGCGGTCCTTCAGGTCGGTTACGCGGTTGGCGGCGTTCGTCGCAGCCGTGACAGCGCCCGGACCGGCACCGGGAGCATTCGCCCTCCGGTCAACGGCTC
>AR_comb_assmDRAFT_10210165_pt1 | contig 11552 bp, 9 predicted proteins | sample ArasoioldDNA_FD_10543 | JGI IMG/M metagenome (IMG submission 10543) | reverse complement strand
TGGCCATCGTAGGTAAGGCCCCAGCCCTCACCGCGATAAGTGAACGTACCCTTTCGTCTGAACGTCTCGCGGTCGTAGAGAAACCCGATGCCAGACTGCCAGGTCAGCTCGTAAATCGTGTCGTTCACGACGGCGATCCCTTCGCCGAAGTACTGTGACTCGACCTTCTGAATCTGCAGCACCTCTCCGTTTTCGAGCTTGACCTTGCGGATCGACGACCGGCCGTTCAGTCCGGTCCCCTCGAAGAGCACGCCATCCCGATAAACGAGCCCTTGCGTAAACGCCTGCGGATCATGGGGATAGACATGCACCACGCGGTAGCCGCTGACCGGAGTGCGCGGCTCGCCACGTCGCTGGTCTCCGGGCGCGGCTGACATCAGAGCAATGCTCGAAACCGCTAGAAGGATGAGGACGCCGATCTTCACGCCTACTTGAACAGATCGTCGAACGCCTTGCGGGCGCTCGCGGGAGGAGCGGACTTCGTTTCGCGTTCGACCGTGGTCCGCGGTTCGAAGAACGTGCATGTGTTCCGCGTGTCTTTCGGGGACACTCGGGCGGGAATGGGTTGCTGACACTCGAGCGGCGCGCCGGTGTCGAAGTTCACGCATTGCGCGCAACTGTGCAGCGCCGCGCCACATCGAGTGCACTGACCGTCGCTGGCCCACGCCGACGCGACCGTCAGTTCGGCGCCGCAGCCACGACAGCGGACGACGTCCCGGAACCCCGGCATGTTGAAGGTCTTGGGCGACGTCGGCGGCTGGCCGCGCGGCGCGTATTCCTTCTTTTCGGCAGGCTTTCGATCGGTGCGCTCCGGACGAGGCTCGTCCCGGTATCCACGCTGCCGATATTTGCGATCGGACATCTTCGGAAGGCCATTATAAGGGTTGTAGAACCTTGCTGCGACTCCGCCCGTATTAACGCCGAGGAGTGTGTATGAACCCGATGGCCCGTCGTGCCAGACAGATTGCCCTGGTGCTGCCGCTCGTCGCCGTTGCCGCCGGCGCAACCACCGCGTGCGACATCGCGATGGCGGACCTCAGGCAGAAGGAGACCGCCGAATGGCGGAAGACCTATGACCTGAAGCCTGGCGGGCGGCTTGAAATCAGCAATGTCAACGGCAAGATTGATGTCACGCCATCTGAAGGCAATTCGGTCGAAGTGGTGGCCCAGAAGTCGGTGCGCGCGGCGTCAGTCGAAGCAGCCAAGGACGCGCTGAGCCGGATTGAAATCCAGGAGAGTGTCTCTCCCGACAGCGTCAAGCTTGAAACGAAAGTCCAGCGTGCCTCCGGGTCGATCTTCGGCGGCCTGAACCAGGAAGTTCATTACACGGTCAAAGTTCCGGCTGCGCTCGAGGTGCGGGTCGCGACCGTCAACGGGGGAATCGAGCTGAGCGGTTTGACGGGTCGGATAACCGCCGAGACCACCAATGGCGGCGTCAAGGCGCACGATGTGTCCGGTTCGATTGATGCGAGCACGACCAACGGCGGCGTCGAAGTGGAACTCGCGCGGGTCGGCGAGTCAGGCGCCAAGCTTGGATGCACCAACGGCGGGATCAAGCTGACTCTCCCCTCCGATGCGAAGGCGACCATCTCGGCGCGCATCACCAACGGCGGCATCAACACCAGCGGCGTGAACATCGAAACCACCGGCGAGAACTCGCGTCGTCGCCTCGAGGGCCGGATGAATGGCGGCGGCCCGCGCATCGACATCGAGGGCACCAACGGCGGGATCCGAATCGCTTCACGATGACGTTTTTCAGCGACGCCCGTCGCGCGGGGCTGTAGCCCGCGTCACTATTAGCTCGCTTTTGCCCGGGATTCCTTGGCCAGGCATCGCTGCAGCAGGGCGAGCACGGCGCGTTCTGCCTCGGTCAGGTCTCCCACCTTGCGAGGCGCGCGCCCGGCGCGACTCGCCAGCGTCTTCAACATGGATCCGTCCACGTACGCATCGAGAACCGCGGGGTGAATGTAGCATTTGCGGCAGACGGCCTTCGTGTTGCCGAGCCGCTTCGCCACCGATTCGATCGCGCGGACGATGTTCCGTTTCGCCTGCGCCTGGGAGTCGAACTTCTCGAACTCCTTGAGCGTCTGCGATGCCAACACCGTGCCCGCCCACGTACGGAAGTCTTTCGACGTGTAGTCCTCGCCGGTAATCGACTTCAAATACTCATTGACGTCAGCCGAGCCGATCGCGTGCCGTTTCCCCTCGTCGTCGAAGTATTGAAAGAGCTCGTAGCCCGGGATGTCGCGGCAGGCCCTGATCGTGCGTGCGAGGCGGCGATCGTCGAGTTGGATGTCGTGTTCGACGCCGCTCTTGCCGCGGAACGAGAAGCGGATCCGCCCGCGGGTCACGGCGACGTGCCCGTCGCGCAGCGTCGTCAGGCCAAAAGACTTGTTGTCGCGCGCGTACTCGTCGTTGCCGACGCGAATCAGCGTTTTCTCGAGAAGCTGCACGACGGCCGCCAGCACCTTCTCACGGGTCAGTCGTGTGCAACTCAGATCTCTGGAGGCGCGAGCGCGAATGGCCGGCAGCGCCTCGGCAAACCCGATCAGGCGGTAGTACTTGGTCTCGTCACGAGCCTCCCGCCACTTCGGATGGTAGCGATACTGCTTGCGTCCGCGTGCGTCCCGGCCGACAGCCTGGAGATGGCCGCGCGGATCGGGCGAGATCCAGACGTTCTCCCAGGCAGGCGGAATCACGAGCGACCGGATCCGTCTCAGCTCGTCCGCCGAGCGAACGGTCCTGCCCTCCGCACCAACGTATCGAAACGACTTGCCATTTCTGACCCGTTTGATACCAGGGCGCGCGTCGGTCGTATAGTGCAGGCCCGCGGCGCGAGCTGAGTCCTGGGGGGCGAGGGCGAGGGTGGCGCGCTTACGGCTGGGCATGTGTTACGCTGTTGAGGCTTCCCCGGAAGGACACGCTTCATGCAATGCCCCGAGTGCGGCTCGCCCCGGGTGTTTCCATCACGTCTGCGCCATCCACTCGAACGCCTGCGCCAGATGTTGACGGAGAAGCAGCCCTATCGATGTCACGAGTGCGGCTGGCGCCGGTGGCGTGACGTGCTCATCCGCGAGACCCCGGACGTGCATCCCGAGGACCTGAGGACGGGCCGCATGCCCGCGCCGGTATCGCCTGCCGACTTCGACCAGCTCGACTCACCTCCTCGACGCTGAGAAAGCAAAACACGCTCCGTTCAGCGCGATCGGGGTTTCCAGTGCCCGTCGAAGCGGGTTCCAATCATCAGGCGCACGACCGCGTCGTAGCTGGCGATGCCTTCCGCGACGCGGTTGGCGCGCAGGTATTCGTCATAGATCCCGCGCGCCGCACCCCTCACCAAGGGCGACGATTTGGCGTAGCGCGCCGCGATCGCCTGCAGGTCCTGTCGAGGCCCGTCATCGAGCGGCTTGATGCTGGCGCGTTCGGTTCGCGGCAGCGCGGCGATCGCGTGCTGATACGCGGCCAGCCAGCCGCTGTATTGCGCCGGCGCATCTCCCCGAATGCACGTCAGCCACGAGACGAAGCTGGCTTCCTCTTCACTCGCGTATCCGGCCAGGTGAGCCCATTCATGCGCGACGACGAAGGGCCGCTCGACCGGCAGTACATCCGGGTTGACGATAATTTCGAGAAAGTAAGGATCGGTCATCCCGTCAATGGCGGCCCGCCGGAAGTAGTAAGAGATCAGCGACCGCTTCGGAACCCCGGGGACCGCAAGACGCGTCGCGCCCAACGCGATCTGCGCGTCATCAAACGATGCTTCGAGCCGATCCTCGCTGGTCAACGATGCGTGGGCTGAGCCGTACCCGCCATTGATCGAGTCCACCGCAGCGTTGATGAACGTCACCGCCGCATCTCGCGTCAGCCGCGAGCGATCGTAGTCAAGCTTCTGCTCGAGCGGCACGCGTCGGTAGTTCAGTCCCCACAGCCCAAGAAACAACAGGTAGAGCCACGCCGCCGCTCCGGTTGCGGTGATCAGGCTGCGAATAAAAGCGCGCCGCGCTCCGAGAATCCGGGCGCGCCAGATCAAGAGTTCGATGGCAGCAATGAGAAAGCACGCGACCGCGAGGTCCAACCAGGCAATCGGAATGGTATTGGTTGCCGTCGTGAGAGGATTCTGAATCCTCAGGTACAGGTCGGTGGAGTACAAGCGTTCGATCGTGTCGGCGGGGAACGGCGCCACCGCACAGACGACCGCCACCAGGGCGACCACGGCGGTTTCGATGAGTCGGGTCCGGAAGCGGGGTTCTCTCGCCGAGAATCTCACGCGGTGTTCCCGCGGGTGGAAACACGATCGGTAATCAGCCGGATCGCCCGCTGATAGGTGAAGTAGGCCCACGCCCACTGCACGAGCACGACGAGACGGTTACGGAAACCGATCAGATTGACGAGATGGACAAAGAGCCACGCGAGCCACGCGATATACCCGTTCAGGCGAAGCCAGCCGAAGTCAGCGATAGCCGAGGCCCGTCCAATCGTCGCCATGTTGCCGAGATTTCGATACGCAAACGGTTCATACGGCTTGGCATCAAGCGCGCGGCCGATATTGCGAGCGGCGTGGCGACCCATCTGAATGGCCACCTGGGCCACCCCGGGCAGTGGCTTTCCATCCGCGCCGTTGAGAGAGGCGAGATCGCCGATCACAAAAATCTCGGGATGGCCTGGCACCGTCAGGTCCGGCTGAATGAGTACGCGGCCGACGCGATCCATGGGAACACCGAGGGTGACACCCAGCGGAGAGGCGGCGACGCCCGCCGCCCATAAAACGGTGTCGGCCCGAATGATCTCACCCTCCATCGCCACGCATCCCTGGGCGACCTGAGTGACCGGCTTTCCAAGCCGGACATCGACGCCAATCCGCGTGAGATCCTTTCGCGCCGCCTCACGCAGCCTCTCGGGAAACGTCGTCAGAATCGCTGGACCTGCTTCGATGAGAATGACGCGTGCGGTACTCGGATCAAAATGCCGGAAGTCACGCCCGAGTGATTGGCGCGACATCTCGGCCAGCGCGCCCGCGAGCTCGACGCCGGTCGGGCCGCCCCCGATGACGACAAACGTGAGGAGCGCCTGGCGCTTCACGGGATCGTTCTCGCGTTCCGCCCGTTCGTAGGCTAGGAGCACACGCCGGCGAATCTCCAGCGCGTCTTCCAGCGTCTTGAGACCGGGCGCGGCGACCTGCCAGTCGTCGTGGCCGAAGTAGGCGTGCGTCGCGCCCGGCGCGAGAATGAGAAAGTCATAGGATATTTCCCCGTCCGTCAGCACCAGCGTTCGACGCGCGGCATCCACACGCTCGACGGTTGCGAGCAGCACCTCCACGTTCCGCTGCCGCCGCAGGATCCACCGGATGGGTGAAGCGATTTCACCAGGAGACAACGCGGCTCCAGCCACCTGATACAGCAGAGGCTGAAAGACGTGGTGGTTCCGGCGATCGAGGAGGGTGACTTGTACCGGTGAGTGGCTGAGCGCGCGGGCGGCATTCAAGCCGCCGAACCCGCCTCCAACGATTACGACGTGCACGTCACAACGATACTAGATTTCAGTTACGCATGAGCTCGCCGCCTGGGAACGCACATTGCACAGCTTCCGTGCATGACGATGTCGAATCGAATTGCCAGTTGGGCAGGCGCGCGGCTGTCACGGCGAGTGTCCCGATCGCTTCCGTGGATTGGTGCCGCAGTCGCGGTGGTGACGGTCGCATCGACGATGCGGCGCAAGGGGGTCATCAGCGGCGCCCTCGACACCGGGCTGAACTCGGTACCGTTTGTCGGCGCCGCGAAAAACCTCATCGAGGTCGCCCGCGGACGGGATTTCTTTCCGGACCGCTACGGGTCACAAACCGTCACCAGACGCTGACCCTCGTCGCTCAGCGGCCCACGACAATCCAACCCGCCCAGAAGTACGGCGCGCGGGTCTCGTCGCTGCTGCGAACGGTCGCGCGTGCGCCCTGCATCGCCACCTCTGGCTGGTCTCCGCCTTTCATCCGAGCGTAGAACTCCTTCAATACCGCGCTGGTGTGCGTGTCATCAGTCGCCCACCGCGGCAGGACGATGGTCGGCACGCCGGCGGACCGCCACGCCCAGCGCACGAGATCGATGGCCGGGGCGGCGTTCCGCATCGACGCGGTCGAGCCATCAGAAAAGACTGCGGTCCTCGCGTGCAGATCGAGGTTCATCACCTCTCGGGCCTCGAGCACGCCGTCTTCGTCGGCGCTGGCTTCCACTGATGTGGCCACCGGCGTCAAGAGGACTGACGAAAACAGCGGGCTCGCGCCGTTGACCCTGAATGGCGCGGCAATGTGCAGCAGGGACGCTGCCCCTGCGCGTTCCCGGAGGCCGGACTCGGTAGCGTCCTGTCCCAGGAGAACCGTCGAGGGGGGATCCTCGAATACTGAGCCAACGAGACGAACTTCGGCATCGGCGGTTTCGGCGGAGCGCAGGCTCCAGTCCGGCGACGTCATTCGCACACGATCCCGAACCGTTGATGTCAGTTGCGGCGCGCCGACCGCGACGAGTGGTGCGGTCGCAGCAACCGGCAGAGGCGGAACACGGACCAGCGAGGTGGCGGAGCCCGCGTAGACCACCGTCGTCCGATCCGCAAGAAATCCGTCACCGGAAGGTAAGGCTTCAAAGGGCACGCGCCACAGCACATCGTCGGGAACAACGATCGCCTTCGAGGCGCTGGTCATGGCAGTGAGCGCGCCAGCGGGCACGGTCTTCACCAGGTCGGCCGATGCCTGCCGCCATGACGCCACGTCACGCAGGCCGGCAGGATCGATCGCGTGAGCAATCCGTTCGGCAAGCGTCTGCCTGGTGACCGGCGCGAGGTGCGCGCGACAGTTCACCGTGTCCGCTTCCCGCGTCAGAACAAGGACGAGCAGATCTTCGTCGTCGATCACGAATTCGACGAGCGCTTCACCTTCGGTCAGCACACGAGCCGCCTCGTCTGCGCTCACGGCAGACTCGAGGCCACGCCACGTGCGCAGATCCGGCAGACGGGCGAAGAGCTGACTCCGTTGTGACGTCCGCTTCTCCACCGCCGTCCGGAGCCGTTGCTGAAGACGATCGACTCGGGTCGCGTCCGGCTTCGGCAGCGCCCTCTCGTGATCGAGCTGCGCGCGCACCGACACCACCTCGCCGGCGAGCTGTCGCTCGTCGTCGCGCTCGGCCGCCGTCATCCCGCGCGAGATGTCCCTCTCATTCCTGGCCAGAACAATCCGCAAGGAGTGCGCACGCCTGCGTTCGATCGTCGCGAATGCGGCGACGGGATCGTTCGCTTCCGCCTGCAGCACCGCGAGCAGCGCGTAGGCCGAGGCGCTGTCGGCCGGCGGCATCTCTCCGCGACCGTCGAGTGCGTCCTGCAACATGTGCTCGATTTCCCGGACCGCTTCGGTCGCGGCGCTCAGCGCGTCGCTCGCTCTCGCCAGGCGCCGCTGAGCACGGCCTTGAGCAACCAGTCCCCTCCACACGACATCCGGCTCACCGACGGCAGCGCCTTCTGACTGAGCGTGACGGCCGGCGCTGATGGCTTCCGCGTACTCTCGGTTGCCCGCGAGCGCCTGTGAGAGCCCGATTTCCGCACGCGCCGCTTCCTCGCGCTTCTTCAGCGCGGTGAACGCCGCGATTGCCTTGCGATACGACGCAATCGACAGGGCATAGTGCTCCTGTGCCGCCTCTGCGAACGCCAGCCCGACGATGCCTCGAGCCACGCACTCGGGATCCTGCGCCGTCGTACAGACGCTGGAACTGCGGCCGTACTCCTCCTCGGCGGCGGCGAAGCGAGCGGAGACGAGATCGGTCATCGCCATCGCCTGCCAGGCGTGGCCGACGTTCGGCAGATCGCCCGGTTTATCAAACTGCACGCGGCTCTGATCGAAAAGAGCGCGCGCGGTGTCGAGATTGCCAAGCCGGAAGTGCACATCGCCCAGGCTGAGCAAGGCCGTGCCCTGCAGGCTCGGATCGTTGCGGCTCTTCCCCTCCTCCAGCACGCCGTTGAATGCGTCGAGGGCGCCGGCGAGATCTCCTTGAGCCGCGTACGAACGTCCGAGACCGTCCAGCGCGCGTGCCTCACCACGGGTATCTGCGTAGGCGTGGTAAAGCGCGCGGCTCCGGCGATAATCGGTAATGGCCCCGTTGAAATCGCCTTCGACGAACTGGATGTTCCCGGTGCTGATCAGAGTCGTGGCGATGCCCGGACGATCATCGAGCCGCTCCTGAATCGCGAGCGCATCGTGAAACGTCACCAGCGCGTCGCTGTATTCGAACTGCGAGTACTGCGCGGTGCCGAGACCGACGAGCGCGCTGGCGACGCCTTCGTCGTTGCCCAACTCGCGCTGAACCGCCACGCACTGCTCGTAGATCGGCTTCGCCGCGGCAAAGTTACGCTGGTAATACAGCGCGTTGGCGAGGTTCTGGAGCGCCTCCGCCTGCAGCTTCTTGTGTCCCACTCGAACCGCCAGCTCCAGCGCGCGTTGGTAGAGCGCCTGCGCCCTCGGGTAGTCACGTCGCTGGGCGGCAGCGTCCGCCTGACGTGAAATCGCCGCCACCAGCAGCGGGCTGACGAGATCGGGATCATCGGCCAGGAGCTTCTCGCGCGCGGCAGCGTCCGGCGCGGCAATGAGCGCGTCGGCCAGGGCATCGACGACGGAGCCTTCGCGCACCAGCTTCCACTCGCCGGCTTCACGTGTGTAGGTGAGCGCCGCCTGAATCGTGCCGTGAAACACCAGCGGCGAGCCGTCGGGTAGACGCCTGGTGCTGGTTCGATCGCGCGTGACCGAAAGGCGGACGACCGTCTGGCTCCCCAGTGGACGGACGGACGTAATCGTCAGATCGGAGAACTTGTCGTCGCCGGAATCGAAGATGAACTTCAGCTGCGCCGGCCGCTGTGGATCCTGTGCCGCCTGCGACCAGAGCGACATGTACCCCGCGATGTCTTCTGTCTCCTGCATCGCGTAGAACCGCTCCACCGCTCGACGCAGCGATGGGTCGACGTCATCGGGCGCCTGCGGCGTCGCGAACGCGACGAGCAGGGCGAAGGCGAGCCCTCGCATCAGTCCTGAAGCGTGAAGTTGACCGTGATGGTCATCAGTACGGACACGGGCACACCATTCAACAACGTCGGAGTATACCGCCACTGCTGAACCGCTGTGATCGCTGCATTGTCGAGCAATGGAACCGATCTCAGGACTTTGATTCGGCCGACTTCACCGCGTTCGTTGATCACGGCTTCAAGAATCACCACGCCCTGCACGCGCGCGTCCCTCGCAAACTTCGGGTACTCGGGAGGCGAGCCGGCGATGCGCTTCGGTTCCCGGACACCCTGTCCCGGTCGAACAATCGTCTGGCTTGGTTTCGGCGTGGGCGGTGGAGGAAGCGGCACGATCGGGTTCGTTCCGATCGCAGAGCCAAGCAACGACGGATCGATGGATCCTGGACCGGGAGGCAGATCGGGAATTACCTCACCCGGAGGCGCGGGCGGCTCGACCCGCTCCGGTTCAAGCGTCGTCGGCGCAACCACACTGGGGAAGTTCCGCGGCGCGCGCACAGCGGGGGCCGCCGCGACGACCTCCGGCGGAATCGGTACGGTTCTGGTCGCCGCAAAGAGCGAATGCAGAGGTGCCGGTGAGGGAGGCTGAACATCGGCCAGCAACGGAACGATCAGTACGGCGACTCCGATCGTCACGTGAACGGTGATCGAGACAGGCCAGAAGGACCAGCGCATGATGGGCTCCTTTCCCGATAGCCGCGTTTCGAGCGACGTGCCAGTTTGGACACCGGGAGCCGTGGAGGGTTCCTGAGGATTATCGGGATCCGTGGTCCGGGATCCGTGGCGCGGGATCCGCAATCCGGGGTCGTGCGATAATTCTTCATGCGCACGACGTCCGCCGAGTCATGGGGTCATTCCACCGTCCGTACGGCCTGTCCGCTCGACTGTCCTGACTCCTGCACGCTCGACGTCACGGTCGAAAAAGGCCGCGTGATCAAGATCGATGGTGGCGACACCAATCCGGTCACCCGCAACTACATCTGCGCCAAGGTGCGTCGCTTTGCCGAACGTCTCTACGGGGAGGATCGACTGCTCTATCCGGCGATTCGAAAGGGCCAGAAGGGACAGGGCACCTTCAGTCGCGTGAACTGGGACGAGGCGCTCGATCACATTGCGGAGCGGATGGAAAAAATCCGCGATACGACCGGCGCCGAAGCGATTCTTCCCTTCTATTACGGCGGGTCGAACGGCCTGCTGACGCAGGACACCAACGATGCCGCGCTCTTCCGCTCGTTTGGAACGTCGCGGCTGGCGCGCACGGTCTGCGCCGCGCCGACCGGCGCCGCCAATCTGGCGCTGTACGGAAAGATGCCTGGCGTGACGTATGCCGACTACGTGCACGCGCGACTCATCGTGCTGTGGGGCGTCAATCCAGCGGCGTCAGGCATCCACCTGATTCCCTACGTTCGTGAAGCGCGAAAGCTCGGGGCCACACTGGTCGTGATCGATCCGCGCACGACCTCGCTCGCCCGGCAGGCGGACCTTCACCTTGCACCACGACCCGGCACCGACCTGCCGATTGCGCTCGCCGTGCATCGGTATCTGTTCGAGCGGGGACCCAACGAGCCGTTTCTGGCAGAGCATGCCCGCGGGGTTGACGGCCTTCGTGCGAAAGCCAGCGAGTGGACGTTCGATCGCGCCGCTCGCGAGGCGGGTGTCGACGCCGACGCGCTCGAACGCTTTGCCGAACTCTATCGGTCGTCGTCGCCGGCGCTCATCCGGTGCGGCTGGGGACTCGAGCGGAATCGCAACGGTGGCGGCGCAGCCGCGGCGGTGCTCGCGCTTCCGGCGATTGGCGGAAAGTTCGGCGTGCGCGGCGGCGGGTTCTCGATGAGCAATTCGACCGCGTTCGGCATCAAGGCGGACGCCTGGCTCAACGACACACCGGAGCCAGACACCAGGCTCGTGAACATGAACCATCTCGGCCGCGCCCTGACCGAATTCAAGGACCCGCCGGTCGAAATGCTGTTCGTCTATAACTGCAATCCGCTCGCGACGATGCCGGATCAGAATCGGGTGCTGGCGGGACTGAAGCGCGACGACCTGTTCACGGTCGTGTACGAGCAGGTGGTCACCGATACCGCGCGGTACGCGGACGTCCTGCTGCCGGCGACGACCTTCCTCGAGAACTACGACATCGCGAAGAGCTACGGCCCGATCACCTTACAGCTCGTACGGCCGGTCATCGAGCCGGTGGGTGAAGCGCGTGCGAACGCGGAGGTCTTTTCGGATCTTGCCTCGCGGCTCGGTCTCGGCGACGCCGAGGAAGAGACCGACACGTTGCTCCGGGTGGCCGGGCGTCTGCCTCCGGCCGTGTCGTCGGAGCTACTGGAAACCGGGTCGGCAACGCCGCCGTTTGGCGGCACGCCAATCCAGTTCGTCGATGTCTTTCCGCTGACGCCGGACCGGAAGATTGACCTGTTCCCCGCGGCGCTGAACAACCAAGCGCCTGCGGGACTCTACGGTTATCAGCCCGACCCGGCGACGAGCAAGTACCCGCTCGCGCTCATCTC
>AR_comb_assmDRAFT_10277537_pt1 | contig 11556 bp, 11 predicted proteins | sample ArasoioldDNA_FD_10543 | JGI IMG/M metagenome (IMG submission 10543) | reverse complement strand
AAACTTGTTCAGATTACTGCTTGATCCTTGCCCAGCCCCGGCTATTGTTTTGTGAAAACCGACAAAAGCTCCCTTTCAGTTCAGCCACGCGCGCGGAACGATTACCAATGTACGCAAAGAGGTACGAAACGCGTAAACAAATCGGATATATAAGTCTGGCAGGAACCCGACGGTTGTTTGAGCGATCAGTTGTTCCGTTACAATAAAGAAGTTAAGAATGCCACCAGCAGTTGTCAAGTCATAATATGAAAACCATCAGGCGGCTCCATGTTAGATATCCCTAACGCTGAATTGTGGCTGACAAGCGACTCAATCGCGTCGGCAGAAGCTCGTATGCGGGGCTTTGATTTGGTGATTCGATAAATGACATTACGCACGAGCTCACGTATCGCTAATCATCGACAGTGATAGGCGACCGGTGACGGTTGCGATCGGAATTTACAATGGTCGTTCGTTGCCGATCTCTTTTCATGAATGAGCGCCGTCGAGTCAAAGCGGAAACCTGGGAGGCGTTAGAGCTTTATGGCGGGAACGAATTACGATGTGATCGTGATCGGCGCCGGCAACGCGGGACTGACCGCGGCCTTGGCGGCGCAGCAACAACAAACGCGCGTGCTGCTGTTGGACAAGTGTCCCAAAGCAGCGCGCGGCGGGAATACGCGCTTTTCCGGCGGCGGTTTCCGCTTCACTTATAACAGTTTGGATGACATGCGGCCGATGCTCCCGTCCCTCACAGATGAAGAGGCGGCGAAAATGGAGGTCGGCACCTATTCCAGTGCGGAATTTTTTGATGACGTCATGCAGGTGACCGAGTATGCCGCCGACAAAAAGCTCACCCATATTCTCGTCGATCAATCTTACGATACCGCGCGCTGGTTGACGGACATGAACGTTAAATGGATTCTTTCCACCAGTACTCACGCGGTAAAGATGGGCGGGAAAATCAAGTTTCCCTCTGGCCGGGTGATTTCGGTAAATGACGGTGGTTTAGGATTGGTGGAGATGCTGTTTCCGACGGCTGAAAAAAACGGCATCGAAATCGTCTATGAAGCGAAAGCGACGGGATTGATATTCGACAATCGCGGCAAGGCGACGGGTGTTCGGGTGCAAACGGCAGAGGGGCTGGTCGATTTTTCAAGCAGCGCGGTAGTCTTGGCCGCCGGCGGCTTCGAGGCCAATCCGGAGATGCGCGCACGTTACCTCGGCACGGGCTGGGATTTGGTGAAAGTTCGGGGCTCGCGGTACAACACCGGCGAGGTGCTCAATTTGGCGCTGGGCTTCGGCGCACAGCCGATTGGCCACTGGAGCGGCTGCCATGCGGTGTTGGTCGATGCGCAAGCGCCTGACGTCGAATGCGCTTACGAGCATCGCTATTCGTATCCGTACGGCATTATGGTCGATATCAACGGCAGGCGCTTTGTCGATGAAGGCGAGGATTTTTTCAGCTACACTTACGCAAAATGCGGGCGCGAAGTCTTGCGTCTGCCGTGGCGCACTGCCTATCAGATTTTCGACAACAAGACCCGTTCGCTGCTCCGCTCCGAGTACAACAGAGGCTTTCACGTCAGCGCCGATACGATCGAAGGGTTGGCGAAAAAATTGCCCGGTTTGGATTGGGAAAACGTCGTCGAAACGGTTGCCGCATTCAACGATGCGGTCACGGACACGCCCTTCGATCCATCAAAACATGACGGCAAGTGTACCCAAGGCATCACGCCGATGAAGTCAAACTGGGCGCAGCGCTTGGATAAAGCTCCGTATTACGCATTCCCGGTAACCTGCGGCATCACCTTTACCTTTGGCGGACTCGGCATAACGGAAAAGGCCGAAGTCAAAGACACCAGCGGAAACGTGATTAGCGGAGTGTTTGCCGCCGGAGAAATCACGGGCGGCTCATTTTTCAACAATTATCCGGGCGGGTCCGGCTTGATGAAAGGCGCAGTGTTCGGGCGCCTGGCAGGCAGCAGCGCTGCTGTCTTCGCTAAGGCGAAGCGCCCCTAAGCAGGCGGTTGAAAAAGCCTCATAAGCAAAACACGATTGCCCTGAGCTTCGCGAAAGTTGTGCTCGCTATGGGGTTCCGGTAATCGAGTGAGGGAGTGTTGGAGTAATCGTTTCAAGATTTAATCTGCAATTCTCCACGTGCTCGCGTGTTTCGGCGAGGCCCGCAACAGATCAGCAAAAAATTAATGTAGCCGCGCGCCTTGTCGCAAACTCCCGCGGAAGTAGTCTTAGACAGGAGAACGTGAATGACGATGGCAATGACTGAAGAGCTGGCCGCCCACACCGCGCGAGTGCGCTACGAAGATATTCCACCTGAAGCAATCGAAAAGGCAAAAGATTGCATTCTCGATCAGATCGGTGTTGAGCTGATCGGTTCCACATTGGAGTGGAACAAGATCGCCTATCGATACGTTACCGATATGGGTGGACGCGGCGAAAGCACCGTCGTCAACTACGGCAACAAAGTGCCGACGCTCGATGCGGCATTTGTCAATGCGACCTTTGGCCAAGGGTGTGAGCTCGACGATGTGGGGTTTGCGGCGGGTGGACACCCGGGCGCGGCTACGGTTCCGGTCGCACTGGCGGTGGGCGAAAAGCAGCGTAGCAGCGGCAAGGATTTTCTCGCCGCGGTGGTGGTCGGCTGCGATGTCATGTACCGCTTGCTCGCGGCCGTACGTCCTTCGTCCGGAAAGCGCGGCTTTCATAGCCACGGCATTGGCGCGCCCTTCGGAGCGGTGGCAACTGCGGCGAGATTGCTGCACTTGACCGATGGACAGATGCTTCATGCCTTCGGCATCGCCGGCATGCACTCAAGCGGAACAATGGAATACGATCAGACTGGCGGCGAGGTCAAGCGCGTGATCGCCGGGATTGCAGCGCGCGGTGGCATCCAGTCGGCAATGCTCGCGCAACTCGGGCTGACCGGGCCACCGACGATCATCGAAGGCAAGCGGGGATTTCTAAAAGTCTTTGCCGATGTCGTCGAGCCCGAGGAAATCACTCGCAATCTTGGCAGGGATTTCAAGATCATGCGGATCTGGTTCAAGCTTTATCCCTGCGTCGCCACCGTTCAGGGAGTCATCTATACGCTGACCAAATTGATGGACGAACACCGCTTCGGCGCCGATGACGTCGAGGAGATTCGCGTCGGAATCTCCGAGACATCGCTTTCGCATGGCGGCGCGATCTATGAGCCGCGCGATACCGCCAGCGCACAGTTCAGCCTGCCTTTCTCATTGGCTATTCGCCTCTTGAAGAATGACAATGATATGAGCTCTTACATGGATCCGAAACTCTGGAGCGATCCGAAAGTTCTCGCGTTGGCGAGAAAAGTAAAGAGCTACGCCGACCCAAACGCAAAGAGAGATCAGAACTACAACACCACGATGGAGGTGAAGCTCACCAACGGTAAGACTTGCAAAGCATTCGAGCCCTATCCGCCCGGCTCGCCGCTTAATATGGTGAGCCGCGACGTATTGCGCGCGAAGTTTCGAAAGATGGCGCGCGCGGTATTAACGGAACGGCGCATCGAACAGTTGATTCAAGCCATAGATCGTCTGGAAAATTACGATGATGTGGCGGAATTGATACCGCTGCTCGTGAAGTGAGCGACACCGAGTTTACATATAAGAATAAGTCCCAGGATTCCCCGCAGGCGACCGCCGGTCGCCCCTACGTGCACAGACAGATGCTGGTGTTTGTTTTTTCGACCCGTGTCGGCGCATCGACACGCAATAGAAAAACGAGAGCCCATTTTTGGACGAGAATCGCAGTTTCAGGCGGTTGTCCTCGATCGGTAATATCCGTCTACAATCCGTAAAACCGGCGCGGGTTATCGTCCAGAATCTTGCGTGCGACCGTGGCAGGGATTTCGCCTTTTTCGCCGCGCTGCTCGATAACGTCGAGCGCTCCCATTTCTGCGGACTGATCGGCGTGGCTGTAGTCGGTGCCGATCATCAAATTATCTTCTGTGCCGTACTTGAGGATATAAGGCAGATCGTCGTTGGTCTGGCAGGCGACGTAGATGCGATTGCGACGGAATAGATCTTCGGTGAAATTTACAGGCAAAAACGTGCGGCGAAGTTTCTTGGCCACGAGATCGGCGTAGAGATAAGGAATCCACGATGCGCCGGTTTCGATGAAACCGATTCGCAGGTTCGGAAAAAGATCCGGAATGCCGTGCTCGATGAGAGCACTGAACGCGGAGATCGCATTCATGCCGCCGTCCAGGCTTTCTCCTTGCAGGCCGATGGCAGACTCGACTTTGCCCGTCGCGTTGTGGATGCAGACGGGCAGATCGAGGCGGCTCGCCTCGTCATAAACCGGAAAGAAGTACGGATCGCTGGCTGCGCGGTCGCTGCATTCGATTCCCTTCTTGAACACACCGCAGGCGCCATTATCTTTCGCCCAGCGCACTTCCTCGACCGCTTTGTCGATGGAGAGCAGCGGCAGCATGGCGACCCAGCGGAGCCGGCCGCGGCTTTTCTCCGTCGATTTGGCGATCCAGCGATTGTAGGATTTGCAGAGCGCCAGCTCTATTTCGGGCCGATCGCTGAGCGCGTGGAGAAACAAAGTCGGGTAGAGCACCTGCACATCGACGCGCAGCTCGTCCATGTGCCGTAGGCGCGCGTGCACGTCGATCAGTTCGCGTGTGATTTGCACGGTGCCCGTGCGCTTGTCGTCGCGCCAACGCCTCAGACGAATATTTCCGTCGATCACCCAGAGCCGATGCGGCCGAGCATCGCCCGGCGCGGTCGGACCGCCGGGATCGAGGGTCGTCGGCTTGAAGCGGCGCGCGCCGTCATCGAGATACTCCCAGGTCGCCTCTGATTCATCTATGTGCGCATCAACGTCCACGCGAAACATAACGCCTCCTTTGTCGCGGCGATGAAGAGATTGTGATCGTCTTCGGGGCAGCCACGTGAAAAAGCTGTTTCTTCAACCGTCGTTTATTGCACGGCAAGAAGCCTGTCAAGAATTGGAACTGCACGAATCGTCGGCGCTGCGTTATTTGTAACCAATTTCATCCCGCTCTTTTCCTGCAAGTTGTCACAAAAAGTAGCACGAACACTTACATAATCTTTGAGGAACAATGAGGTATAGCGGTTTTTCAAACCCGGACCAGATCGTTATTTCCGGCAAGCTTGCGTAGGCAGCGCGATCCGAAATCCAGGCTGTAGGGGCATATCGAATACGCCCTTGGATGCCGGCCCAGAAAGCTTGTTTACCGGAAAAACTATTTGGCATCACTTCTGCACATTCTCCCCTCCGGAAGGAGGCAATATGGATAACAATAAATTCAAAGGCAATTGGCACGAGTTCAAAGGTGAGGTGAAGCGGAAATGGGGAAAGATCACCGATAACGATCTTCTCGAATGCGAGGGTGACTACGAAAAGTTTTTAGGGATCGTCCAGAAGCGATACGGTGATGAAAAGGAAGCGGTGCAGAGTTGGGCGAACGATTGGTATTCCGAGCGGGAGCAAGACGAAATCCGGCGAAGGCACGATACGATCTCTCGTAATCAGGCATGATTTTAATACGCGCGAGGCGAGAGGTTGAGTAGGTGGTGCTTCGACACGCTCAGCATGCACAGATTTTTGTTGGTCACACTATCCGCGCGTGCTGAGTCGTCGATATTTGATTATTCACACGCAGAGAGCCGCAGTAAATTTCCGTAGTTCATTTCACGGCGAAGCCGTATATTCGTCCGCCTCCGCCGCGCGGAGCCGTATCGGCACAGCTTCCGTTCTCATGCGACGAGGTCCATACGGAATATCTTCCGGATGGATCGTCGCCGGGACCAAGGCCATGTCAGTGGGTTTGTTGCCATTGTCCGGGTCGTGTTCGGCGCTCAAGTAGGCGTGCCAGGTCTTGTTTCCCAAACCGACGGCGGTTGCGAGATTCTGGCAAATCTTATCCGCGCCACTAATCCGCCCAGATTGGCCGTTTTGCTCCCGGTACTCGTAACAAAAAAGCTCGTGGCAGAATCGGCCTTAACGCTTTCGGCACGGATGCTATGGCCCATTGTCGCGACTGATAATTCCTAGCGTCGCCAGCGCTGCAAGAAGAAAGATTTGTTGCTTCATAGCTTCTCTTCTCGACTTCTATTTTTGTCACGAAATTTTTTCGGCACATCAGTGTCTGAAGCAGGGAGCACGCTACACCGCACCGTATTATCGAGCCAAGAATATCGCTCATATTACTTTCGGAATCTGTATCACCATCCAGAATTCGATCAGCAGCCTAATATCCAGCCCTCTTCGTTTCGGATAATCCGATCCTCCGTTGATCCGCTTGCTATGCCGTGAGGCCTTGCGAATTCCTTGATGAGTGAATTCGTTGCGTCGAGATCGCGCGCCCAGTGCCACATCGCGCACACCTGGCCGCGATCCTTGATCGTGTCCGCGAGCGTCGCTCGAACGCTCGGATAGATTTCGGCATGAAGGATTCGAATTTCGGGATCGAGCCACGTTCCAGTCGATGGAGCCCATCCGGTTTCGAAAGGCCAAACCGCGGAGCAGCGAGCGAACTGTGGATCGAAGCGGAGATTTTCGAGTCGCGGAATGCCGGTGAGGACCTGGCTGCCGACGCTGCCGGTGCCGAATAGACGGAACGGAGTATCACTCTTGGCTCTTTTGTCAGTGATTCGAAGTGGGGCGATTGAGGTATTATGGAAGACGAACGGCTGTGAGGGTTTGTTTTGTGGAACGCAAACATGATTACCGGGCTTAAAGAGACACCAGAACGGACCGCGCGAAGCGAAACTCGATGATTCGACGTTGATCTCGTTAGCGACTTCGAAGCGATTGCTGCGGTTGTTCGGTTGTTGGCCGGGTTTTGTCCCGATGTCATCCCGAATATGTTCGCGCAGATATCGCCAGACAACACGCCACGGCGGCAGCTCAGCGGAACGCGAGTGCGATACCAGCGAAGCGAAACCGGCCGGATAGCCATATCCAAAATCGGCGCAGAGTAGTACGCGGCCTTTATTTGCCGTGACAACCGACTGCAAGACAGCGCGGATAATCTGTTGCGCTTCGGTTCGAGACGCCGGGCTTACGGTGATCGGCTCCGTGGCCTCAGCGGACTCATGTGCAATCCAGATGCAGTCTTGTCTGCCGCTCCGACGCCGATCACTGCCGGACCAGTCCATCATTACGTAGGCATTGAATAACGACATATCTCACGTATTGTTTTGGCTTAAAGAATCCCGGGTGTTCTTTAGAATAGACATTTGTGATCGCTGAGTGCTACCAAAGATTGCGGTATAAAAGTATGCTTAACTGGTCGAGGAATGTAATTATGATTGCGTCGAATTCAGCATGCTTATTCAAGTTTGTGCGTGATTTCTAGGATTCGAGTAGAACTATGGCTGTTTATATGGATCGGCACTACGTCGAAGGAGCAAGCCGGCGCGCCGTCGCGGACGCGCACCAGAAGGATCTCGCGATCCAGGACAAGTATGACGTAAGGTTTTTGACCTACTGGTTCGATGACATACGCTGCACGGCGTTTTCTCTGGTCGAGGCGCCGGATCGCGAGACGATCGAACGCGCTCATAACGAGGCCCACGGCTTGGTTCCAAACGAAGTCATCGAAGTTGATCCCTCTGTGGTCGAGGCTTTTTTGGGTCGGATCAAAGACCCGCCATCAGCGCCAGCGCCAAAAACCGACGGAGTTTCCGTGGATGCAGGCTTCCGTGCGATCATGTTTACGGACCTCAAAGATTCGACGCGCATGACAATGCTCCACGGAGATGCGAAGGCGCTCCATCTGGTGCACGTGCACAATGCGCTGATCCGGAATTGCCTTAAGACCACTCGAGGACGGGAAATCAAGCACACGGGCGATGGCCTCATGGCTTCGTTTGCCTCCGTGCCGGACTCGGTGGAGTGCGCGATCGCGATTCAGAAGGCATTCGCCGCCTACAACAATGAACATCGAGAGGCGCCGCTGTACTTACGCATCGGTTTTAGCGCCGGCGAGCCCATCGAAGAACATGGCGATCTGTTCGGGAAATCGGTCCAATTAGCGGCGCGACTCTGCGCTAACGCCGAGCCCGGGCAAATTCTAATCGATCAGAGCGCGCTGCAGCAGTGGCCGGGCAGGAACTTGCCGTTGCGTGATTTGGGCGAAATCACGCCAAAAGGCTTCGATCAGGGGGTCACAGTTTACGAAGTTGAGTGGAGAGCACGTGAATTGCCGCGTTCTGATCGATCTAAGAGGGCGGAATAGCTCCTGAGCCCGTGCCGAACAGAGACCGAAATTGAGAACCGGCAAAATCAACTACTTACGGTTTTCAAGGCGATTCTCAACAGGATTTGAGAACTACAAATCCGAATTAACGGTTCGCCACGCGAATGCTGATAATCACGGTTATGATTCTGAGTTCATCGATAGTCCATACTGACTCAGACACGCACTGAGAACTAATCATCGTTATTATTTTTAGTCTATGAAACTACGTGAGCTATGGGTATGTGCGGAAGAAGCCTGTAACGATTGTGTGCACCTCTAGTAGCCTTCCGGGATGAAGCTGGTCGAGTTTTGTGAACGGCATCATCCCGAAGATAATCGGATCGTCATAATCGGTGAATGTTCCAAAATCGTATAAATGAAGGATCGTCTACAAGGAACTGATGGATACATTTAATCGGCGCGCTAGTGATCTACGAATCGATGAAGGGTGGAACCGAGCTAAATTGTCCGACAGTCGGTCGGGAAATATTGATTGATCTTTTGCTGGACGAGAGCCGACAAATGGAAATCGCGATATGGAACTGCAGGCCTGTTTAGTAGTGCGCAGCAAGAAATGCTCATGACCGCGGCGGAAGGTCCGGTGGGCTAGCTAAATAGGGCGCGATAAAATCCCCTAATTTTGCCGCATATTTCTGATCGGCGATCGGCGATGGATGAATATCGTACGGTAAGTTGTTATTTTCCTTGATTCTAAGATCGACGCGAATATCGACGCCGAGAATATTCCGCTTGGCAGCAAAGTTTAGGATTGAATTATCGCCGAAAATATCCGCTACGACAAATCGACCACCGGTAGCGCTCGTTAATTGATTCATTTCGGCGATCAACGCTTCGGATACTTCATGCGCGCGAAGCTGGCGATCTTCCAAAATACCGAGGTTAATTTCGATCAGGCGCGCCAAGGCTGAATGTTCGAGCAGTGGAGACAGCTGATCGACTCTTATTTTTGCAATTTTCAATTGGCCCAGATCGTCGAAACGCGCGAAGACGTGTTCGGTTTCGCTCGGTCCATTCGGTGCTACCACAAGACGCCAGTTTCGCGACATGACATTTCGCTCATCGTGAAAATTGCCATAGGCCAGAATCGCAATTGTGGGCGGTCGGCGCGTTTTAAGAGCTTCCTCTAATTGTAGTAGCGAATGAACGGTGCCATATCCACCAACGCCAAAATTGACAACATCAAAATCCGGAAATCGTTCTTGGAGGAGCCAGGGATATGTTTGGGCATCGTCCAAGCTCCAACCATAGGTAAAAGAGCAGCCAAAAATCCAAATCGCGCCTTTGAATGACCGGGGATGATTATAGGCATCGAGCGGTCGAGTGATTCGTAGACTGTCGGCACGATGCGTGATGGTAAATTGATAATGACCCTTCGCGATGACGAATTGGCCTGGTGTATTGGTGAAGCCTAGAATTGCGTCCTTGCGGTAAAGTGATCTGCTGAATGTTGCGTTATCAATGAGGCTTGATCTGTGTAGCGGCGCGATTCCTGCCACGCGAGTTACTACCTCGCAGGCTACTAGAAGGACCAACACAGGCATGATCAATGCCAAATAGCGGCGATAACCAGAATTATCGTTCTTGATAATCGACACGTCTAGCGTGAAATCGAGGAGTTGAGGGTGAACATAGTCAGATGCGAGGTCCGATCAAAAAAGTCAATCAACATAGATGTGATATTGCGAAGTTCTTTTTAAAGGTGATTATAGCGAATTTGTCCTTATAGGTAATAACGAATTTTTCAGCGGGCTATAGCGCAACCTAGTGCTGCCTTGCTGGCCTTTATATGGCTCGGGTGATTGCTTGAGACTTTCAGGCTGAGTCTTGCGAGTCCTTGATTGTATGAGACCGCCATTATTTTTTTGATTTGTCGAGTAATGTCGTATCATAAAGCCGCGCTGAAAAAGCGTCTTTTGCCGCTTCCGCCGAGAACTTCGACGATTGTCAGCAGCCGCAGTCGTTGACAATAATCTCGAAGCGGCCCGCTTAGTTAAAACTCAATAGGTCTTGTTCAAATCGTTTCAGAGAAATACGCGCGCACAAATCAAAGCCTTGTATTCGATGCATTATTCGTCCTATTTTTGGCCACAAAATCTCGGGAGGTGTGATATGCCACGCTATCTCGTTTTGGCTAACCAAACCGCTGCCAGCCCGGAACTGACGAACGTGATTCGTGAAATAGTTGCAAACGATTCGGATACGGAATTTGTCTTGCTCGTTCCTGCTACGCCGGTGGAGGATCTTCTCGATTGGCAGGAGGGTGATGGTGAAACCATCGCCAAGCGCACCGCGCAAGCCGCAAAGGATCACCTTGTAGGTGTGGGCGCGAAAGTCGCGCGCACGGAAGTAGGCGATCCTGCACCTGTGAAGGCAATTGAGAATGAGCTGGAACGCCACCAGGAAAAATACGACGGCATCATCATCTCCACTCTGCCGCTGCAAAGATCCCGCTGGGTTGCCCTCGATCAGCCGCGCCGAATCGAGCGGCGCTTTAAAGTCCCGGTGCGACACGTGGTGGGGCATTCCGTCACGATGAGTCGTGAGGATCTCATTAACGGACTCAATGAAGATCTCAATCTCGAGCTCGAAGCGCTCCTAAGAAGCGTTTATCACGCGGCGGCCGGTCGCGGTATGCTCGGACATGAGCTTCGGGAGTTATTGAAAAAGGAGCTTCCTAGCGAGCTCGATCACGCATCGTTTCTCGCCGATAAAATCGTCGCGCTGGGTGGAGAAGTGCGTATTCGGCCAGCAATGCCTGCAGAAGTCAGCGCTGCGCGAGATCTTTTGCAGCAGAACATCGCAGCCGAGCGGAAGATCATCGGCAATTACGCGAAGCGGATCGACCAGGCGGCGGAGTTCGGCGATAAAGGTCTGGCCATTCGCTTGGAGAACATACTGGCATCGGAAACCGATCACCTGGAACAGCTTGAGCGTCTGGGACGTTAGTAGCGGGACCGCTGGCGTCTGGTTTTGGACTTGAACACGGTCAGGCTCGCTCGTGCAAATTCAGTAGAAGTGTCTTCTGGCGCAACACTGCGTGAGCGGCCAACGAGTCAGCGTTGGATCAGCGAGGGTTGCCGATCGGTCCGGTGCCAATCGGCAAGGATCCGCCAATCCAGAATTCACCGCCTGCGAGACGGATCGGCGCGTGGGCAGTGTTGCTGTCCATTTCAGTTTTCATGACCGCGACTCATCTATTACCCAGCTCCTTTAACGATTCTTTTAAATAACTCTGATCCGCATACCTTGCCGGACTTGGCAGCGGTCCCTTGAGCTGCCCCTGCTCGCCGTAAATT
>AR_comb_assmDRAFT_10478531_pt1 | contig 11561 bp, 10 predicted proteins | sample ArasoioldDNA_FD_10543 | JGI IMG/M metagenome (IMG submission 10543) | reverse complement strand
ATCTTGGTCGTGATGCAGGGTACACCTTTCAACATCGCCTCGACCAAGGCTAATGGATGTCCTTCAAAAAGCGAGGGAAATACGAACGCATCAGCCAATTCTAAACAGGTACCAATATCTTCTCTTCTGCCTAAGAATCGGACTCGGTGATCTATTCCCAACGAACGCGACAGTTGCTGCAGTTCTTCGAACAACGGTCCATTGCCGGCGAACCCAAGGTAAACGTTATCGAATTTCTCCGCTACAACTTGAAAGGCTTCGAGAAGAAATATCTGACCTTTCTGCGGGGCCATCCGCCCGACGGTCAAAAAGAGAAATTTATCTCCGGGCAAGCCTAGCTCAGCGCGCAGTTTCTCGACTTCGTCGGATGAGGTCGTGAGGGTATCAACGTCGATGGCATTGTAAATGACACGCACGTCTCGCCCGGGAATGGCCAACTGCTTGATAGCTGAGTCGCGAACAGTTTCGGAGACAGCGACGAACAAAGGCCTGGACCATCTGGCCGTTGTTCGATCAATCTGTCGCAATATTTGCATCTTCCAATTGGGCCACTCTCCCGCGGCAATTGTTTCAGGCTCGTAGGCTGGTTGGTGCAATGTGTTGACAACCGGAATCGATAGACCACGAGTTGATAGTCTGACGGCGAAGTCGGCCTCGTACAGCCAGGTTTGAATCAGATGGGGATGAAAACGCTTGAGAATCGGTTTTAAACGTCGAGGTGCGAACAGCCAGGCAGCCCGCTCCGGCAAATCGAGACAAATTACCTCATGGCCCGCATCTCTTAACTCCTCAGCTAAATCATGCGGCGGATGAAGGTAAACGACTAGATGTTGATAGGTTTCTCGCGGTGTATGACATACCAGGTTTACCAGTTGACGTTCAGCCCCACCGCGGCCAAGAGTGGTAATCACATGAAGCACGCGTAACTTCATTTGATTGGTCCTGAGTCATTCGGTCGACTACCCATCAACATCGACTGGAGTTCCTTACGGTAGAGCTGCGAAACCATGCTTGGTTCAGCTACCGGTTGACGCGTTAGCCGCCGCCACCACAGTTGCGCCGAGGTCGTAAACAATCCGGCTACGAGGTTGCCGATCGCCAATCGCTTCGACAGGGCCACTCGTTGAAATTGAAAGAACGAAAGATATTCAATTCGTCGTTTTTCAAGACTTGTCCAGCGCTGGGTGGTACTGGCTCCGCCGTGATGAGTCACTGTTGCGGCAGGCTCGAACATCATGGTCCAGCCGGCTCTTACAACGCGGAAACACCATTCAGTGTCTTCACCATACATGTGAAATCGTTCGTCAAATCCACCTACATCCTCGATAACTTTGCGCCTGATCATCAGGGCGGCGCCACTCAGCAGTCTTGCAGAGCGACGTTGTGTGTGGTCCCAATGAAACCCGAGTAGTGTTCTGGCTCTGATCTCTTTTGGAATTAGCTTGTAAAGACGAAACCCATTTATCAGCGTCTCGAACGGTGTAGGCGGATTGCGCCAAACGCTCGCCTGCAGCGAGCCGTCACTGTTTATCAAGCGTGGACCAACTACCCCTATGCCGGTGGAAGATCGAATCGTCGCGAGCAAGGTATCCAGGGTTCCTTCGTGTATTTCGGCGTCGCTATTTAGAAGAAACAGAAAGGGCGTTGTCGAGGTTGCGAAAGCTTGATTACTCGCCCGCGCAAAACCAGCATTTTCGTCGTTCGAGATCAGTTTCACAAACTCACCCTGGGAACTAAGCCATTCGCGAGAACCATCTGTTGATAGGTTATCGACAACAATCAACTCGATTGGAATACCGGCTGAGTGTCGGCGAACGCTGTCCAGACAGCGTTTTATCAACTCGCCGCCATTCCAGTTGACCACTATGATCGACAGCTCAACTGACACCAGATCTCCGTCTATGCTCTCAGCCAACCGAGTTTACTTCTCAATAGATAGTCGACGGTTCGGTTAACGAGCTGGCCGAGGCCTTCAACTTCATAAACGTAGCGAGCAAATTGAAGACGTGCTCGCAAACGCGCGGTGGTTCCGATTGACTGGTTCGTCAGAGCCGTTGAGTTAATCGGTGACTGCTCGTCAACCCAGAGACGCAGGCAAGGAATGCCGCCTCGTCGCCTGTCTCCATAGAGATGCGTTCCATTCAAGTTGGTCCAAAGTGCCACGCGCGAATTCGGTTTTGGAGCAGGTTCAACCAGTTGAACTGTCACCTCGCACTTGCCGGGTTCATCGCTAAACTCAAACGCGAAAGCGGCCCACGCACCTTCGGCTATTTGTGCTGCCCCAACTGTCGTTCGACCTAATATTTGCTGAGTCGAGTTCTGTAAGCAGACCTCAACCTGACTTCCTGGCCCATTATGCGTTGCGAAAAGAAGATCCAGGCGCACCCGTTTTGAAGTGCCGAGGTCAATCGAAAACCGCAACGGTTTCAGATTGTTGAGATCCAAACTGATTCCCTGTGCCGCATTTATATTGGCTACTAGTGTCAGATCATAGGGCTCGAGCGAATGGGGTTTAAGTAGATGGTCAGGCACCACCGCGATGGGCCCTGTCGACTTAGGTTCACGATTATTGAGAAGTAGCGCCCATTCAAGTATTTCGGCGTAACGTTCGCCTTGCCTTCTGCTGTTCAGCCTCAGGTTTGCATCTGCTCGAGCCTTCTTGCCCACGCGCTCCCCAAGTTTTGGGTCGCGAATCAACTGTGCGAGTGTGTGCTGCCAGTCATCCACTGTAGCTGCAAGAAAACCATTCTTGCCTGTTTCGATCATTTCGCGATTTGGTCCAGTTGGGCTGGCAATGGTTGGTACTTCAACCAGAGCCGCTTCGAGCCATTTAATAGCGCTTTTTGATTCATTGAAGGCGTTGTTTAAAGTTAACGGAGCGAGGTTAATAGTCATTCGCCGAATAAAGTGCGGCAAATGTTGCCACGGCTGAATACCAAGACGCTGAATACGATCGCCAAAACTCAGAACTCTGCTCGAGGGCTCGACATTCCCGACCAGGTAAAGCTCAACTTCAGGAAACTCTTCAAGGTTTGCGATAAGTGCCGCCTCGATAGAGTCAAAATCTTTTTGATGTGTATTCGTTCCACTCAAGTAGCACAGTCGTGGTTTTGTCGCAAAGGGAATCGCCTTGAGCGCTAATTGCGAAAGATGGTCCAGTTTCAAACCGATACCATTTGGAAAATGCCGGATTGGTTTTCCGGTAATGCGTTCCGCTTCACGGGAAAGCGTTTCGGTGCTGGTTATTAACCCATCACAAGCTTCGATGGCACTACGATAGCGGGTGATGTCAGTCAAGAAGGCCGCGACTTCTTTTGCGGGTCGACTATCGAGCCAGGGAATACTACGAGCTGCTTCCGGATCGAAGATCAAATCATCAATGTCATAAATGACGGGAATCTTTCGCAGGTGAAGTTGTGCGATCAAGCTAAGAATCTGATTAGTTGCACGCACCCGGTGTAAGACGACGAGCTGTGCTGTTGTTTCAGCTGCTTCGCTTAGTTCTTGGTCCGTGTAGTAACAGATGCGACTAGTAATGCCGACAAGATTTAAAGCCTCGGAGGGAAGATATACACGGTAGCGCAGCGGAGCTTCTTCTACACCGGCTATGAATAAGACTTGCTGTAAGTTCGGTCTATCCAAGAATGAGTCGCTGCTTTTGCCGCAACGCTCCTGATCGATCGTGTTCATTCTCGAGCACAGAGATCAGATGATATCTGCAAAGCTGCGTTCCACACGCCCGAAAGCATAAGTCGCGTAGACGAGCACTATCAACGTCAACAAAGAGGCAATACCAATGGCGGTCCAATCAAAAGGCAAGCCAAACAACGAAGAACGATAAGCTTCAATAATTGCGGACATCGGATTGAACAATAGAATCCAGCGCCACTTGGGAGGGATCGAACTTGAGGGCAGAATAACCGACGAGACGAAGAGCCACAGTTGAATCAAAAAAGGAAGGGCGAATCTGACGTCGCGATACTTGACGTTGAGTGCTGACATCCATGTCCCCACACCAAGCGTGAAAAGCGTTGTGAGAACAACCAGAACCGGTAGAAAAAGCAGATGAATTGTTGGCGTGACTCTGTAATAGATCATCATGATGACCAACAGCACAAAGGCCAACATAAAATCGACCAGGCCAGCTAACAATGCTGCCGCCGGAACAATCAGTCTCGGAAAATAGACTTTGGTAATCAGATTAGCGCTGCCAACAAGGCTATTACTTGCCGCAGTCAGCGCATTGGAAAAGAAGGTCCAGGGAACAAGCCCGGCGAACGCGTAAAGCGGATAAGGAATACCCGAGGAATCAACACCGGCCAATCTCCCGAAGAAAATGGTGAAGATCACCATCATGAACAATGGTTGAAGAATGGCCCAGGCAGCACCCAGCGCTGTTTGCTTGTACCTCACTTTGACGTCTCGCCAGGTTAGGAAGTACAGCAGTTCACGATAGGCCCACATGTCGCGAAGCTTAAGCAGACTAAACGAACGCTGCGCCTGAATGACGACGAGTGGTTCACTCGGAAGCGCGTAATTGGACCTGATATTGATGGCCTCCGTGTCGGCGTCTGTATTAGAAGTCAAAGTTGCGTTACTCGAATCTGGTGTGCTCATTAATTAGGCTGACGTGGGATGCGAATGCACTAACAGTGTATTGAGCCGCGAGTCTAAACACCGATTCAATCAGCGTCAAGCGACTCTAGCCAGTATCAGCCGGTCAATGTTTCCGCTTCAGTTGTCGCAACCGAGCCATCGTCTTCTTTCCCGCTAATCCTTTCAACACGGTCCGCTGCAGAAGCTTATTAGTTAACTGATTCGGATCAGTCAAAACACTCTTGAATGCGAATAGACGCGTCTTGCGCGGATCTCCGTGAGCACTTTCGATCGCAACTTGCGCAAGGTACTCCGCTTCAAGAGACTGCAATAAGGACGGTGATGTACTGGCTGGTAAAGCAGAGATCAGCCAGCGCACTAATTCAGAAGGCTCTGTAGGTTTCTTAAATAACCCTCGACTCAGGTCGCAGCGTCCGCGAATCCACTTCTTCAGGTAAGTACGATCACTCAACAGGCCTGGATAGATCTGAAAAGCAGACGACAATTCAACAAGAGCTGCCGTTTCGTTATCGAGACATTTAGAGTAATACGCCATTTGCAGTTCAAGTAAAGCTCGCGTCCGATCTTTGATAACTATACGTCCTTCATTCACATCGTTGCGAATTGTCTCAGTCACTTCGATGAATCGCGCGATGTTGATCTCGGCACTGACACCAATGCTTGTGTTGGTTTCGTGCAGGCGGTAATAGACCAACGGCTCGGCTATAAACGCGACTCGCGACGCCGCCGCCATTCGCACCCAGTAGTGCCAATCACTGTACAGCAAAGAAGGATGATGAAGTCCAACCATGGCGGAAACGCTGTGCCTCATCAAGGCAGTCATGCCCGGCACCTGATTGCCCTGGATAAGCGTCTCAACCGGATCCGATTCCTTGGTTATGTCAGCGCCAAAAAGTCCCTCGATGGGTTGGCCCTCGTTGTCTATAAAATTTGCGTAGCTATATACCCAGCCAATTTCCTGGTGACGATCCAGGAATTCAACTTGTCGTGCAAGCTTGTCCGAGTGCAATAGATCGTCAGATGGGATACCCATCCAATATTCACCTCGCACTGCGGCAAAGGCTGCATTAACCGTTGCAGAAATTCCCAGGTTCTGGTGGTTTGGATGTGTCAGCAGTCGTATTTTGGAAGGATGGTTTGAGACGTAGCGTCGGGCGATCTCGAGAGAGTCATCAGTCGAGCCGTCGTCCACGATAATGATTTCAAGGTCAGAATAGGTTTGCTTGAGAATGCTCTCAAGCGTCTGGCCCAGAAACCGAGAGTGATTGTAGGAAGGGACACAGACGCTAACCCTGGGGACGAGTGTAGTCATTTGAAAAGCTAGCGAGCAGAAGCCTTTGCTGCTTTCAGAAAATCCTCGTAACTTCGAAAATAGTCCGATTCGTCATAAAAATCTGAAGCCAGTACGACACAAACGGACGAAGACGAAAAGTTGTTGATCTCGCGCCAGGTCATTGGCGCAATGTATAGACCATAGAACGAACGATCGAGGTGGATCTGTTTTTGTTCGAACCCATCATCGAGCGCAATATCGAAGCTACCAGCGATCGCGATCACAAATTGATGCAGAGCTTTATGAGCATGTCCCGCGCGCACTGCTCCGCCCGGCACGTCGTAAAGGTAATAGACACGTTTGATTTCGAAAGGTATCTGCCGGTTCTGTTCGACGAAGGTTAAGTTGCCTCGTGGATCGGAAACTTTGGGCAGCTCGATAATTTTGCAGTCATTAATCATGAGCTGAGTTCTAATTCATATGAGTCGTACGCGATTGCCCGCGCGCCAAAACTCTCCTTGTTTGCGATCAGACCGGTATTCAGAAAAGTACCATCTTTCTCGGTCGAAATGCCGAAATCAAAGTACTCTTTGTCACCTGCATACCTCTTGATCAAGGAATTGATGATGGAGTCAAGAGCCCCGATCTGTTTGCCGAGGTCGCTGGCCGCAATGTACTGAGCATGTACAACACGGTCCGTCTCAAAGGTCAGGACACCGGCGACTAACTTTGATTCGTGCCGGGCCAGGTGCAATTTGATGTTATCAGGAAATCGGGCTGCGAGTAGGTTCATCTCATCACCGGAGTGGACCGGTCGCACCTGATGATTCGCCTCAAGTGTTTCCGCCTCGAGCTTCATGAACGATTCGAAGTCCGCGCTTGTCTCCACTACGACCTTATTTCGCTCTGCCTGTTTTAGTGCGTAGCGTCGACCTTTGCTGAGCGTTAACTGGTCCGTCATGCGTATCGTAGAAGAAAGATCTCGCCTGAATAGCTTAGCGTTGTTACGAAAAAGGGCATAAAGATCCTCCTCGCTGGGAATGCGATGATAGATATGCGGAATTGCTTTGTATACGAGCCGCTTGAAATCGTGGGTTCTTAGAAAGTCTAAGAGCGCATCGAACAGTACCAGCATGAGCTCAGCTTTCATGTGATGGTTGTAAACCAGCCCACCAAAGGTCAAACCAGAATGACTCGACAGTACCGAGTCTTTGCTGGCCGCGGGAAAAACCGCCACCAGTGAATCTCCATCCTCGTACGCCATCAATGAGCAATCCACAAATCGGTCTGAGTGGTAATCCATGTAATCGCGCAGGAACAGGAATGTCCCGTTGCGTGAAGTTTGAATAAAGTGGTCCCACTCAGACTTCTTTTCTTTACTGTATCTCGCGATGGAAATCATAGCCTGGTGGTTATTGATGCGCCGGGGCAGCATAGCAAATCACGTCCATACCGTCCTCACCCTGCGTGCGGAGATAAAAACGGTAAGAAGGAACCAAACTTGAAATGAGCAGCGGTAATTCCCAGAGATCGTCTGGTTGGTGATATACGCTAAGCGCGATGGTTGGCTCGCTTTCTTTAATCAAGTTGCGCGCCCCCTCGAGCGCTCGCCACTCAGCGCCTTCCACATCCAACTTTAGAAATACCGGGTTGCCGTCACGCTCAACTATTTCATCAAGCGGTAAGATATTGACCAGCGCAATCCCGGTACTCGCAAGTGCCGCACTCATGTTTCCGGTTGCGTTAAAGGCGACTCGAGTTTTTGTTTCGCCAACGCCCGCATTGTGAAGCACGATTTTCTGCGAGACTTGCAACGGTAGACTCTCAACGTAGGACTTCAATCGGAGAAAGTTCGCCTCGTCAGGCTCGAAAGCATAGATGCGACCGAACCGGTGTTGCTGGTGGACCAGGAACTCGCGTATTGAATCTCCGTCGTAGGCTCCACAATCGACAAAGACAGTTTGCGCGTGGAGTTCCGGAAAGATATCAGGAAAATATCCTTGTCCGCCGTTGAGAGGGAGAGTTTCATGATCGATGAAGAGTCGAAAACGCAGATGTGCTACGAACTGGCGCCTCGACTCTTCATCGGCCCAGAGTTCAAAAGCAGCACGAATCCTCTTGGCTTTTGGCAAAAGACGCTCTGGTAACTCGAATTGATAGTAAGGCAGTAAAGCGTCGGCGAAGTTCCAGCAGAGCGAGAGGAATGAAATTACGCGACAAGGGCCGATTCCTTCGAGCCTGGCTTTAGCGCGCAAAAAAGAGAGAGCAGGGTTCAAAATCGTTACCACGAAAAGGCCACTTGATCCAAAACGAGCCACTGCATCCACAGGAGACATGAGCGGTATACCCTGAAACGTTTGGCCCCACTTTTCAGGAGTGTCGTCTGCAAAAGCGGCAGGTCTGATTCCGAGCTCCTGGAGTTTAGATACTAGGTGAGCTCCAAGCGTACCCGCGCCATAGAATACGAGCGCTTGGTTCCCAGCGTCGTGCAAGTGCAGTTCATGGCCCACTCTTTGCCGCGCTGCGGTCGGAGTCTCTGCGAGGAGAGTGTCCAATTTATCTCTGCTATCCATTTTGGGTTGGAATGCCCGGATTATTGAGTTATCGATTTTTTGTCTGGAGTTCTTCAGCCAGCAGGAGCTTTTGAGCGCGCCAATCTGTCACGCTCGCTGCAGTCTCGATGTCATAACCTAGAAATTTTCTCAAGAAAGGATCGTCTCGATACTTTCCTCCCAACATTTCAGGGAAACTTATCTGTTGCCGAATGAGTGGCAAAGTGTAGATGTGATTTATCGCGCGACGAGGGAGCCCTGAGCTATTCAATCCACTTCGGTGAAACACCATCGAGTCGAACAGGATCATTGAGCCGCAGGGTGCGTTTATTGTTACCTCATGTTGCTCAACGTATTCGGCTGAGGGAAACATTTCCGATTTGTGTGAGGCCGGCAACAATCTGGTTGCGCCGGTGGTCTCATTGAATTCGTCGACCACAAAGAGCGCGCTAACCGCCAATGGTCTGGAACTGACAAAGTGCTGGTAATTGAGATCGCGATGCCAGGTAACTTGATAGTGTTCAGCTGACGGACTATTTACGATTGCGTTTTGCGACATGAGAATGAAGTACTCGCCCAGGAGCTTCGTCGCGATTTGTATGATTCGTGGTTGGGCTGCGATTCCCAGGAAATAATCGTCATAACCGAGTAAGGCACGAGCAATATTTGCGTCATTGATCTTCTGTAGTTTAGCTTCGCCGCCAATCTCCGCTATTTGCTGTAGATAGATAGAGTCAATTTTCGCACGAATTGTGATTAGCTCTGACTCGTCAAGCCCACTTTGGATCACTGTGTAGCCGACGTTTCGGATCTCTTCCGCGCGAAAATCGTCATCACTCTGATTTGAGTGAAATTCTCGGACGGCATGGACCTTTAGTGGTTCCATAGAGCTGTAATCACCATCGCACTAATTCGGCATAACCGAAGCCCGATTCGCCGAGATTATTACCGTTGTAAAAGAGGTAGATCTTATCTTTATGTCTAACGAGGCTGGAATAAGCAACCATCTGCGAATCCCAGCCAGTATCCGAAACGTCAATTCCGATCTCTGAATCTTTGCGAGTCCAGTTGAGGCCATCCAATGATTCGGCATACCCAAGGCGATACCCCTTTGATCTCGTTCGGACCGAATAGAACATGCGCTGCAAGCCACCATCCTCGAAGATGAATGGTTTCCCGAAAGCATGTTCGTCATCGTTGGCGTAGTCGATACACACCTTGCCTTGCGTTCCCCAGTTAACACCATCGGCTGAAGTCAGATACCTGATGTTATACACAGGCAGCGCCTTTCCGTTGACGGTGGTCCACTCACTGCCTCCCACATACCACATTTCAAATTGTGAATCTCGCAATCGGACAAAAGCTGAAGTGCGGTTGAGCATCTCAGCATCACTACGATCAGTTACCGGCACTCGCAAATGGCGATGGAACGAGGCACCTCCGTCTTCGCTGACAGCGAGTCCTTCAAACTGAAAGTAGCGGACCTTCATTCCCAACTGATACCCGACATAATAGAGGTACAGCTTGTCTTCAACCTTAACAATAGACGTTGGCAAGACACCGTTTTCATCAAACGCGCCTGGCTGGCCGATATCCAAAACTGGTTCGTCAGAAACTCTTAAAACTCTAAGCGGATCGTCAGCGAGGATGTCTACATAACCAATCCGACCGACCGTATGCTCATCACAAAATGCTACGTAGACGCGGAAAACCTCATCATTTAAAACATGTGGTGTAGGCGGAAAAGCATACTTTTTGGCCCACGACTTTGAACCGTCCGGCACGTAAATTCGGCCTTTCTTACACCACTGCATTATTCAGAGACTCCAAAGACCGAGTAGCTATCCTTCGGCAGGGGCTTCGCCGGATTGCCAACATAGACTTTTCGCTCTTCCGTGTTTTTGTGGACCACGGCTCCCATCCCAATCAAACAGTCTTTCGCTATCGCAAGGTTATTCGCCAGGCAGCTATTGACGCCAAGAAAGCAATTCTCACCGACCTCACAGTAACCGGACACCACGACGTGAGATGAAATGAAAACATTGTCATGAATGATCGATTGGTGACCGATGTGATTACCACTCCACATCACAACGTTATTGCCAACCTTGACGGCATACTGGAGGACGTTGTTTTCCATTATGAAGCAGTTGTCGCCGAGTTCTACGTTGTGCCAGACAAACGCTTTCGAACTCACGTAGTTCACCAATGAGTAACCTTTTGACTTTGCCACCCGGTACAGTCGTGAACGTACTCGATTCAGTTGAGTGTACGAGACAGCAACGAATGCTTGAAACTCCGACGGTGGATACAAGCGCTCGATCTCTTCGAAAGAGACTACCGGCAGTTCGAAGAGACTCTCCTTTTTCTTGTACGCGCGTTCGACACAGAACGCATGAACCTCATGTGGAGAGTCGTGCGTGAAGTACTCGAATGCGAGTTCCGCAGTTTCCCCGTCACCAATGATTACTACCTTGGACATTTGCTTCGAGCGCTCAGGTCTAGAGATTTTTAGAATTATAGAAAAGGTAGCGAAGCGACTGTCTCAGCTATTCCAATTTGAGCGAGTCGCGTCGCTACGGGTTCTGTATTGCTGCAAATCTATTCGTGCGCATTATCCACGTTATCGCCCAGGTATTCGGTTTCCCAGGGAAGTCGCATTCGTATTACACCGGCCCAGTCTTTACCGCCACCGGGTTCGCGCATGACGCCCGTGTCGAAAACTGTAAAAGAGAGTGCCTGCGGCAATTCTACATGGACCGTGATTGGCCCAAGGGTCACAATATATACTGTGACATGATAAACACCCTCGTTCAAAAAATTTGCGGGAAATGTACAACGAGTGCGGAACACTCCCGTCGGGTGCGGCTTGTCAAACCAGGTCTCGTCCAGGGCGTTTGCCGCCGGGGTATTGCCGGTACTTAAGACGACAACGCCGCGCGCATCCAGCAGATAGATATTGGTGCAAATGTTCTTCAGGGCCGAGGCCAAATTTACAAACTCGACTTCAATCGAAACTTCCTGATCGATATCTACCTCGGTTCTCAAGGAACCTGCCGAGATCACTCTGACCGTCCGGATTCGAATCTTTTCATTTCCCGGCGCGGTCGAGATATCCG
>AR_comb_assmDRAFT_10356947_pt1 | contig 11562 bp, 8 predicted proteins | sample ArasoioldDNA_FD_10543 | JGI IMG/M metagenome (IMG submission 10543) | reverse complement strand
GGCCATCCCATCCACTGCTCGTTCCACCAGATCTTGTCCATGCGGTTGTCGTGGCATCCGGCATAGGAGACGGCGACCTTGTAGAAATCGGGATGGAAGAGCAGCGCGCCCATCGAGTTCTGCCCGCCCGCCGATCCGCCGTAGATGCCGACCCGCGTGATGTCGTACCACGGGTTCTTCGCGGCAAACGCCTGGTGCCACAGGATGCGATCGGGAAAGCCGGCATCCTTGATGTTCTGCCACGCGACGTCGTGAAACGCTTTCGAGCGATTCGACGTGCCCATGCCGTCCATCTGGACGACGATGAAGCCGAGCTCGGCTTGCGCCTGCATCCCGCTGGCGGCCATGAACGACTTCGGCGTATGCGTGCCGTGCGGACCGGCGTAGATGTACTCGATCACCGGGTACTTCTTCGACGGATCGAACCGCGTCGGTTTCCACACCAGGCCCCAGATGTCGGTCACGCCGTCGCGGCCTTTCGCGACGAACACTTCAGGCGCCTTCCAGCCCGCCTTCACCAGCGCGGTGATGTCGCCCTTTTCGATCTCGGTTGGAGGGAGGGAGCTTAAGCCCCCTCCTTCCAACCGTCTGAGCTCGAGGACGCTCGCGAGATCGACGCGCGAGTAGTGATCGAGCATAAACCGCATGTCTGACGAGAACTCGACGGTGTGATTGGCGCGCACCGAAGTGAGCGGCGTCAGCCCGGTGCCATCGAGGTTGATGCGGTAGTAATGCTGGAAGTACGGATCCTCGCCGGCGTTCATCCCGCCGGCGCTGAACCACAGCTGGCGCTTCTCTTCATCGACCTTGACGACGTGACGAACCGGCCAGGCGCCCTTGGTGATCTGGTTTTTCACCGCACCGGTCGCGCCGTCGATCAGATAGAGATGATTCCAGCCGTCGCGCTCCGACATCCAGACGACCTCTTTGCCGTCGGCGAGATCGTAGCGATAGCGTTTACCGGCCTGCAGCGTGGCGGCGCTGCGGTTGTAATAGAAAAATGTCTTCGGCTCTTCCGAGATCACGGCGCGGGCCGCGCCGGTCTGCCCATCGACTTCGATCACGCGGTACACCTGGTGACCGCGCTGGTTGTATTCGAAGGTGAAGGCCCGGCTGTCCTTCCGCCACACCAGCTCCGACATGTCGAACGCATTCGGAAACAGCCGCGAGTCGATCGTCGTCTGCTTCTGGCTGCGGACGTCGAACATCACCGGCTGCTCGAGATCGAGCAGGTCGCCCGGCTTGGCGTACTGCGACGCCCAGTGCTCGGGCTGCAGTTGATCCTCCGGAGACGACGCCACGTAGTGCACCAGCCGGCGATAGCCCGGGCGAATCCGGTAGGCGACGAGCTTCGACGAATCCGGCGACCACGCGAGCGACAAACCGTCGTAGTAGTTGCCCTCCGAGCCGTCGGTGCTGAGCGCCATCCGCTTCTCGCCCCCGAACGGGCGAATGGCGACGTTGTAATTGTCGATGAACGCCATCCACTTGCCGTCGGGCGACATCCGCGGCCTCGGCGCGGCTGACGAGACATCGCCGCGCACCGGCCCGGCGATGCCGCGGCGGATCTCACCGGGCGGCGTCACGTCCGGCGTGTGGCACGCGTAGTCGGCCAGCGTGCACGTCCAGCGCGCGCCGTCGATGCTCATTTCGATCGCGCTCAGCGCATCGTTGAACGTGAAATTATTGAAGGGCAGGCGCGTCGGCGAATAGGTGCGGCCCGATGCACGCGACAGCGCCTCCGCAATGCGGGTATGGTCGAAGGCGCGTTCCTTGCGCTGGGTGTCGGCGTCGACAATGACGAACTCGAACCCGTCCGCAACCGACCGCCGGTAATAGAAGCGGTGCGTCGTCCCCGCCCACGTCGGCGTTTCAGGCACCAGGACCGCCGCCGATTCGTATTGCTGCCGCAGTGATTGCGCGCGCTGGTAATCGCCGGCAGTGATTTGTGCCGAGGCCCCGGACGCCGTCATCACGACCAGGGCCATGGAGAGCGGAGACAGCACGGAAGTCTTTTTCATAGGAGATCCCGGAGAAGAACACCGGGATTGTAGACCAGCCGTGTTCCGCGATGCGTCGATTTGCGTGCGGGCGCGTGCCCGGGGATCGCCCCGGGCGGTCACGCCCCACGCCGCATCACCGGGCCACGGTGATCGAAAACGACAGGTAGTAATCGCCGAAATCAGCGCTGATCGCTTCCGTGTCTCCCTCGAGAAGCAGCAGTTTCTGGAGGCCCTTCACGTTTGGATCGGTGCCGGTGAACACGTTCCCGCTCGGCGTGATCGTCCACACTTTGCAGCCGGCGGCGTCGGCAGACGAGCACCTGACCCGAAGCCGATTGACCTCCGGGAAGTTCTCGGGTTGGAAGGAAAACCGGTACCACGAGCCATCCGGCACCTGGAACCGGAACGAGCCGGGGCAATCGGCATACTGACCTGGTAACAACTTGTACATATCGACGTTTACGAGACGACATTTGGCGATCAGGTGTGCCTGCCCGGTCCCCGTGGTGATCGGCGGGGCCGGATTGTTAGGCGATGCCGGTTCGCTCAGATCGAAAAAGACCGTGCGATTGGACGGCGTCAGATTGATGCCATAGTAGGTCGTCAGCATCCAGTCTGTGCCCTCCGCGAAGCGGTCGATGCTCGTCGACACGGCTTCCTGCTTCTTGTTGTAGGTCGTGACGTAGGCGCCCTGCAGGTCGCTGCCGACCCGAAGGCTCGAGCCGTTCAGTGTGTTTGCGATGGTCGTCGTCACGAGCACGCGGCCCGGCTTTCCCGCCGCCGATAGACCGCCGAACATGCCTGAAATCCCCACGGCGAGGAGCAGACCCGCCGTCATCACCCGTTTCGTCATGTGTGTCCCCATACCGGCGTTGATGGTGAGCCCGTCCTGAGCAGAATCAGCGCCACACCCCTTCTTAACGACGAGATATCGCCGAACCGGACACCGGCGCCTTCCTCCCTGAGGTAGGATTTGTCCACTTCATGGGGCTCGCCGAAACCACCAGCGTGCTGCTCGCGCGGGCGCGCGCCGGAGATGCGGCCGCCCTGGACTCCTTGTTTGGGCGCCACCTCCCGCGGCTGCGCCAATGGGCGAGCGGGCGTCTGCCGCGCTGGGCCAGGGACGTCTCCGACACGCCTGACCTTGTCCAGGAAACGCTGCTCCAGACGTTAAAGAGGATCGACGGCTTCGAGCCGACGCACGAGGGCGCATTACAGGCGTACTTGCGACAGGCCGTGATGAACCGCATCCGCGACGAGATCCGGAAGCGTCAGCGCCGGCCGCTCGCGGCAATGCCGCAGGACATCGAAGGGTCCGAGCCTTCGCCGCTCGAGCAGGCGATCGGCCGTCAGACGGTGGATCGGTATGAGGCAGCGCTGGCGCGCATGCGCGACGAGGACCGCGAGGTTCTGATCGGCAGAATCGAGCTGGGGCTCACCTACGAAGAGCTGGCCGAGGCCGTGGGTAAACCCTCGGCCGAGGCCGCTCGCAAGGCGGCACAGCGCGCGCTCGTCAAGCTCGTTGAGGACATGAGTGAAGGCAGACGATGACTACCTGCTCAGCGTGGCAGACGCGGTGCTCGATGCCCGTCCAATCGATTGGGCGGAAGTGGCTCGACACGCGCCTGTCGATCAGCGGGCCCTGATCGCCGGGCTGCAGTCGATCTCCAGCATCACCGCTTTTCACCTCGACTCGACGATCGCCACCAGTGCGGACATTGAGACCGGTGACGACGACGCCGGTCACGATGGCAGCACATGGGGCCCATTCACGCTGACCGAACGGATTGGCCGCGGCCGGTTCGGCGACGTCTACCGCGCGCTCGATCCCCGCCTCGATCGTCCGGTCGCGCTGAAGCTCCTGAAGCGATCAATCCGCGAATCCGATGACAGCGACTCCGCGGTCATCGACGAGGGCCGGCTCATGGCCCGCGTCCGCCATCCCAGCGTCATGACCGTCTATGGCGCCGAGCGCATCGACGGCCGCGTCGGGCTCTGGATGGAACTGATCGAGGGCCGGACCCTCGAGGAGGAACTTCGCGAGCGGGGACCGATGGCTTGGAGGGAAGCCGGGCGGATTGGCATCGCCCTGTGCGAGGCGCTGGACGCCGTTCACGATGCCGGGCTGCTGCATCGCGATCTCAAAGCCCAGAACGTGCTGCACGAAGCCAGCGGCCGCATCGTGCTCGCCGATTTCGGCGCCGGCCGCGCGCTCGTGACCGATCCGCCGGATCAGGTGGACGTCGCCGGCACACCGCTGTATCTCGCGCCGGAGGTGTTCGCGGGCCGCCATGCCGACGTGACCAGCGATGTCTACAGCCTTGGTGTCTTGATCTTCCACCTCCTTACCGGTTCGTATCCGGTGCGCGGCCGAAATATCGCGGACGTGCGGGAGGCGCACCATCAGGGCCGGCGTTCGTCGCTGCGCGAAGCCCATTCAAGGGTGCCGGCCACGTTTGCCGCAGCTGTCGATCGTGCGCTTGCCGTCGATCCTGCAGATCGCCATCTCACCGCCGACGCCTTTCGAATCGCGCTTGAACGCGGGCTCATCGAGCCGGAAACACCGCGACGTCTTTTGCGGCTCGCGGTCGTCGCGGGTGTCACGCTCAGTGTTGCCGCAGTGCTGGCAATCGCGCTGGTCAGTCGCCGATCGCCACCGGACAACCGAGGCAACTTCCTGACAGCAAGCGACGGGACCCAAGCGTCGTCACTGCGAAAAGTGCGACTGCCATCGTTCAACGTCGGTATTGGTTCTCACGACGGCCGCGTGTTCCCGTACGTGGACGAGGGAGGCAGGCTTCAGCTGTGGGAAGTGGCCACAGGAAAATCTCAGCTCATTGCAGAACCAGTCGACGCGCCCGAAGCTGCCGGTAAGTCCGTGGCGTCGCCCACCGGTGACCGGGTAGCGTTCGGTTGGTCGCTCGGCCCAGGCGGATTCGAATTGCGGCTTGTCAACGCGGATGGCTCCTGGCCGCGCGTGCTGCTCACGCGCCAGACGGCGTACGAACCCGTCCCGGTTGATTGGTCTCACGACGGGCACGCCATCCTGTGCTGGCTGTATCAGAAGAATGGCTCGGCGGATCTCGTGTCGATTCCCGCGGACGGCTCGCCGCTTCGACTCCTGTACAACGTCACCGCCGCGGCACCGTCTGGTGCGCGATTCTCTCCCGACGGCCGATTCGTCGTCCTCACCGAAGCTGACGGTCCGCAAGCATCGACGGGCAGCCTCGTCACGGTCGACGCGCAGGATGCGACTCGCCACGTATTGGCGTCCGGCGTGGTCAAAGACGTGAATCCGGTGTGGATGCCCGACGGCCGGCGCGTTCTATTCGTTCGGAAATCCACCGAGGTGAACGGATCGTTTGATGCCTGGACGATGGACGTCAGCGACGGAGCGGCGCAAGGTGAGCCGGCGCGTCTCCTTCCAAACATCGGCATCGCGATCGTCGCGGTGACCAACCGCGGCGAGTTCCTTCGGTTGACCACGAAGTACACGGGCGAGGTGTACACCGCGGCCATCGACTTGACGGGTTCACGGGAAGCCGGCGCGCCCGCACGAATCTCCGCTGCTGAAGTGGGGAACCATGTCGCACCGTCGTGGTCGCCGGACGGCCGGTCGATCGCCTACTTCACGATCCGCGAACCGGAGATCCCCGGAGCAACACCGCTTCGCAGCTTGACGATCCAGGACGTGACGACCGGTCAGGCTAGAAGACTGCAATTGCCGCTCGGGTTTCTGAGCGGCTACACGCCCAGGTGGTCGCCCGACAGCCGCTTCGTCGTAGTCTTTGGCAGTGAGGCCGCGGATCCCGATGCGATTGTTCACTACCGTGTCGACGTGCACACTGGCGGACTGGAGGCGATCGTGCGCAATGTCGATACCGACAGGCCACCCATGTCCGCTTATGCGCCCGACGGCATTGACTATCTCTACATCGATCCCAGCCGCGGCATCGTCGCGCGCCGCCTCGATGACGGCAGCGAGCGCGTGGTGGTTTCTGAAGGCGGAACCATCGGTCGCTTTGACGTCGCGCCCGATGGCGCGATTGCGATGATCCGGCGGCGCCGGCGTGACGATCGCTGGATGACGACGCTCGAAGTGCGCGGGCGGGACGGCGTCGTGCACGAAGTGCTCCACCGGATGAGTCCGCGACAGATGGAGCTGCACGGCTGGACTCCAGACGGGGAGGGTTTGATTTACAGCGAGGGCAAGAACGCCAACGAGCCGTTCGAGCTGTTTCGAATCCCAGCGCTTGGCAGGCCATCGGTGGACTTGCGTTTCTCGATGGTTCCGACGCCCAATCCGATCCGGCTGAGTCCCGACGGGCGCCGCATCGCCTATACGGAGCGCATCGTGGAGCGCGAGTTGTGGATCACGCCTCTGCCGCCCTGATCCCAGGAGCCGAACACCGGGATTGTAGACTATCGCATGCCATTGCCACCTGAGACGGGCGCGTACCATCGGCCATCGGACGTCGAGCTTGCTCAGCTATTTTTGCAAAAGTACGGACAGGTTTCGGAAGTCGGATGGTCTCCCCGACAGCGTCACCAGTTCGGCTACTATCTGCCCGCCGACGTTTACGAAGCACTGCTGACGAGGGTGATTGTCCCAGGCTGCCACTGGCTCGATGTCGGCGGCGGGCATCATATTTTTCCGGAGAACGCCCCTTTGTCGCGCAGCTTGGCCGACCGGTCCGCGATCGTCGTCGCGGTGGATCCAAGCGACAACGTTCACCAGAATCCTTACGTCCACGAGCGCGTTCAGGCCATGCTCGAGGATTACCAGACCGAGCGGACATTCGATGTGGCCACGCTTCGCATGGTGGCGGAACACGTTGCTGATCCCACGCGACTGGTCCGGGCGCTGCACCGATTGCTGCGTCCGACCGGAGTGGTCGTGATTTTTACGGTCAACAATCTCTCGCCGCTGACGCTGGTGTCGAGAGCGTTACCGTTTCGCTGGCATCATCCGATCAAGAAGTTGTTCTGGGGCGGAGAAGAGGAGGATACGTTTCCCGTCGAGTACAAGATGAACTCGCGATCCGAGCTCCGGCGACTGTTCGAAACGAACGGCTTCCGGGAAGTTTCGTTTTCGTATCTCGACGATCTATCGACCCTGGGGCAATTCCGGATCGGCAGCCGCCTCGAGCTGTGGTGGTGGCGCCTCCTGAAAGCAGTTGGACTGCGTTATCCGGAGAGTTGCCTGCTCGGGGTCTACCAAAAAGCGAGCGACTAAGAAAAATCCGGTCGAGAGCCCGCAAAGCGGATTCTCGACCGGTTAGGTGCGGTTTTGCTTGCGACTAACCTCTAACCTCTAATCACTAACTAGCTGCTCTTCTTGCGACGCGCACGCGCGACGGCCAGAAGTCCCGTTCCGAGCAGCAGCATGCTGGCGGGCTCTGGAGTAACCAAATGCGTGTCGGGCGTGCAGTCGGTGCAGCCGCCCTGGCTGATGAGCGCTTCGCTATTGCCGTTCTCCTGACCAGGGAGCTCGAGACTCTGGACGTGCAGCCCGAAGCGGATGCCGCCGTTTGAGAGCAGCGTATCGATATCGTTCTGAGTCTGTCCGTTCAGGAGATTGAAGACGACGGTGAAAGATTCGCCGCTGAGCGCGCCGTTTGACGTCGCTGGGTTGTCGGCCCCGAACGAGTAATCGGTGTCGAACGACGGAATCGCAGTGTTTCCGGAGGGAAGACCGCCTGGCGTCGCCGGCGTTCCGTACGCGGTCCCGGGAGTTGGACTGCTGCTGAATGAGTTGAGCGAATAAAAGCCCTCCAGCGCACTCGCAATGTCGACGTAAACCTGGCCGATGACGCCGTTTGAGCCAGTATTGAAGATCGTGGCTGTCAACTGCGTTCCCGACACGGTGACCTCGCCGGTGAAGAACTGGTCGAAACTCGAGCAGGAACCCGAGTTGTTTGTAAGACACGTGAACCCGATGGTCGAGGCTGACGCCGCCTTCGGCGCCGCAACCACCATCAGAAGAACAACGACAAACGCTGCACCCAACTTTTTCACACTCACACCGAGCTCCAATTCCACAGGTTGATCACTTGCAAGACAACGCCGCAGGCTATCCGACTCAGCAAGGGCCATACCGACCAGATAGCCCAGGATTGCACTGACTGACGGCAATAAAGCTCAGGTTAGGGAGACTTTCGTCTTTGCCAGGTTTGGGATGGGAGACTCTTGAGGATGGTGTTTGGGAAGACGCAGACAAACGCAAAAATCCGGTCGAGAACCCGCTGAGCGGATTCTCGACCGGTTGGATGCGTCTTCTTTAACTAACTGAAGGCTAGACGTTCTTCTTGCGACGCGCGTGCGCGACGACCAGAAGGCCCGTGCCGAGCAGCAGCATGCTGGCTGGCTCCGGAGTAACAGTTCGTGTGCTTCCGTCGCAGTCGACGGTGCAGGGATCGCCGCTCACGAACGATCGGCTGTCGTCTCCGGTAAGGCCGGGAAGCGCTTGGACGTGAATGCCGAACCGAAGATCGCCGTTGTCGAGCAGGTTATCGATGTCCGACTGAGTCAGCAACGCTGAAATCGTGAACACCAATCCGATCGACTCTCCGTTGTTAACACCAAGAGTCGTCGACGGGCTACCTGCCGCAGCCTTGAGTTCACTTTCGAAGTCCGGATTCGCATTGTTATCACCCGGAAGATGATTTCCGCCGCCGATAACAAAATCGACGTTCGGAGGGCTCTCAATAAGCGAAGTCAGCAAATAGCCAGCTCCGGTGCCCGGAGCGTCGATGTAAATCTCTGCGATGGAGCCGCCGCCATTATTAGAAATCGTCACGGTCATGGTCCCGGCGGGGCTTACCACAACGTTCCCGGTGAAGAAGCCGGCGAAGTTCGGCCCCACACCGCAATTAATGCAATCGAAACTGATAGTCGATGCCGAGGCCCCCTTTGGCGCCGCAATAAACATCGAAAAAACCACAACAAGAGCCGCAACTAACCTCTTCAAAGCCACGATAATCTCCAATTTCTCAGCACTGACCGCCCGAATCATCTCGAAGTCGCGATGTTCGTATCTGCCTCCTCCAAGCCCAAGCTAGTCGGAGCCCAATGACCGAATCATAGGCCGTCAGAAACAAACAACGTGTTGATCTGGGTCACCTTCACTTGTCGACGTGTGAGGGACTCCAGCGTGCCGGGGAGATCGAGGAGCGGTGTGGCATCGGCTCAAGGCAAGTAGCTTGGCCGTCGGGGCGGAATTACAGGCGCTGAGGACGATTGGTGAGCCCGTCCTCGTCAACTTGATGAACGGGATTTCAGGCGCACAAACGCAAAAATCCGGTCGAGAACCCGCGGAGCGGATCCTCGACCGGTTGGGTGCGGTTTTACCCGGACTTACGAACTAGCTAGTCTTCTTGCGACGAGCGCGAACAGCGGCCAGAAGGCCGGTGCCGAGCAGGACCATCGACGCCGGTTCCGGGACCGTCGAATTCGGCGTCGGCGTGCAATCGGGGCAGTTGGGCGGTCCGGCGATCAGGAAGACGTTCTCCGGGCCGTCGTTCGCACCATTGAAAACGAAGCGGAACTGGATGGAGTCGCCTGCAACGAACGACGAGAAGCCCCCCAACAGGTAATCGGCGTATCCGTTGCCGTTGTTGGTGGCACCCACGTTCCCGGCCGATCCGGTGAAGAGGTCGACGGTGACGTTATTCTTCAACATCGAGAAGCTCGTCAAGGTCTGCGCTCCCTGTCCGGTGGCCTGATTGATGTCGAGGCCCAGGAACAACGACCCACCGTTCAGAAACGAGTTGAGCTGCGCGCCGGTGTAGACCGGCGACAGAATGTCCCAACTGGAGGGGTTCCCTTGCTGAGGAACGTCAGTCGAGGCGAAACCATTAGGCTGTTGGCAGGAATTGTTGGCGAAAATGCACGGATTCTGAACTGTCTGCTGGTAAAGGTTACCGTTCACAGCAGCCAAGGTGATCGTCGCGGCCGACGCTGACATTGGCGACGCCACGATCATTGAGAGGACTACTACAAGAGCTGCACCCAACTTCTTCACAACGACTCTCCAATTCCTCGAGACCTCTATTCGAAAGAACAAAACGCCCGAGGGCATTTCCCTTAGCAAGACGCATACCCGATAATGCACGGAAATTACAATGATTTAGGTCACCATAGACGCTATTCGGCAGACTTTTGTCAGCATCTGACTCAGCAGGGTCGTGTAATTCGCCTCAAAAGTGGACTTCTTGCGGATTGTAAGCGGCATGAACGGACAGGATGTCGCGAATGTAATGCCACCAGTAAGAGCCTGACGGGGCTTGATATTGTATTAATGTACTAGTACAAAAGTATTAATGGCGGTCGTCACCGTCGATGCGTCCGACAAGACTCCTATCTACGCACAGCTCGAACGCGGGCTGCGCGCAGCGATGGCCACTTCTCGCCTCAAGCCCGGCGATCAACTACCGACCGTCCGGCAACTGGCGGTCGAACTTCGCATCAACGCCAACACCGTCGCGCGCGTTTATGCCGACCTCGAGCGCGCCGGCGCGATCGAGACACGCCGCGGCGTCGGCTCGTTCGTCACGGCGACTGCCGACCAGGCACGCCCGCCCAAAGAACACGAGAAACGTCTGCGCGCGTTTGTGACCCGCGTCCTGTCCGAGGCCGGGGCCCACGGTTTCAGTGTCGATGAAGTGGTGAAAGGCTTGAGGGAGGACACATAAATGGCGGTCATGGCATCGATTCGTCGAACCCAGGAATATGCGTCGGGCAACAACGCACGGCGTATGAACGTGGTCGCCGCGGCGATCCTGCTGGTCACGGTGGCCTTCGGCGCCGTGGTGAGCCTCGCCATGAGCAACCCGATCCCGGTCATCCTGACCGTGCTCCTCGGGCTGCTGCTCGCCCCGTCGCCGAAGATTGCCCAGCAGTGGGAGCGCGCCATCGTGCTGCGCTTCGGCCGCTACATCGGACTGCGCGGCCCGGGACTCTTCTGGATCGTGCCCTTCATCGACCAGGTGTCGTCGACGATCGATCAGCGCACGATTGCCACTGGGTTTGCGGCCGAGCAAACGCTGACCGCGGACACGGTCCCGGTCAATGTCGACGCGGTGCTGTTCTGGATGGTGCACGACGCGGAAAAGGCGGCGCTCGAGGTCCAGGACTACGGCCGCGCCGTCGCGTGGGCGTCGCAGACGGCGCTGCGCGACATCATCGGTCGCACCACGCTCGCGGACCTGCTGCGCGGGCGCGAGCGGATCGAGAACGAGCTGCAGAAACTCATCGATGAGCGGTCCAACCCCTGGGGCGTGACGGTGTCGTCGGTGGAAATGCGCGACGTCGTGATCCCCGGCGCGCTGCAGGATGCGATGTCCCGCGAGGCGCAAGCGGCGCGCGAGAAGCAGGCGCGCATCATCCTCGGCCAGGCGGAGCTCGAAATCGCGGCGTCGTTCGCAGAAGCCGCCAAGTCGTACCACGACAATCCCACCGCGCTGCACCTGCGCGCGATGAACATGCTCTACGAAGGGCTCAAGGAAAAGGGCGCGCTGATGCTGATCCCGAGCAGCGCCGTCGAGTCGATGGGCATGGG
>AR_comb_assmDRAFT_10976112_pt1 | contig 11563 bp, 11 predicted proteins | sample ArasoioldDNA_FD_10543 | JGI IMG/M metagenome (IMG submission 10543) | reverse complement strand
ATGATGATGAATTTTCGTAAATAACATATCCGAACATGAGGATGAATTAAAGATACCGCTTTACTTAACAAAATTCTGCTTGTCATTACAGTAAGCATCTTCATAGTATAATTAACACTGGAAAGGAAAATATCCGTAGCTAAACTCAATCTTTTATTGCTAATTCCATAAGCTGATTTATCAGCTGCATTTTATATATAATCTTAAATAGGAGAATTTACTTTGAATGCTCTAAGTATTAGTAACGAGTATGATAATTATTTCTAAAATATTCTGAAATCCCTACACAATCCTATAAAGTGTGAACACAATATTCCAAACTGTTCTAAATTATATATTTTAAGTCAAGTAATTAGGCAGAGTTATAGTATGTCATTTAACTTTCTAATTATCTGATTATAAGGAGTCTATTATGCTCAACAATGGTAAATTATCGCCAACTTGGCTCCCCCGATCCAACCAGTTGCATTTTTGTAGACAGTATAACTCAAAGCAAAAGTGTAGCAAATTTAAAGTTAATAAATTATACTGATTTAAGTAAATTTCAGGCTCGAATTGCACAAAGTTCAATTATTAGTCTGCAATAATTATATTAAAAATTGTCAAAATCATTAGCGTTACCACTTAAGAGTATTAGGAAATATGTTGATCCTTCTGGTAATGTATCTGTTCGGGTTAACTCTGTGGAAGATACTCTTTTAAAAATTACTCCTATATGCAAAAACATAGGTGTTACACGAATTTCTGATATTACCTATTTGGACAAATTATACATACCCAATTATAGCTCAATATTGCCTGGTACCGAGGACTCCATATGGGTCTACAGTGGAAAAGGACCGAAAAAAATTCATGCAAAAGTCAGTGCTCTCATGGAATCTATAGAGAGATATTGTTCCTTACCTAGTACCTATTCGGATAGAATTATTTCTGGAAATTATTTCCAGCTATCCAAGTCATACAAACTATTGCACCCGGATGAAGTCGTGGAACCCGTTGAATCCATTTTCAATGAAAACAAATCAATTATTGATTTCATGCCTGGTTTTGACCTCATAAATCAGGAAGAAATTTTAGTTCCCGCTCAACTTGGGTTTTCGAGGTATTTTTCAAAACATCCCGCTGTTAATGTTTTTCCCTACTCACATACTAACGGCCTTGCTTCTGGAAACGTTCTTGAAGAAGCAATATGTCATGCCCTATGTGAAGTTATTGAGAGAGATGCGGTAAGTATAGCCGAAGTGTGTGCATCCTCATTACCCTACAGTATCTTAGAAAATTTTATGACATTTCTTAAAAACATTAAGCAAATTGAAGATCAATTTACTGACATCCCAGTAATCGATTTTGTAGACGATCCAAATATTTATTCGGACGTTAATATTTCAGAGATTGCGAGTGAATTCGAACCTATTAAATATCTGGCAGATAGATTCGATGATGCCGGAATTTCTTTACGGATAAAAGATATAACACAGAGTGATATTGGAATCCCCACATTCGCTGCGAGTAGCATAGAATGGATATCAAGTAATTATGGGTATTTCGCAATAGGGTACGGAACCCACCTTGATTCTAAAATAGCGCTGATACGTGCAATAACTGAACTAACACAAACAAGAGCAGTAAATATTCAAGGTGCTAGAGATGATTGTAAGAAAATAGAGTATAAAGAAAATGAAGAGATTTACAAAAGAAAATGGCAATTCATGTCTCCTACATCCCCGACTTTACGCCCAAATAACAAAAAAACGATTCCATTTTCGGATATTAAATCCTATATCATGGATGATATCTTGGACGATATCAAATTTATTCTAAATCGTTTGAAGAAAGCTGGATTGAAAAGAGTAATAATTGTTGATTTGACTCATCCAAAGTTGGGAATTCCTGTGGTGCGAGCGATAGTACCCGGTCTCGAAACCTTTGAAGTTGGAAGATTGTTTAGAAATACTGATTTAGTCATAGGAAAGAGGGCAAAAGTATTTTTTAGAAAATTATATAAATTCTAAGTTGTAAATTATTAATTAATAATTTATTGTAAAAAATGTACTTTACGAACATGCATTGTTTATGTAAGTTATTGATGCTTAATTTCGGTTACGTCTCCAGGCGTTTTAGAAATGAAAGATTTTCCAACCGGTTTTATCGAAACTTCACCTTTTATTAGTCCGATTATCGTTGCAAATAATTTACGCATACTACTCCTTAATAATTCATCTTTATAAGAATTTTGGCTGAATCGGTATTTTTTTTAGGCATCACATTCAGGTTTAGATTTTGGGTTCTATTGATTAGCGGAATTATACGATATTTTAGTTTGCTGGTAGATAATTTAGATTTCAATTTGGAACGTATGGTCATAATAAGGGTAATTATGATGAGAAATCTCCTACTTGTCTGGTAATTGATAAGCTGAGCCATATGCATTCTAGTACATCTCCAAATGTGAGAGATTGGATATTTTTAAATAGCAAGATACACAACACTTCATAGCCAAAAATAATTATATATCCCGCTATTTGTTTCGTAATGCCTATTGTTTTACACTTACTGTTATGATGTCTTCCGAGTTAAAATCAGGTTTATCTATTGTCATAATATTCCCATAACATTTCAAATACCTCCAACCTGCTTGATTAAGTAGCCCAATTAACTCATGCAAAGAATACAAGCGGATAGGAGTAATCAACTCAAAAAGTAAACTCAGCTTCCCGCTTGAGTGCTTTTTGAAATATCTGCACTTTCCCGTTGCTACTGAAGTTTCAAAATCAAATTTCCACTCCTCACATATCAATAAATTCTTAAAATCATAATTAATGTAAGGACGAAAACGTTCTAGAGTATGATCTCTGTTTTCTGACTCGATGATGAGTATGCAGTTGTCTTTCGCAACAGAATGAACATCTCTCAACATTTTAATATCATCTTCCTCAGAGGAGAATCCAAGACTAGCTCCCATGAGAATTACCCCACTAAAACCAATATCACTATTATTAGTTAGTAACCTAGAAGCCTTCGCAGGTTCTCCAATGTAGAATCTGATATTATTTCCTTTTCCAAGAAGATCAGCTGCCCATTGCTTGGCAAGACTAATATAGGCAGGTGAAGGATCGTATCCGACCACTTCATATCCAAGTCTAAATAAGTTAATTGTATGACGGCCAATCCCACAAGAATAATCTAAAATTTTTGAAGGTGGTAAAACATTATACCTTCTAAGCAATTTGTCCAATTGATGTGCTTCCTTCTTTGATTTTGCCTTATCCCTTTCTAGAATTGGCAGATAAAGTTCAGGGTGTTCTACAAATAGGGTATATGACCAATTTTTCTGAAAGCTCTTTCGTGTCAATTTGAAACAGGAAGAAAGAACACCTCGCTATCTTAAATAACTATACGATCTGAATATATTGTTGGGTGGACTAGAAAATGGCATCAGAAGCCCACCCAATAAATTCTTTGTACTAGCAAAAATTATACGAATGATACTATGATGTTGAACTGTGAAGACATGCTAGAAATCGATTCTGAGGTAATAATGTACCTTCGGAATTCTGAACCGTATGGAAAATCATGGGAGAATTGGGCTGCCGATTGGTGTAATTGGTTACTATCTATACCCCGAGACAAAAATCCAGCAAATGATGAAAGCGGTATAAATTGTTCCCAAAACCAGGTAGATGAAAATGTTTGGTTTTTGGCCGGTACTTTTGGGAATTACATTCCTGTGAGGCGGAAGTGTACAATACCGGAACCCAAAGCTCTCTTATTCCCAATAGCAAACAAGGAGGATTCCTTTGCAGAAGATATTGATATCAAAGAAGAGGAATTATTATCTAGACGTGCCAGAACCTCAATGGACAGACTAATCGAACTACAACTAACTGTAGACGGAAAAAGGGTTTTAAATCTCAAAAAATATAGGGTTCTCTCTGTCTTTTTTAATCTCACATTTCCAGAAGACAATATTTATAATGTAAACCCTGGTCTAACTCGTTCTGTATGTGATGGGTATTGGGCTTTTCTGAAACCTCTACCTATTGGTTATCACGAGATAACCTTTTCAGCTGAGATTTTCTTACCCAAAGACGATCCGGTTACCATTCAAATAAAGAATTGCCCTATCCATGGTTCTGTGACAAAGGAAAAAAATAGAAATTCAATATTTAAAATAGGGGTGACTTACGAGCTGACAATAAAGTGATATTGACGCAACCCTATTATCGTGATACTATTTAGAGTAATCATACTATTCTTGTAATTTGCCAATATTATTTATGTTACTATTTAAGAATTTCACTACACGAAAGACATCTTGGCGATTCACTTTTCATGAAATTGTGTTTTTTTAAATTCCATTAGACTTTAGGTAAACTTCATTCTCCACAACATCCCTGAAAATTTTATCTCAATATAACAGTGTACGCCTATACAAGCAACAAAATTGGTTTCCTACTGCTTTTACAATATCTATGGTGTGAATACACTAGAAAGGATATCAAATATGGTAGTACCAGAGGTAAAATTTATTGTGATGCATGTGCTTTTTTAGTGCTAATAACTTCCTTCAAATAATCTTTGAGTTCGTTTTCATCAAATTCAAACGGCACCTCATCTGAAATGTTGGCGACCTCCTTCTCCTCAGAGATTTTCGTGACTGCTTTTTCAATTTCTCTCTCCATTTCTGCACGGCCTATTGGTCTTAGAAGTTTAGTTGCATGTTTATGTATAGATGTGCGTAAATCATTGTTTGCTGAAACTAGTGTTGCAGAATTAAAGATGCCTAATACTAGTAAGTATGATGCCACATTCATAATTGTAACTGAGCTAATCCCAAATGGAGGATAGGGACTAACAATTTGTGTAATTGCCTGGTTTGCACTGAATACAAAGAATATTCCCCAGCCAGCGATCACTATTGATATCTTCATATTTCTTTCATAGCCTACTAATTTCGACATGTTCCAGAAAGCGATTGCAAATAGTAATCCTCCAATCGGTTTACCCAGACTGAGGTACCCTGTCTCATATACCGAAAGACTTATTGGATCTTTGTGGAAATAGGAAATTAGCAAAGGGCTTACGAAATAGTCATAGAAATAAGTTGTTAGGAAAAAGCCTAGAGGCATAATCAATATGATCCAATACGCAACTGAACGGATCGATTTATCCCTATATGACTTCATTAAGATGCCTGTTGTAGTCCAAAGGCTAACAAAAGCAATGAGATCTGAGATATTATACACAAGAGTCAAATCTGGAAAAAGGCCCGCAGTTGGATCGCCTGAACCGCCGACATATGTTCCAACGAGTTCTTGCGTAAAATTTAGCTTCGTTTCAAAATATACAGCTGTAAAAATAATGTTAAACCCTATTAGAGCCATAGAAATAAAATATAATAGGATAATAAAATCACGACTAGATTTATACCAAATGAAGAACAAGTACGCCAACCAAATTAAAAAAACAGCAGCTGTTCCGTAACTTACACCGATTATTAGATTACAAATTGGCCTATAATAGATTTGATAATAAAACATTTGGAAGGTAAGTGTGACTACAAAAGCTACCAATACAAAAAATGATGTTAAAGAAATTATATGCAATGCTCTAATTTTTGGTGTGCTATTCAAACGCCGCGTAAGCAATGAGGTAATTACGAACTTTATTAACAAGAATTGTAAAAAAAGACAAATAGAACTATTAATAGAAAAAAGTAGCACCTTGCTATTATTGGGTATCAGATCTTTAGGGACAAGATCGTTGACTTTAGCAAGAGAAGTGTCTATTAGCAATGATATAGCTAAGGCGATCATGATGATGAGTAGTTTCTTATTACTATGTTTCTGATATTTTACTTCCAAAGTTTCGTAACAGCAGAATAAACCTATAAGATAGACATAAGGCTTTTGTAGAAGGGAATCTACCTGATTATAGAAACTAATTGAATCAAATGCTCAGTGCTTTAATGCTTATACTTGGTTTAGTCATAATTCAACTTACCGTTTCGACAACAACTGCATCAAATTCGTCAATTATCTTTCCCCCTGGAAGCAAGCCTTATGGCCTCTCATATTCTGAACATATTCAAAACTTCTGGAAATGGCTACTAGCCATTCCGGAAGATGCTGCTCCTATCGTTGATGATGATGTAACAGGTAAAAAGTGCTCGACCGGTCAAACTAATACTAATAGCTCTGTATTTTACTTGGCCCCTGGCGAAGGCGGGAAAGATAATAGGGTATGCATAGTTCCGGCAGGTAAAGCTTTATTTATACCACTTAACCCGGTATCGCTTAATTCAAAAGAAAGCAATGGTTTATCAGTACAGCAAATGATTATATCTAATAAGAATGAACAGGACACCGTTAAGAATTTAAAAATTTTAAGTCTAGCAATAGATAATACAAATTACAATTATGATAATCTTAGCAAGTATAGGCAGGCGACACCGCCTTTTGAAGTTACTCTACCAGGTAACGCAACTTTCGGAATGCGCGGAGCAGGTACTTACCCAGCAGTAGCTGACGGCTATTACGTAATAACTGAGCCACTTGCAGTCGGCAATCATACAATTCATTATGTATCAAAAGTGGGTGGTTCGGGTATTGCGCCCTGGGACCATGATATTACTGCTAAAGTAATCGTGAAGTAGGGAACTTTACAACCTACTTTAAAACTGGGATCGTGGTAGCAATTTTTATTCATTTAAACTAGATAGTCTGGTTTAATTTCATGCAAAGATTACAACAATAATCGTGATATAGTGTATTCAAGGAGTTCTATAAATTCATTAATTTAGAAGAAATGATGACATTTCATAATTAATTCCGAATTAGTGCCGCAGTTCTACTTACAACTTCAGAAACAAATCGAAATTTTTGATCAATGTTTATTTATATCAGCTGGAAATAATCAGTATCCTATGTCAGAACGATAATTCTTGTGAACATATCTTCGATCTATCCGCTGGACTAAAGTTACCGTGTAAGCAGTTGTGATGTATTTTTTCAATTATCAACTTGATGTTAATTGCAATTTGGACTTTGCCTGACATACATGACCCAAACGTTTTAATTGTGTGTATTCCTTCTTGCAACGGTTTCATGAATATCCAGTATCCATCTCCTACTCCCGTTGTTGGACCTTCTCGAGCTCCAAAAATATTGTCGGGTGGAAATGAAAACTTGAATGGTGGTGAATTAACACGGTTGTTGTTCTCTGAAATGAATACATCTTCTCCATCTATATTGGCACGTTTTTCAACAATATCATCCATATGTCCATTCACAAATGAAATCATGTCGGCGTCAGTGTTCAATGTCGGATCTTCTGCATTCGAAATGGTAACGTTTATTACGGGAAATAATACCCCTTTTCCCGAAGGAATCCTAACATTACATTCAACTACAGAATTCATAGTACTCGTCAAGAACCAGACATTTGGATCACGTTGGTAATCTGAAAACTTTTTTCCAGTAGTATTTAGGGCTGGACTGTCCACCTTGGGGATAGAAAGAAACCATTGCCACCATCTAGTGGTCCAATATTGCCAAGAACGTCCAAATGGATGTTCCTTTCGATTGAATAAAAGAGATGAGATATTGTCTCCAGCTATCATTATTCCTCAACCGACTAAAAGATGAAATGACACATATTTAATATTCAACACTTCCTCATCCTGTAGAAACACATCAAGAATTTTATTGCTTATAGGTTCGCTTGTCATTAAAATTTACAATCGTTGAACTGATTTAAAAAGAGCTCTTCTTGCAGCTTTTTCGTGACATGATGGCTATAACATGTCTATATTATAAGTTACGCTAGTCTCAAAGTTTGGTTCGATTCCATGGAAGTATATTGTGTGTTTACCCTTGGTTAATGGTTTTAAGAAAACCCAAAAGCCATCTGATACGGCCTTGGTAGTTCCTGACTTCACATCCCATATATTATCTTTAACCATGTCCAATTGGAAGGTCCTTCTACTTTTAATCCTAAATCTTGAGAGGTCCGTTAAGTTTATTTCATCTACTGCTGCTTCGAGCAGGCTGGTCTGATTAATATCCTTGCTTATATAGCGTATGAGCTCGCGATCGCTCATGCCTGGCTTCTCCGAACGTGAATATTGAGAAACAATTATAGGAAATAAAATACTCCTACCGTGTGGTATGACACAATTACGCTTTGCACGTGAAGTATTCCCAGTTGTGCCTGCAAGATACCAGACCGGACCAGATTGTCCAATACCGGAATTTTCACCAGTTTTATCCATAATAGGATTTTGATTCTTTGGAATCCAGAAGGCCCACTGCCACCATTTTTCAGTCCATTTAGAATACTGCCGGCCGTAAGGCTTCGAATTTATTTGAAATATCTCTGGTTTCTTTGGCTTTGTGATATTCTTATTCATACTGCAACATGGAAAACTAATTTAGTATAATTATATTATTTATTTCAACTTGGAGTATTCTACCTATTAGTAATAGATTTCACCTAAATGATTGATCCTTATCTCGTACTTTTTTAATCACTTTAAAGTTATTTCCGTTAAATAGTGCCCTGATATTATTTTAGAAGTTTCAGCAAGTCTAGAAATTATTTAGGACCTGCTGCAGTACGGGTGGGCTTTGTTGGCACACGACGTCTAGGTGCGGTTGGGCGCTTAATGGAACCAATCGCACCTAAAATTGCTGTCTGATCAACATCAGTGATTTCACCCTTCACTACCTTCTCTTTCAGAATTCTATTAATTAAGGCTTGATTACGCGGAGGTTGAAAGTCAACTGCACCTCTAGATTCAACCCTAGGCTTTTCCTCCACCCTTAATTCATATAGTAATTCTGCGACATAAGGTCCTCCTTTTTCACGGGGAGCGCTTGCCCGAGAATATATACGATGTAATCCGGCAGATAAATTACGGATCAAAACAAAATATCCCTCTGCTATTGCAAGATACTGTCCTGGAGCAAGCGACTCTTCCATGAAATCTTTTAAGGATCGTCCATAGTCCGCCTCGGGGATAATTACAGGAAACAGAGCTGTCCTAATCCTGAATTCATCCAAAGTTGTATTGATATTATTTCCATCAATCTTAACTTGCGATGGTAAAGGTGGATTGTCACCATAATCTATTGTTAGGCCGGTAGACTCTTGCAATGACCCCCAGTCGTGGAAAGGCTTTCTTGCAAATTCAAATGATGCAATTATCGGGACAAAGATTGCTTGGTCCGTGCGTATCTGCAATTTGTCACCTCCAACTCTAACTTCTGGATTGTTCGAGTATGGTTTATCATATAGTGGATCATCGGTGTAAACACTTGATACAGTCATTTCTGTCGGCGCCCCATCAGGCCTATTAATTGAAGGTATTGGAGTTGATCGGAGAAATACAACATCTCCAAAAGTACGCTTATCTGGATCTACTGAAACATACCAATTTACCCAGTCTTGAACTAGAGAACTATAGCTTTTCCCATGGTATGGTGTATCTGGATGTACAACATCGTAGGTCAAATGGCTTGCACCCCAAAGACATACAATCTCAAGAGAATGATACTCATAGTATTACTATATCTTATTTTAGTACTAGTTTATAAATAAAACTAAAACCTTTGTCTGATAAACTAACAAACGGTCCAACTTGCTTATAAGAAAGACAATAACTACATCATATTGGTTATGTCAAGTGAGCTGCAGGAGGGTATCTACTACCGTGCAGAGCCCACAATAGGAAAATCATTTTGTGTCGTGTCGTTGAGGGCAGAAAATGTTACCCAAATTAATGAAATTGGAATCACAATACATAGAATATGGAAGATCTTGGCAAACTTAAAGAATGGCATAACCTCAGACTTGAACGTTGATTCACTGCATAGGAAAGGCGGAAACCTTACAGTTCTAATTGCTTATGGGTACGAGCTTTTTAAGATACCCGGTTCACAAAAGCAGAGACCTGCAACTTTTGACAACATTTGGAATTTTAAGCTTCCAAATTCTGACGGGGGTGGGCCAATACTCGATGGAGCAGGTTTAAGTTACGGAACTATGACATCCACCAATCATCTTCTCACAGACCATGTCTTGTTTCAATTTATAGCTGATAATGAATTTTTTACCAGTAGAGCCGTGATTGAAGTATTGAAGGAGCTCCGCAGATTAGGAAAGAATAGAGGTACAGCGCCATTGCGCATTACTGGCTTATACTCAGGTTTTCAACGTGCAGACCACCGAAATTGGCTAGGATTCCATGATGGTGTGTCAAACATAAAGAGCCAAGAACGTCCTAATGTAATATCGATAGATTCCAGATATTTGAGTTCCCGGGATAGGTGGACGCTTAATGGAACATATCTTGCATTTTTGCGAATAGCTATTAACCTAGAAAAATGGGAAGATACGTCCGTTACAGATCAGGAAATTCTAGTCGGAAGAGATAAGTTAACAGGATGTCCCTTAATCAGTGTAGACAAAAATGGTAAACCCAGAAAGGATGGAAGGTGTCCGGTGCCGGGAACCTCTGAAATTATTGATCCGGGTAATGAGTATTTCCGGGAACATCCACCGTATGGAGTAGGAGGACAAGATAATATTTTGCAATATAGTCACATTGGACGTTCTAGACCAACAGACCAAGTTCCAATATGGGATAAAAAATCATATCGTATTTTTAGGCAGGGCTTCGAATTCCTGACGAGTTCTAGCGAAGAACCTGGTCTTATAGCAGGTTTGAATTTTGTCAGTTTTCAAAATTCGCCTGAAAGACTCTTTAGAGCTCTGTCTTACCGACCCACAGCATCACAAGGTCAACATAGCATCGGCGTACTTCCAAATCTTGATCGATTCATGTACGTTTTGGCAGCTGGGCTTTTCTTTGTACCTCCCAAGGTTCAAGGTGAATTATTTCCCGGTGTACAAATTTTTTTCAGTGATAGGGAATTACGGAATCTTTCTAAGAATCATGAGCAAAAATATTGATCTTCGATTATTATGACTGAATTTAATCTAAGAATTTAATTCAGTTGTTAAAACTAACGATTACTATCTCTTACACATTTTTTCGATTATTTATCATGATTGAAAATTTCTTGTCCATCTTCCTAACCAGATGTATTGATCAATTGTCCACTTAATTATTTGCAAGTCAATTATAGAAATTGCGGATGTACTACCAGAATTCATTATCCAAAGTATGTACTAGGTACAGTAGATTATCATTATAATAGGATCGTTTCTGCTAACTTTGTGTTAGGTAAAATTCATTTCTTTGAATTTTTTTCGACATATCTAAGAAGCAATTTTATGTCATCCTGAATATCAAATTGGTTACACTCTATTACTTTTCGATTTACTCCATCCTGAAATGTAATCTTAAAGCTATAATGATCAGCGGCCCCTATTGGAGTTGATTTCGTAGGAATAGAAGACACCCTCTGATTGTTCATGATTTTTTTTGCTATATCTTTGAGTGTTGAGGGCAGATCTTTTGAATCCATTTCATTGGAAATTGTGATTCCTGTAAACCCTCCACTACGTTCTACCCTAATTCTCAAAGCTATTCAATTTA
>AR_comb_assmDRAFT_10363740_pt1 | contig 11563 bp, 9 predicted proteins | sample ArasoioldDNA_FD_10543 | JGI IMG/M metagenome (IMG submission 10543) | reverse complement strand
CTGATCAAAGAGCACCGTGCCAATGTTCATCTTCTGCAACGCGCACTCCTTCTCATGCCGCGCCGGTGTATGCGCCGGCTCTCATGCAGGTACAAGTCGCCCCTGCACACCGAAAGCGAGCTTATACACGGTGCTGTTGTCAGTAAGGATAAGATCTCCATGCCTGCCGAAAGCGAGTCCAACCAGATTGACGCCGGCAATGACCCGGGTCATAGTGCCTGTCGGAGTAATGCGTATGACACCGCCTTCGCCCTCATAATGCGCCACCACATAGAGATTCTGCGCCGCATCAAAGGCAATGCCCTGGGCCCGTCCGAGACCACGCACAAAGAGATGGACCTCGCCATCAGGCGTAATGCGATAAATCTGATCAGACCCTGACAGGGTTGGATAACTGACGTACAACCACCCATCGTCCCCAAACGCCAGGTGATACCCTGTCATCGTGGGCTCGAGTCGCGCAAAGACCTGGAACATGCCATTTTCTGCGACCCGCAAGATCGCCCCGCGTCGATCACCAACATGCAGCCGACCCTGGGCATCAAACGCCAGGCCCGTGGCAATCCCAAGTTGGGTGGCAAAGGAAGACGCCGTGCCTTGCCTATTCACACGGTAGACTGTGCCTTCGTGGCGACTACTAATGTACAAAAAGCCATCTGGTCCAAAGGCCAGGCTGGTCGGATTCGCAATACTCGCGGGTAACGGCACGACCTCGCCTGCGGGAGAAATTCTGTAGAGCGAGACAGGCACGTGCTGGCCTTTTGTCCCACTGATGGTAGTATAGATGTTCTCCTGTGCATCTATAGCTGGACTCGCCACCGGATGCAGATTGTCTGCAAGCCGCGTCGCGCTCGTAAAAGGGACCGTATTACTCTGCCGCTCACCCTGCACAATATGGACACTGTTGAGGTCAGCACCCTCGGTAACAATGCCGAGCAGCAGGGTCGGCGTCGTGAGCACAGGACGTGTCGGGCTGGTGCCAAACACGATACGGCAGGTCGCCAATGCTTGTGGATCCAGACCAACACAGGACACGGCAACATGCCCGCCACTTACACCAGCTTGCGGGATCACAGAATGTAACGTAATGGGATGCGTCATAATAGCTGTATACAATGCCTACAGAGTCTTGATGAGAAACAGACAACGGCTACTGCACCAGAGATAATACCATGGAGAGGCAGGTAAGAACAGCGTTTCTTGCAGGTGGGGAATTGACTGGCCGCCCCACAGTATACCCATAGAGCGACCAGGAAAGAGAGAAGCTCCCGGGTTTCTTAGACACCTTGTCGCTGCGAACGCTTCGAGGCTTTCAGAGGATTGAGGCGCTGAGCAGAGGGTTGCACATCACCCTTCACATGGGTGGCGAAATTACACCGTCCGAAGACCCATTTGGCTGCTGGATCAGCGTAGAGCTGGCAATATTTGCCCTGCGCGTTCTCCATAACATACCCACACCCTTCACAGTCCTCGACAATGGGATGACAGGCTCCTCCGTTGAAGCTGCAGCCCGTCTTTTTCATAAAGAGACAGTTCGTACCCGGTTTGATCGTCACACATTCCATCGCTTCACATCACCCTTCTGTCTATGATGGACATCTAACAAACCTCCCCCAGGCAACAGAACTGTCCCCTAGCGAAGGCACTTCGCTCACCATCCTCAAAGGAGGCATCGCTGTCGCTGTGAACTCCTCGTCGACTGGCAAAGCCCTGGCGAGACACTCTCGAGGCATGAACGTGGATTACGGAGGCAACACTATAATCATTTCCGCTGAGGAAGACAAGGATTTTCCCACTGGCTCAGACAATGAACGCCCTCTTTTCACGGTAGATGTCGCGATTGCGTTCATGCAGCTCACGCACTTGCGCTATGGAGGCAGTCGGCATCAAATGATGTTCCAGATGAAAGAAACTGTTGAACGTCAGCTTGTTGAGCAGACGATTCGTCAACGTACGGGAGGTGCGATAGCGTGTCGTTTCACAGCCATAATGCTCAATCAGATTCCGAATACCTATCAGAAACACCGTCCCAATATAGACAGGGAGGGCCCAGAAAAACAGCATCGTCCCTAGCACTCCGCATACCAGACCAAGGGCAAAGAGACTGTAAATACCAGCCGTGAAGACCAGGTAATTGGTCAGTAAACGGCGACGGTTGTGATGCCGGGCAATGTGCCGGACATACCAGCGCACGGCAGGATAAGGCCAGATGATCAGATACCACAGGGGGTTGTAAGAAGTGCCGTCTTTCTTCCGCGTACACACGGGATCCACCTCTGGGATCTGCACGAAGCGATGGTGCTGCAAATGAATCGTCTTAAAAGTGTGAAAGTAGACAAGATTGAGCGGGCAGAGCACATGCCCCATCCAGATGTTGGGCTTGACCCGGGCAAAGATATTGTTATGGGTAAGTTCATGAATGATACCATAAAAATAGAGATGTAGAATGCTCAAGGGCACAAGAAACCAGGCAGCAAAGCTTGCATCCCGCCATACCAGCGCCAGTGTTATGGTCACAGTATAGAGCCCGATCGTGCTCAACATAATCCTGAATTTTTGGTGATCCTTGATCCAGGCGTACATTATCTATAGTCCTCCCAAGGTCTGCTGCAGCAACATCGGCATATCCCATTCCTCAGCAGGTATCCTCTTTCCACAGTGTTCCTGTTAGTGTACCCTCAGGTAGAGTGCATTACCAGAGTGAATTTGGAGCCAGCCATGCAGCGTATGCTCGTGATACGTGGTGGCGCGGTCGGTGATCTCATTGTGACTCTACCGGCCTTGGGGGCCTTACGTCGGGCCTTTCCGCACACGACTATCGAGCTTCTGGGCAACCCGAGTCGGGCTATCCTGGCCCAGCACCCCCGCTATGTTGACCGCGTCATTGACCTGGAATGCTGGGACCTGTACCGCCTTTTCAGCCAGCAGCCCACTCTATCGCAGGGCCTAGCGACATTCTTGAGCAGCTTTGCGCTGATTCTCTCTTATCTCCCGGTGCCTGACCTGACTTTTGCCACCAACCTGCGGCGCTACTGTCAAGGAGAACTCCTCACGTGGCAGCCACATCCGCCGCCAGGCGTGCATATTACTGACCATCTCTTACAGCCCGTGACGCACTTTGTCCGCCAGCCAAGCGATACCTGCCCCCATGTTTATCTGGACCCAGCAGCGCAAGAGTTCGCGGCGCGCTTTTGGCAAACCACCGGTCTGCCAGATCAGGGGGTGGTCGCCTTCCATCCCGGCAGTGGCGGAGCCTATAAGCTCTGGCCTTTAGCCGGCTGGGAGCAGATTATGACCTGGACGGCACAACAGGGACTACCGGGGTTGATTATTAGCGGGCCAGCCGAACAGGCACACAACTTCCATATCGCACACTCTGCCCACCTCCCCCCCTGGCCGCGAGCGCACAATCTCCCTCTACCTTATCTGGCAGCTCTGCTGGCACGCTGTCAGGTTGTGATAGGACACGACTCCGGTATCACCCATCTTGCTGCCGCTGTTGGCACAACTACCCTGGCCCTCTTTGGTCCGACCGATCCCCTGGTCTGGGGACCGCGTAGCAGCCGCGCCTGTGTCCTCTGGCCAGAGCCCCCGGGGCCTTTGACACTCGCGCATCTGCCGCCGGCCAGCGTTACGCAGATTTTGGCATCTCTGCTGCGTGAGACGTTGACCTTTACCCCCTCCCAGGCCGCATGTACGATCCTACGCCTTCCCAGTGCTGAAGGCTTAAAGCTGACATCCTGATGGACGAAGCCTTTTGAGGGTCATGTGATGCAACTTCCGCCTCAGCTCTGCCAGGCCATTGAACTGGAAACCGCTCAGCACAACCTCCAAGCACTGACACGAGCGGCTACCGAACTGTCTGAAAATTACCGCTCTCAACGGTCAGCAAGAGGCATGTGCATGGCCACAGCAGCCCACCGCCTTGCCTACACCGCAGTGCGCATGCCCGCGACGTTCGCGGCTGCGCGCTCAGTCTTCACGGAAATACGGCGGTTGATGCCAGATAGACGCATAACCAGCTTGCTCGATCTTGGTGCCGGTCCGGGAACTGCCGGTTGGGCAGCACTAGAAGTTTTCGATGAGGTGCAACAGATCACACTCGTCGAACAGGATGAAGGATGGATTCGCATGGGGAAGTCACTGGCTCGTACCGGTGAAAATGGCGTGCTTGCCCATGCCGATTGGGTGCATGCGAATGTGCGTACGGTTGCATCTTTCCCAGTACACGATTTGGTGATCAGCTCCTATGCGCTCGGTGAGATTGCACCCAAAGTCACGCGTGCGATTGTGCAAGCGGCCTGGGCAGCAGCACGCACTGCCATCGTGATCATCGAACCGGGAACGATGCGAGGCTTTGAGCTAATTCGATTGCTGCGCGATGATCTGATCGCACTCGGCGGTTATGTGATCGCCCCGTGTCCACATCAAGATGCTTGTCCGATGCCCACAAACGACTGGTGCCATTTTGCGCAGCGTTTTGCCCGGTCCGCGCTACACCGACGCCTCAAAAGCGGCACGCTTGGATACGAAGACGAGAAGTTCTCGTACATCGTTGCCTCGAAACACCTGCGCCAGCCCGTCAGCGCCCGCGTTCTTCGCCACCCGCTACGCCATGCTGGTCACACACGCCTGCGGCTCTGTACGGGAGATGGACTACAAACGATCACAGTGACGCGAAGCGATAACGAACATTGGCAGCGCGCGAGAAAAATCGCGTGGGGTGAGCAGTGGTCTTAAGGCCGATCAATGCTGGCTGAGTTTGCTGGCTGTCTGGGCTCTTTGCTGGCGTGGCAGGAAGACAAGCAAAGGCAGCGTGGCGAGAAACATGATCCCGAAGAGCCAGGCCAGGTCATTATAGGCCAGTATAGCTGCCTGACGATGGACCAAACTGTCCACCAGGGCGAGGGCTTTGCCTTGGGCGGCAACCGGATCACCCGTCTGGCGCGCCAGACGCGCGGCCAGCGTAGCATAATAGCTCGAGTAGGCGCTGTTCATGTTACTGATATGGGTGCTTAAGTGGGTCTGGTGGATAACGGAGAACCGCTCTACCAGGGTCGCTACCAGCGCATACCCGAGATTCCCGCCCACGCGTCGCGCCACCGTATAGAGACCGGTCGCGGCCGTCATGTCCTCCCTGCGGACGGTGTTGAGCGAGGTTGTGCTCAGGGTCACGAACATGCAGGGCAGGCCTGCCCCCATGATCAACATAATCGGGACCAGATTCCAGAACCCAACGTTGAGCGAGAGATGGGCAAGCTGATGAAAAGCCAGATAGGTCAGACCAATGCCCACGGCAATCAGCAGCCGAGGGTCCACATAGTTGAAGAGCCAACCGACCAGTGGCATGCCAAGAAAGAGCGTGATGGCGCGTGGCAGGAGGACCAGGCCAGCCTGATAGGCTGGATAGTGTAGCAGATGCTGCGTCAATTGAGGCAGACTAAAGGTCGTGCCAAAAAGTGCCACCCCAAAGAGCAAGCCCATCCCCGAACCGATACTCAGCGGGACGTTGCGCAGCACACGAAAATTGATAATCGGCTCTTCTGTACGTAACTCCCAGAAGACCAGGGTTGTCAGCATCAACACAGTCATGATGGCGCCAGTCGTGATCCAACGTGACTGAAACCAGTTGTTTTCATGTCCCCGCTCCAGGACAAGTTGCATAACAGTGAGACCGATAGTAAGCAGTGCTATGCCAATCCAGTCAATACGGGCAATGCCACGCCGGAGATACGGCGGATCTTCCACAAAAGCACTAACCATCAGCATGCCCACAATACTGACGGGGATGTTAATATAAAATACCCATGGCCAGCCGTAGTTATCGGTCAGCCATCCTCCCAGGATAGGGCCCATAGCCGGAGCAAGCACGACACCCATGCCGAAGATGGCCATGGCCATACCCTGCTCCTCCGGGGGATAGGTCTCACGCAGAATGGCCTGAGAGAGAGGGATTAAACTACCACCGCCGAGGCCCTGAATAACCCGATAGCACAGCATTTGCGTGAACGTCTGGGCCGTTCCCGCCAGGATAGAACCGAGCGTAAACAGCACAAACGACGCGAGGTAGAGACGTTTTCTCCCCACCAGAGCACTCCACCATCCGGCCATGGTGACCATGAGCATTTCGGCAATGCTGTAACTGGTGGCCACCCATGTGATAGCCGACAGGGTTTGCCCGAAATTGCCCATCATGTGGGGCATGGAGACGTTCACCACACTGACATCCATCACAGCCAGAAATGTCCCTGACATCACGGCAAACGTGATGAGCCACTTCTTCCTGGCTGACGCAGGCGTCTCCGAACTCCTGGGAGCTTGCGGGGAAGTCGTCGCACGCATGGCCCTACATCCTCCCTCAGTTCATTGCACCTGCACTACTGGTACAACGGACATGCCTGGACTGAGCGGATAGTCGGGATCTGGGGCCGTGTCGAAGACAATTTTCACTGGAATACGCTGCACAACTTTGACGAAGTTGCCAGTGGCGTTCTCAGGTGGGAGCAGACTAAAACGCGACCCGGTACCTGCCTGCATACTGTCGACGTGCCCCATAAACACTTTGCTGGGATAAGCATCAACCTTGATCTCGACAGGCTGCCCCGGTCGCATGTGCGCGAGCTGCGTCTCCATGAAATTCGCTACGACCCAGACGTCGTGGGGCACAATGGCCATAACAGTCTGGCCGATCTGGACATACGCTCCGGCTTCCACGGCTTTGCGGGTCACCCGCCCGGCTTCCGGCGCGTAGAGCTTGGTCGAGGCGAGTTCGAGTTCAGCATGTTCGACTGCCGCACGGGCCTGCGCCACCTCAGCGCTGGCCGTGTCAGCCTGGGAGCGGCTCATCGCCACCTGGTATGGGGCAGCGTTGGCAGCGGCGAGCCGTCCGAGGGCTTCGTCTACGCGGGCCTGGGCTTCGAGCACCTGCGACTCCGTAGCATGCAGACCCTCAGCCGCTGTCTGCTGTACCGCCCGCGCTTCCGCCACCTGAGCATCGCTAGCTGACGCCTTCTTGCGAGCAGCTTCGAGCTGCGCCGCCGCTACGCGGGTATCTTTGGTCGCCTGGTCGAGATCCCGGCGGGAGACGATTTGGTCGCCTCGATAGAGTTCCTGGGTACGCTTCACGTCGGCATCAGCACGTGTGGCTTCGGCTTCAGCCGCTGCCACCTGGGCTCGCGCCTGTGCGGCGTTGGCCAGAGCAGTGTCGACTTGGGCCCGCGCTTGCTCGAGCCGACTGCGAGCCGTGACGACCTGCGCGTGTGCCGTCTGCACCGCCGATTTCGCGAAGGCGACGTTTGCCGTGGCCTGCTGTACACCAGCATTGGAGGTGATGTTGACCAACTCAACACTGCTCTGGGCTGCCTGCTGTTTCATCATAGCCGCCTGCAAGACGGCACGAGCTTGCATGAGTCGCGCGGCATAATCACGCGGGTCAATCTCAAGTAGGAGGTCCCCCTGATGCACCTCCTGGTTATCAGTCACATATGCCCGTAAGACATGCCCGGCCACTTTGGGGCTGATCTGGATGATGCGTCCCTCAATGAAGGCATCATCAGTCCATTCGTGCGCGATGCAGTATGTGTAATACCGCCAGCCAGCCACAGCCGTAACCCCGAGCAAGACAATGGCTACAAGGAACAATAATGGTCGTTTGAGTACAGACCGTGCCGGTGCTGCCGGCGCCTCCGGTGTAGTATCGGCTACACGTGTGCCGGCGTGTCGGCGCGCCGGCCCTGGCATCTCCTCGTCGGCTGCATATGTAGAGTCTATACCAGTGGGCTCGGATATCCCTGCGCCAGAGGGCCGTGCCTCCCCTGACCGATGGAAACCTTCTGCCATACGTTTCCTTCCCTCGACTGGCTACTCATCTCTCGCGGCTTGTTTACCTCACACTGTACTGCTTTGTCGCACGCGACCCATGCGGTGGTTTTCCAGTATCTTCTTGCCGATCGTCAGTCACAGCCTCAACAAATTTTTCGAGCCCCTTAATGAGGTGGTCACGATCACGCGCTGATAAGCGTTGCAGCACTGGCTCCAAGACCTCGACCTGCAACTTTTCGAGTTCTTGTACGAGGGCCTTCCCCTCCGTGGTCAACTCTAGGATGTATACACGCCGGTCAGCGGGCTTGCTACTACGTATCAGAAACCGCTTCTGCACCAGGCGGTCCACGATCTGGGTAATGGCTGGTAGGGTGACGTTGAACGTTTTCGCGACCTGACCCATATGACAGCCTGGATGCTGCGCGATATAGAACAGCACCTGCGCCTGGGCGTAGGTCAGTTCGAGTTCAGCCGCATTGCGCCACAGAATCTGGCGGAAGGTCGAACCGAACAAGGTCTTCAGCAGTTCTAATAAACGCTGGGCTTCAGGAGAAACAAATGGACGTGCCGTGAACATGGAGCAGTCTCCTCCACGCTAGCATTGCTCCATTGCCTGCGAGGCTCGCAGATATCAAAACTGTAGATGCTTAATAGTCTAGGAGATTAACTATTGGGTGTCAAACCTTCGGCGCCGCGCCACAGGCAGCTGTTGGTGGGGGCCAGCCGCATGGCCACACTCACGACTACATCCTGCAGGCGTCGCTCCTTCACCCACTCTTAGCACTTTAGCTTTGTACAAGAGCCTTAGGGGCATTGGCGCACTGATTATCAGGGCGATATTATCGCCGCCATATCAGTGAGACAGGCATCTCGGATTATGCGGCCCAGGCACCGGCCCTGCCTTGGCCCTTATACCATCGGGCAGCATACAGTGCGCAACGCCTGCTGGCGCTGGCAGAGACACTGGGATGGTGTGAGGGGACGCGTGTTGCCCCGGCGCTGCAGTGGCAGCTGACAGTGAAACGTGGTATGTTGGAGTAAGTCTTCTCTCCAAGCCAAGCGACCTGGCACGAACCATCTAGCGTAGGAGAAGTATTATGCCAAAGATCAAGCACATTGCCCTCTCGACCCAGGATGTGGACGCCACTGCCAAGTTTTATATCGACGTGTTCGGCATGAAAGAAATTGCCAAGCTCGACGGTCCTGGCGCGAAAGGCTACTACCTCAGCGATGGGGACATCAACCTGGCCATCCTCAATTTCAAGAATGATGTCGTCGCGGGTGTCGAACGTGGCAAAGACTACAGTGGTATCCACCACATCGGTTTCCAGGTCGAAAGCCTGGAGGCCATTGCTGAGAAGCTGGCAGCAGCTGGTTCGCAGCCGCGTGATGATGTCAACCAGGCGCTCGGTGTTGGCCATGGCCGTGCGAATCATGGCAATGTCGAAGTCAAATACAATGGCCCGGATGGGGTGATGCTGGACGTCTCCCAGACCGGTTGGGTGGGCACCTCTGGACTCGACTATTAACCCGTATCGGCGCGTCTCGTGGCTGCTTTAACGTCCTCGCCCACCGAGCCTACAGTGGGGCGCCAGAGTTTGTTCCAGGGGTATCATAGCCCGGCAGGAGCCTACGAGGAGACCTTTGCCGTGCCAGGGGTACCGCGTCCGCACTGGGAGCGCGTCGTGCAGATGCTGGACAGCCTGGGTGTCGAGGAACTGACCCGGCGCTGGGAGCAAGCCAGGAGACTGATCCATGAAAATGGCGTGACCTATAATGTTTACGGTGATCCCCAGGGCATGCATCGTCCGTGGGAACTCGATGCCGTGCCCCTGGTGATCGCCCCTGAGGAGTGGGAGCGCCTTGCGGCGGCGCTGGTGCAGCGCGTCCAGCTCTTGAACGCACTGTTGGCCGACGTCTACGGGCCACAAACGCTCCTCAGTACCGGTCTCTTACCCCTTGAACTCGTCTTTGCACACCCCGGTTTCCTCCGACCCTGTCATAACGTGGTGGTTCCCCAGAACCACTACCTGTATCTCTATGCCGCTGACCTCATCCGTGCACCTGATGGCCAGTGGTGGGTTCTTGCAGACCGCACGCAGAGCCCTTCCGGGGCTGGATATGCCCTGGAAAACCGCCTAGTGCTCTCGCGCACGCTGTCCGACGTTTTCAACGAGAGCCAGGTCGAGCGCCTGGCGCCATTCTTTGACGCGCTCCGCAAGACGCTGATCAGTTTGGCGCCCGCGCACCGCGATAATCCTCGTATTGTACTGCTCACACCCGGGCCATACAACGAGGCGTACTTTGAACATGCCTATCTGGCGCGGTATCTGGGCTACACACTCGTGGAAGGGGACGATTTAACGGTCCGTGATACGCGCGTCTTTCTGAAAACGCTGGCTGGCCTGGAGCCGGTAGACGTCATTGTGCGGCGCCAGGACGATGCCTTCTGCGATCCTCTGGAGTTACACCAGGAGTCTGTCCTGGGTGTGCCCGGGCTCGTACAGGCTGTACGCGCCGGCCATGTGGCCGTGGCTAATGCGCTGGGCAGCGGCTGGCTGGAGACGCCGGCACTGTTGGCGCTGCTGCCAACGCTGTGCCGCCACCTGCTGAGTGAAGAGCTCAAGCTGCCGTCCGTGCGCACCTGGTGGTGTGGACAGCAGGAAGCGTTGGCGTATGTGCTGGACCATCTTGAGCATGTGCATGTGAGTGCCGCTTTTCCTGCCAGTATGCCTGATGCCGTGTCTGGGGCCCTGCTCAGCAGGGCCAAACGTCGACGTCTGATCACGCCCCTACGAGCCCGTCCGTACGCTTTTGTGGCGCAAGCGCCTCCTGTCCCGTCGACAGTGCCCGTGTGGCATCCTGTGGGGGGTGTTGCGCCATGGCACCTGGTGTTACGCGCCTACGTCGCGGCCACCCCTGACGGCTACACCATTATGCCTGGAGGACTCACACGTGTCTCGACGGTGCCAGACACGCCTGTGGTGTCCATGCAGCAGAAGGGTGGCAGCAAAGATACCTGGGTAGTAGCGCATACTCCACCGCCGCAGTTTAGCCTGCTGCCGCCTGCTGGACAGCCGCTGGCGTTGCGGCGCAGTGGCTATGAACTCCCGAGTCGCGTCGCCGATAACCTGTACTGGCTTGGACGCTATGTCGAACGCACCGAAGGGGTGGTGCGTCTGTTGCGCAGTGTCGTGAGTCGGCTGACGGCGGAGGCAGGGTTGGCTGGCACGGCTGTATTACCGGCCTTGCTCCGTCCTCTGCGCGCCATGTGGTATAAGGCGGCAATGGTAGATGGCGCCGAGGCGTCACTGCCAGCTCTCGAGCACGCCCTGCTCACGGTCATGTTTGATGCGCAGTCGCCCACGAGCGTCCACGCCACACTGGCAGCCGTGCAACGCGTCGCCTCGACCGTGCGTGACCGCATGTCGCTCGATGCCTGGCGTATTCTGTCGCGTCTGCTGCAAGATTTTACGCCGCCAGTGTCCGCCAGCTTGCCACCGTTGAGTACGGTGCTGGAGTTACTCAATCACACGATCATCACCCTAGCGGCGTTTAGTGGTTTAGGCGTTGAAAACATGACACGTGGGCCGGGCTGGCATTTCCTCGATATGGGCCGGCGCCTAGAGCGTGCCATGTATACAGTGGACCTGCTGCGCAGCCTGCTGGTTGACGTCGGAGAACATGAAGCGACGGTGTTAGAGACCTTGTTGGAGATCGCGGACAGCTCGATGACCTACCG
>AR_comb_assmDRAFT_10045696_pt1 | contig 11564 bp, 3 predicted proteins | sample ArasoioldDNA_FD_10543 | JGI IMG/M metagenome (IMG submission 10543) | reverse complement strand
GGTTTCGCCGATATCGAAATCAGCAAGTGGGCGACAGATTACAACAAGCACCACAACTGGGATTTGCGCGTGCTCGGCGACAGCGCGCTGTCGCTGCCGATGCTGACGGCGGCCTGCAAAAAGCGCATCGACGGCAACAAATCGCTCACCAGCAAAATCGCCGAACGCAAAAAAGCGATTGGTGATCGGCATGCACGGCAATGGCAGAAATGGCAGGATCAGGTCAAACAAGAGTGGAACGAACGGCCGATGACCGAAGCGCGCCTGGCGCACGAAGTATGGCAGGTGATTCAGAACGAAGACTGGGTGCTCACGGCGAATACGCTCAAAGAATGGGTGCACAAAATTTGGGACTTCGACAAACCCTATCGGCACGTCGGACGCGAATTAGGCACCGGCACGCAAATCGGCATATCGATCGGTATCGCGCTTGCGCACAAAGGCACCGGCAAACTCGTCATCGACCTGCAACCGGACGGCGATTTGATGTTCGATCTGGGCGCGCTCTGGACACCGATCAAGTACAACATTCCCATGTTGATCGTCATGTACAACAACCGCGCCTACTACAACGACTGGGCGCATCAAATCCATATGGCGCACCAGCGGGGTACGGATCCGGCGCGGGCCTACATCGGCATGGACCTCGAAGGGCCGCCGCCGGACTTTACGCATATTGCCAAAGGCATCGGCTGGTACGCCGAGGGACCCATCGAAGATCCCGCCGAGATCGGCGCTGCGGTAAAGCGCGCCATCGCGCAGGTTAAAGCCGGTAAACCGGCCTTGGTCGATGCGATCGTCTGGCGCCGCGGGGAGAATGCATAAGAAGAATCGACGCACTAGAGTGAAAGACGATTCGTCCACAGCAAGTGCAATAAGCGACGGCGAAGTGTCGATCAGTCAACTTGCTAGCGTCAGCACCCGTGACAAAATAGTTTTATGGTTGACGGTTGACTAATAACCGCCGGTAATGATTATACTGCGCAGTCTTTATGTCAACCACGGCGCTAAAGGTAAGTACATCTCTTCTGGCTTGAAGCGGCTACGACGCTGTTCGTAGAGGACAGATGCTGCTGCCATGGGACTGCGCCGCCTCATCTTCCACCGTCCGATTTCGCTCCGCACACAACTGACCGCGCTCGTTCTCGCGACGACGGTCCCGCTGCTTATTTTCGCCGGGCTGATGATATCCATTTTGGCGAAACAGGAAAGCGATACTTTTCAAAAGGGCGCAACGGAACGCACGCGCGCGCTTCTGACCGCTGTCGACACCGCGTTAAGGAGCTCAATTACAGCCCTCGAAGCGCTCGCTGTTTTACGATCTTTTGATAACGATGACTTGCAGAGCTTTCGCGAGGAGGCGGAACGAGTTCTCGTAAGTCAGCCGGACTGGTTCACGATCAATCTCACCCTTCCTTCAGGCCAGCAGATTATGAATCTGCTTCGCGCTCCGGATGCGCCGCTGCCGATGACGCGTGAGCGAAACAGTTTAGAGAAGGTCCTTCGGACCGGGAAGCCGGCTGTCGGTGACATAATCCAAGGGCCAGTGACGCAACGCCCGGAGTTTTCTGTACGCGTCCCGGTTGTCCGCAACGGTACTACTAAGTACGTTCTCTCGGCGGTCGTAAAGCCAGAGACGATCGGCAGGTTGATCTCACCCCAAAAGCTTCCAGCCGATTGGATTAGCGTGGTACTCGACGGTAACAATCGCTTCGTTACGCGAAGCATCGGGGACGACAAGGTGGTGGGCCAGCTCGCTTCGGAGAGCCTGCGCGCAGCCCTCGCGCGTTCCTCGGACGGATGGTTTCGCGGTGCCACGGTCGAGGGATGGCCTGTCTATACGCCGTACAATCGCTCGTCGTTCAGCGGCTGGACGGTGGCCATGGGCATTCCTGCCACCGTAGTCGATGCGCCGTTGCGCGGATCGGTCTTGTACTTGACGTTTCTCGGCGCCGGTCTGTTGATGATAGGAGTTGCGCTTGCATGGTGGCTGAGCAGCAAAACCGCAGGTTCCATCGAAGCTCTGGTCTCCCTGGCGTCAAATCTGGGGTTAGGCAAGGGTACAGCAGCCAACGATGCTCCCAGCCGTGTCAGCGAGATTGAGCATCTAAGAGAAACATTTTTAACCGCTCGCCGCGTCATACAAGAGCGTTCCGAAGACCGGCAACGACTGGAAGAGGCGCTTCGCCAAGACATCGCGCAGCGAACACGGACGGAGCGATTACTCTTGCTTCAAATAGCCACTAGCCATGCTTTAGCCGAATCAGACGATCTGCGAACTGCTACACCAAAGATCGTTCAGGCGATCTGTGAATTGACCGGCTGGGACGTCGGAACGATCTGGACTGTCGACCGGGAAGTGCGCAAATTGAAATCCGTCGACGTTTGGCACGCTCCCGAAACCGATGTGCCCGAGTTCGAAGCCGTCACCAGGCGAATCCGGTTTGCTCCGGGAATCGGCCTGGCGGGCAGAGTCTGGAAAACCGGCGAGCCGACCTACATTTCTGATGTCACCAAAGATAATAATTTCCCAAGACGACCACAGGCGCTCCAAGACGGTCTTCATGCAGGCGTTTGCTTTCCGATCGCGATCGGCACCGAGGTGCTCGGTGTAATCGAATGCTTCAGCCGCGAGATTCGCGAGCCTGACGCCGAATTTCTTCAAACCCTCGCAAATATCGGTGCCCAACTTGGCCAATTCATCGAGCGCAAGCGGGCTGAGGTGGCGTTGGCGGAGGCGATCCATCGGCGAGACGCGCTTTATTATTTCCTGGATCGCCGCCAGCAGGCCAGGTCCGTCGACGAGATGTACGATGCGGCCCTCGACAGTATCCTCTCAGCCCTGCCCTGTCAGCGGGCGGCGATCTTGCGGCATGACGAATCCGGCGTTATGCGGTTTGTCGCGTGGCGTGGCTTGTCAGAAAACTATCGGCGAGCCGTCGAAGGCCACTCGCCATGGACACCCGAGGACTCTGATCCCGAACCGGTTTCTATTCCTAACATGGCTGAGGCCGGCCTCGACCAGTGTCTAAAAGCCGCTCTGATCGACGAGCGCATCGGCGCGCTCGCTTTCATACCCATGATCGTCAATGGCCGGCTCGACGGTAAGTTCATGATCTATTACGACGAGCCGCACGCGTTTGGTGACATAGAGCTGGAGCTGAGTTTAACAATTGCCCGGCAACTCGCCATCGGAATCGAGCACAAGCAGGCCGAAGAAGAGATTCTGCAACTCAACCAAGAACTCGAGCGACGGGTTGCCGAACGAACCAATCAGTTGCGGGAAGCCAACCTTGTGCTTTTGCGCGACATTGAGGAGCGAAAAAAACTTGAAGCGCAGCTCTTGCAGGCGCAAAAAATGGAAAGCATCGGCACGCTAGCGGCGGGCGTGGCCCACGATTTCAACAACATCCTCAATATCATCCAGGCCTATGCTTCCACCATCGACGAGCATAGCGTTGGCAAAAAAGAGATCCAGGACAGCGTTCGCGTGATCAACGACACTGTCGGCCGGGGCTCTGCTGTGGTCCAGCAGCTCTTAACCGTCGGGCGAAAAGACCGCAGCACCGATTTTGAACTGGTGAACCTTAACGCCCTGATCGAAGGGCTGCTGCCTTTGATCCAGGAAACGTTTCCCAAAACCATTGAGTTGAGCTGTGTGATGGAGCCGGACTTGCCGCAGATCATGGCGGATAAGAATCAAATCCAGCAGGCATTGCTCAACCTCTATGTCAATGCCCGTGATGCCATGCCTCAGGGCGGGCGGCTGACCCTAAAGACTCAATCCGTCGATGGCTCAGCCATTCAGGAGTTTGCCAGTGAGGTAGCGGCGCGTTATGCGTGCATTGAGGTGAGCGATACGGGCGTCGGCATAGCAGAAATCATTCGGGAGCGGATTTTCGAGCCCTTCTTTACAACCAAAGAGAAAGGCCAAGGAACCGGCTTGGGACTCTCGGTGGTTTACGGCATCATGAAAAACCACAATGGCTTTGTTGATGTCGAGAGCAAGCCAATGGCCGGCACCGTATTTCGGCTTTATTTTCGGATCGAAACGATCGATGAGATTGCCAAATGGCCAACTATCGAAGTCGGTGCTGAGACTGCAGCCATGTCTAATGGCGCGGCCACCGTACTGGTTGCGGAAGATGAATTGAACATGCTCCAGCTTTTGGAGAAACAGTTCGTGAAGAACGGCTACAAAGTTCTCAAGGCTAGCAACGGACAAATCGCGCTAGATATTTACGAGCAGCACAAAGATCATATTGATATTGTCGTGCTCGATCTCGGCCTGCCGAAAATATCGGGACGAGACGTATTGACGAAGATCACGAGTGAAAATCTGAATCTTAGGGTCATTGTCACCAGCGGCTATGTCGATCCCGCGATCAAGGCGCAATTTGATCAGAGTCGAATCAGGTTTCTCCACAAGCCGTATTCCCCCAATGAGCTTTTCACAACATTACGGAACCTGATCGCGCCAGCATCCTAGACCGAGATTGTGAGAGGTTTTAGCTTTTTTAAAGGAATCAAATCATGCTCACGTTGATGACTCCCAATTTTTCAAAGCTGGCACGGTACGCTTTTGCTATCACCGTGATTGTCATCGCCGGCCTTTTGCGCGAAATCCTTTCGACGGTTATTGGCGCGGGCGTTCCCTTCATTCTTTTCTATCCTGCTGTTGCCGTAGCCGCCTGGTTCGGCGGCTTTTGGCCCGGCGTTTTGTCGACCGTAGTCGGCGGCTTAACGGCGTGGTACTTTTTCATCCCGACGTACTTCTCGTTCGCCGGGTTGGACGCTGCGTCGGTTGGCCAACTCGTCATTTTTTTCATTGCCAGCACGTTCATCTGCTTACTCGCCGAGAGTCTGCGGCAAGCGACGATAAGAGCTCATGAAGGCGATTTGAGAGAGCGGGAGCAACACGAGCAATACCGCATCACGCTCGCGAGTATCGGAGATGCCGTGATTGCGACAGATGCGAAGGGCCAGGTTAGTTTCATGAATCCTGTCGCCGAGTCGCTCACTGGTTGGCGACATGAGGATGCGTCAAGCAGGCCACTGAACGAAGTATTCAAAGTCATCAATGAAGAGACTCGGCAGACGGTTAGCAATCCGGTATCCGCATGTTTGGAGAAGGGCCTCGTTGCAGGTCTGGCGAATCACAGCGTTCTCATCGCCAAGGACGGCACCGAACGGAGCATTGATGATAGCGCCGCGCCAATCCAGACGCCCGAGACCGGCATCACGGGAGCCGTCCTCGTTTTTCGCGATATTACCGAGCGTCGGGCGGCGCAGCGTGAACTCGTGGAAAGCCGAGAGCGCTTGCGCATCACGCTTGAAAGCATCGGCGATGCCGTGGTCGCCACCGATGCCCAAGGCCGGATCTCGTTCGTCAACTCCGTCGCGCAAAAACTGCTCGGTTATCGCCCACAGGAAACTATGGGGCGTCCGCTCCGCGAGGTTTTCAATATCGTGAATGAATTCACCCGAGAGTCTGTCGAGAACCCGGTGGAACGAGTTCTGCGCGAGGGACACGTGGTCGGCTTGGCTAATCATACGCTTTTGGTTCGGCCCGACGGTATAGAAACTCCCATCGACGATAGCGCCGCGCCGATTCACGACCACGATGGATCGCTCGCTGGTGTCGTCCTGGTGTTCCGCGACATCAGTGAGCGCCGGCGCGCGGAAAGGACTCATGCGACTCTGGCTGCGATTGTCGAGTCTTCCGACGATGCCATCGTCAGTAAAGACTTGGATGGGCGGATCATGACATGGAATATCGCTGCTGAGCGGCTATTCGGCTATCGGCAGGATGAAGCCGTCGGACAGTCAATTACCCTGATCATTCCACCCGACCGCCTCCATGAAGAAGCCGAGATTTTGCGGCGTATTCGAAACGGCGGACGCGTCGATCATTATGAAACGGTGCGTGTACGAAAAGACGGCAGTCCGGTGGAGATTTCATTGACCATCTCCCCCGTCAGAGCGGCCGACGGCACAATTATCGGCGCTTCAAAGATCGCCCGCGACATTACCGAGCGCCGTGTCATGGAGCGGCAGCTTCGCGAAGCGGATCGCCAGAAAGATAACTTCATCGCGATTTTAGCCCATGAATTGAGAAACCCGATCAGTCCAATTCAAAACGCCGTCAAAATCCTGCAGCTCGAACGGCCGAGTGATCGCGAGCTGCTTTACTACTGTGAACTGATCGAGACCGAGACGATGCAGATCAACCGCTTGCTGGGCGATCTCCTCGACAGCAGTCGAATTACCCAAGGTAAGCTGTCCCTGCGCAAAGAGCGCATGAATCTCATCGTCGCGGTAAATCACGCCATCGAAGCGAGCCGATCCGCGTTCGGTGAAGCCGGGTATAAGTTGACGGTCGATTTGCTTTCCGAGCCACTGATCGTCGAAGCCGACCCGATGCGACTCACCCAAGTCTTCTCGAATCTGCTCAACAACGCGGCAAAGTTCACTGAAGCCGAAGGACATATACGCGTTATAGCCGAGCGTCAGAACAATCAAGCCGTTGTCCGAGTCAACGATACCGGTATTGGAATCGCTCCCGAGTTGTTGCCGAGGATATTCGATATGTTTGTTCAAGGCGAAACGGTAACCGAGCGGAGCCACGGCGGTCTCGGTTTGGGGCTTACGCTTGCGCGGGATATCGTCCAGTTACATGGCGGCAAAATCGAGGCTAAAAGCGATGGACCGGGCAAAGGCAGCGAATTCGTCGTCACCCTTCCACTCTCTATCCCCCTGCAGCCACACGAATCCGCACGCTCTGCTGCGGTGAAAATCGGTACTACGGCCGTCCCGCGGCGAATTATCGTCGTGGATGACAGCAAGAACCAGGTACTGAGCCTCGAGCGCCTGTTTAAAAGGATGGGACACGACGTACGGGTCGCCTATGATGCCGCCGGGGCTATCCGCGTGATGGAGGAGTTTCTTCCGGATTTTGCATTGATCGATATCGGTCTTCCCGGCGTCAACGGTTATGATCTCGCGCGCCAGCTGCGCGACCGACCGCAATTTCGGAACGTGACTCTAATCGCCCAAACGGGATGGGGCAGAGAGGAAGACCGTAACCAAGCGCGCGACGCGGGATTCGATCACCATCTGGTAAAACCGATCGATCATCAGCGGCTGGCGGAAATTTTGGCCACGCCGGCGGCACCGCACAGGTCGTAGCGCAAGCGCCCAAAACGCAATTGTGATCGTTGCATCAATGTTGAGCGAGGGTGCATGGTTGAGATTCTTTCGTCGCTACGCTCCTCAGAATGACAGCAAAAAACTTTGGTCTATGCTCATGTCACCCTGAGCCTTAGCGAAGGATCTGTTTTTGACCTCATCGAACCGGACCACGGGCCCGACGCTGCGGCAGCTTGACGACAATAAAAAGATACGGAAAGAATAGGACCGATTACCAACCACGGAGGAAATGCATGGCCAAGCCAGCTCCAAGAACCGAGACCATAAAAAAATCGCAAAAGCGATGGCAGTCTGACGTCATCGTCGACATGATCAAGCGCTATGGCTTTGAATACATCGCGCTCAATCCCGGCGCGAGTTACCGCGGCTTGCACGACTCGCTGGTCAATTACGGAGAAAACGATCCTCCGATGTTGCTTTGCCAGCATGAAAAGATCGCCGTCCAGATCGCCCATGGTTATGCCCGGGCCAAAGGAAAACCCATGATCGCCATCGTGCACGATCTCGTCGGTTTGCTGCATGCGCCCATGGGGATTTACTACGCCTATCTCGATCGCGCGCCGGTTTTCCTTATCGGCGCCACCGGCCCGATGGCGGAGCCCAAGCGTCGCCCGTTCATCGATTGGATTCATACCGCGAACGGTCAGGGCGAAGCGATTCGCAATTTCGTCAAGTGGGATTACCAGCCGACCACCGTAGACGGCGTGCCCGGCGCATTCGCTCGCGCCTATTCGGTCATGATGAGCGCGCGGCAAGGCCCAGTGTATATGGTCTACGATGCGGGATTGCAGGAAGCGGAATTGACGCAGGAAGTTGAGATGCCGCCGGCCGGCGCGATCGATGTACCGAGCGCGCCCTCCGCCGACCCGGCGGCTTTGGAAAAAGCGGCAAATACATTGGCCGGAGCGAATCGCGTTGCCATTATCGCCGATTTCGCTGCGCGCCCGCCGCACGGCTGGAATCACGTCGTCGAATTGGCCGAAACGCTCGGCGCGTCGGTTTGGGACGTGGGCTCGCGCCTCAATTTTCCCAGCGATCATCCGCTCAATCTCACCATGGATCCTGACGGATGCTACAAAGATGTAGACGTGGTGTTGACGCTCGACATCGCCGATTTCGAAAAACCCACGCACGTGCGCGATATCGCCACTCGCACCGTGGTCAGTAAAGTCCCGGCCAATGCGACTTGGATCGATATTGGCTTCACCGATATCGAGATCAGCAAATGGTCGATGGATTACGCCCGGCCATTCTATGCGCAGCAGCGCATGACCGCGGATCCGGTCACCACCTGCCCGCAGCTGACCAAACTGCTCAAAGAAAAAATTGCCAAGACTTCCCCACTTTCCGAAAAAATTGCCAAACGCAAAGAAGAAATCGGCAAGCGACACGCGGAAAATCGTGCCAAGTGGCACAAACAGGCCCAAGAGCACTGGGATCAAAAACCGATGACGGTGCCGCGCCTCGCGCTCGAAGTCTGGGAGGCGATCAAAGGCGAAGACTGGGTGCTCACCACTGGCGATTTGGGAGCCTGGGGCAAAAAATTGTGGAACTTCGATCGGCCGTATTGCCATGCAGGCCGCGAGCTCGGCACAGGCACCCAGATCGGTTTGTCACTGGGCGTTGCTCTCGCCAATAAAGGAACCGGTCGGCTGGTGGTCGATTTACAGCCCGACGGCGATCTGATGTTCGATGCGGGTTCACTCTGGATCGCGGCCAAATATCAGATTCCGATGCTGATAGTCATGTTCAATAACCGCGCTTACTACAACGACTGGAATCACCAGCTCGTCTTGGCGCGAACCCGCGGAACGGATCCTAACCGCGCACACATCGGAATGGATCTTTTCGGTCCTGATCCGGATTTCGCCGGATTGGCCAAATCGATGGGCTGGTATGCCGAAGGGCCGTTCGAAAACGGAGACGATCTGAAAGGCGCGCTCAAACGAGCCATCGAGCAGGTCAAACGCGGCAAACCGGCCTTGATCGACTCGGTGTGCGATCGACGGAATCACGGATAACTTACTCCGGCGTGCTCCGCGCTTGTTATAGCGCGGAGCACGCACTCTACGAAGAAGCTTTCTCACACCGGCCGGTAATGACTCGCACCCGATCGATTCGGGCGAAGTCACAAAACGTGACTTCGAATGGCTGCTTCCGTTCGCCAGGTCTATCAAACTCACTGCCTGTCGACTCCGTTCAAGTACTAAAGGAGTGTTTATTTGCCTACCCGCTTGAAACAAAACGGCACGGACGCCCCGCCCGATTGGCCGAGTAGTGACCGTCATAGGTCGCATATCCCTCGATACGCGCTCTGCGCTACTCGGGAACTCGGAGTAAATTTAACCTCTTTGAAAGTCGGCCATCAGCGCCGCGGTGTTTCTATGGAGTCAATCGAGATCCGCACACGGAAATAAAATAAGTTAGCCATAAAAAACCCGACTGATTGCGACTTTAACTCCAGCCCTAACGCAGTGTTTGAGGTTTATGACGGCTTCGTCTCGATCCATATGGTACTCTCGGTTCACTTTGTTAGACTTTGATCGATGGCAATCCTCCAAGAAGGTCGTAATTGCTGGAAAATCGCCAAGGCATCGCGCGTCAAATTTCTGGTCGATGGAGCTGCCTATTTCGCTGCGGTGGCCGACGCTTTCGAGCTCGCTCACGAGTCAATCCTCATCAGAGGCTGGGATTTCGATAGCCGTATTCATCTGAAGCGACGCGAGCCGGGGGAAAAAAGTTTTCCGGATTTGGGAACCTATTTGAACGACCTGGCCGCGCGCCGTCCAAACCTGCATATTCATATCTTAGTATGGGACTTCGCGATGATTTTCGCGCTCGACCGCGAAGTGCTGCCGTTTTTTGGTCCGAGCTGGAGAAGGCATCCGCGCGTGCATTTCCATATGGACGGCGACCACCCGGTCGGCGCGTCTCATCATCCGAAAATCGTTGTCATTGATGATGCCATCGCGTTCGTCGGCGGACTCGACCTGGCCCGAGGGAGATGGGACACTCCCGAGCATCGGCCGGACGACACCAGAAGGGCCGACGCCAACGGGACAATCCCGGCGCCGCACCACGATGTGCAAATCGGCGTAGCCGGTCAGGTTGCCGCATGCCTAGGGGATCTGGTTTGGCAGCGCTGGCTCGCAGTGACCGGACAGCGGCCGCGCGTGCCCACCAAACAGCGCGATCTCTGGCCAACTTCCTTATCTCCCGACTTGACGGACGTGAAAGTCGCCATCGCCCGCACCGAGCCACAGTATCCGGGTAACAAGGGAACTCGAGAAATCGAAACACTTTTTCTCGATAGCATCGGCGCGGCGCAGCGATTTATCTATATCGAAAACCAGTATTTGAGTTCCGCGGTCATTGGCGATGCTCTGGTCAAACGCCTACGCGAGCCGAACGGACCGGAAGTCGTGGCGGTGATTTCGAAAGCAAGCGCAGGATGGTTGGAAGGCGCGACCATGGATGTTTTTCGCTCGCGTTTCGTCAAGCGCCTCCGCGAAGCGGATAAACACCGCCGCTTACGAATCTTTTGTCCCGTTCTAGACGAACAGAAAAGCTGCTGCATGTCGGTACACTCCAAGCTCCTGATCGCCGATAATGAATTTGTCCGGATCGGTTCGGCGAACGTCAGCAACCGCTCCTTGGGTTTCGACACGGAATGCGACCTGGCGCTGGAAGCGGACGGAAACCGTGCCATCCAACAAGCTATCGAGCGGCTACGAAATTCCCTGTTGGCGGAGCATCTCGGTGCTTTAGCGACAGATTTCGCTGAGACCCTGGAGGAAACTCATTCTTTGATTGCGACCATTAGAAAATTTCGCACTGATCACTCGCGCACTTTGGAGCTTGTCGATTGCTCCGTGCCCGACTGGCTCGATCAGATGATTCCGGACTCGGCCCTTCTCGACCCCGAGACACCGATCGCTGCCGAGAAGTTGGTGGACGAATTTGTATTGTCGGACGAGCGCGGCGCTTCAAGCGGTGCGCTTTTTCGCGGGCTGCTGATCATGCTTCTTATGTTTGGCTTGGCGGCAGCATGGCGCTGGACTCCGTTGCACGACCTGGTCGATCTCAATACGCTAAAAAGTTGGGCCGGCTCGCTTCAGGACAGCAGTGGCGCCTCGTTTTGGATGATCGGTGCGTTCCTGTTGGGCGGCATCACCGCCTTTCCTGTCACCGTGCTGATCCTTGCCACGGCCTATGCTTTCGATGCGTGGCCGGCAATTATATATTCACTGGTCGGCTGTATTGCCAGCGCGATCTTTCTCTATGCGATCGGCCGGCAGTTGGGCAGAAAAAATGTTGTGCGTTTCGCCGGAAAAAGGCTAAATCGGATGAACCGA
>AR_comb_assmDRAFT_10147995_pt1 | contig 11570 bp, 9 predicted proteins | sample ArasoioldDNA_FD_10543 | JGI IMG/M metagenome (IMG submission 10543) | reverse complement strand
CGTCAGCACCCCCGCGTCATGGCGCGCGTTCCTCGATCGTCTTCTGCTTGATGCATCCAGGGCCGGGCAGGACGCCGTCCTCATAGCATCACTGAACTCGAAGGACATCGGCATTCGTGAAGCGACGGTATGGAACTTCGTCGTCAGGCTCGCCCAAGGCCGGCCGGTGCCTGCGGCCGTTCTCGATGCTGCACTCCCCGTAGAAAGTCAGGATCCGCCTGCAGGCGTGACGTGGGAACAGTTTGGCCGCGAGCTCATCGCCCGGCAGCATGCTGGCCAACAGACACCTGACCGCGCGGCGCTCGTGACCAGCGAGGCATCGAAACACGTCGAAGACAGCCAGGCACTGGCCGTAATCCCGCAGGCACTGAACCAGAGCGGCGGGCTGTGCGAGCGGTCTTCGGACACCTTCCTGAACGGCTCGCTGACTATCGCGCCGCGGCACCGACCGCCCGCCGGACGCACCCGACACGGACCGTGCCGACGATCTGGCCAGGCTTGCTGAACGGCTTGACCGATGCTGCAGCGTGCAAAGCAGGATCACTCCCGGGCATCGCGTCAGTCGTGTATCGAGCCGACGGCCGAGTGAAGCGGGTGGCCATCGACCCCGGCGCCCCGTCGTCAGCTTGTGAGCAAGTCGTCGCTGCACTCGCGCGACTCACAATCGCCGACGGCCAGTACCCACTGCCAGTCAACGCATCCGAGTTGCTCGTGCTTCCGTTCGACAAGGACTACGTCGAGTGTGTGAGCCGCCCTGATCCGCCAGCAGTCGAGCGGGACGGCGGCCGCGGTCAGAGCGAGTCAATTACGCCACCCCGGAAGATCCGCGACGTCAAACCGTTCTACCCGGTCGAAATGCAGCAGCGCCGGATACAGGGAACAGTCCTACTCGAGATCATCATCTCAGCGACTGGATGCATCCCATCCGTACGCGTTATCCGAGGTGTCGCGCCACTCATCGACTACGCAGCCGTGCGCGCCGTCTCCGGATGGAAATTTACGGCAACCAGAGTGGACGGGCGTGATGTGCCTGCGATCATGACGGTCACCGTCTCTTTCTGGCTGGAGTAACGGACAGAGCCGTACCACTTCGTCTCCGCCTGTCGACCGACGACTGGGACTAACGACTGGACTAACGACTGGGACTAACGCCTGGGACTGACGACTAGCGACTGTCGACTGACGACTGAAGACTGTCGTATCCTCCCCCGCATGGACCGACGCACCCTGTTCAAGTCCCTGGCCGCGGCACCCGCGCTCCTCCTTGGCCGTCCCCAGCCCGCTCGGGCGCAGCTCCCCCGCGGCAAGATCACGCGCGTCAGAATTTACGAGCCACCGACTCTGAATCCCCTGTTCAATCAGAGCAACATGATCTGCACTGTCGAGACCGACATGGGGATCACCGGGATCGGCGAAGGCGGCTCGAAGGACACGCTCGAGCAGTGCGCGGGCACGCTCATCGGCAAAGACCCATTTAAGATCGAGGCGATTTGGCAAGAGATGTTCATCGCCTGGTTCTACCCGCCGGGCAGGGAAAAAACGCATGCCCTCGGAGCCATGGACCTGGCGCTCTGGGACATCAAGGGCAAAGCACTGAAACTGCCGGTCCACGAGCTGCTCGGCGGCAGCGTGCGCAACTACTGCGAGTGCTACGGCACGACCTTCATGCCGCCATCCGCGGCGGGCGCCAAGCCGCCAACGCTTCGCGATCGGGCCAAGGCGGCAATGGACGCCGGCTATCGCGCCTTTCGCATGGGCGCAGCCGACGTGCCCGTTGGCGGTGTCTACAACACGCGTGAGGCCGTGCGGCGCGTCATCGAGCAGTGCCGGGAAGTTCGCGAGGGTGTCGGGCCGAGCGGCGACTGGTGCATCGACTTCCACCAGCGGTTCGATTTCAACGACGCGCTCCGCGCCTGCCGTGGGATTGAAGAGTTCGAGCCGTACTTCGTCGAGGATCCGGTCCGCGACGAGCACGCGCTGCAGGATCTGCCAAAGCTTCGGCCGTTGACGACAGTGCCACTGACTCACGGCGAAGAATGGGGCCACCGCTATGACTTCAACAAGCTGGTGGAGAACCACGACATCGACTACATCCGCGCGACGCTGCCGAACGTCGGCGGCATCACCGAGATGATGAAGATTGCCGCCATCTGCGAAACGCACGCCGTTGGGATCGTTCCGCACTTCACAGGGCCGATTTCGACTGCGGCGCTCGTGAACTGCCTGTCCACGTTCCCCGGCCCCCTGATGATGGAATACAACTACGGCGGCCGGCCGATCGACTACCTTCCCGAGTGTCTCGACTGGAAAGACGGCAAGGCCTACACCAATCAGCGGCCAGGACTTGGCGTGACGATGGACATGACGAAGGTCAAGCAGATCGGTGAGGTGACGACGCCTGGACGGCAGAATTTCTATCGTCGCCCCGACGGATCACTGACCCACTGGTAGAACGAGGTTGCCCCCCCAACAGGCGTCGCCAGCTGGCGGCGCCTGCCTCTATCTCACTGATAACCTCGCCGAAACAACAGTTCGATACGCTCTTCTCGAGCCGCGCCATTGCGGCGAAGGAGGGCCGGAGATGCGCAGCACCACTCTGCTCGACGAAGGCGTCCGGGGCGGCGCGATCAGACGGGGAGGGCTTGTACTCCTGGTTGTGATCGTGCTCGGAATCGTGGCGGCGAGCTCGACGTCGTGCGTGCGGACGGGTCACGTCGGCGTTGTGACGATGTTCGGTCGCGTGACCGGGCGAACGATGGCGGAAGGCATTCACCTGGTCAACCCGGCATCGCGTGTCCACGAGCTCGACATCAAGACTCGCGAGATCAAGGAGCGAGCGTCGGTCCCGAGCAAAGAGGGACTGATGATGGGACTCGAAGCGTCGGTCCTATATCACTTGCAACCGGAACGCGCGGCGACCGTGTTCCAGCAAGTGGGCGCCGACTACGCGGAGGTGCTGCTGATTCCGAACTTCCGCTCCGCGATGCGAACGGTGACTGCCGCCAACACGGCAAGCTCCCTCTACTCTGACGGCCGCGAAGGCATCGCCAGGCAGATTCTGACGGATCTTCAGGCCCAGGTACAGCCGCGAGGCATCGTTATCGAGAACGTCCTGCTCCGCGACCTGCAGCTACCCGAAACGCTCAAGCAGGCCATCGAGGCCAAGCAGCAGGCGCAACAGGAGGCGCAGCGCATGGAGTTCGTGCTGCAGCGCGAACAACAGGAATCCGAGCGCAAGCGCGTCGAGGCTCAAGGCATCAAGGACTTTCAGAACATCGTCACCCAAGGCATCAGCGACAAACTCCTCGAATGGAAGGGCATCGAGGCGACGATGGAGCTGGCCAAGAGCAGCAACGCGAAGGTCGTCGTCGTCGGCAACTCCAAAGGTCTGCCGCTTATCTTCTCGGCGGAGAAGTAGTCGTCAGCAGACGAGCAGCAGCACTCGACCACGACCCGCCATCGGCGGGTCGTGCGTTCACAGCGTCCAGCCATCGCCGCGCTTTCTCGGCCGCCATCGTCCATTCCCCAGCGAATTCACCCGCGTGATCGTCGAGCCAGGCGAGCGCGAGCGCAGTCGCCCAGGCCTTCCGGATGTCAGCGTCCTTGCCAATCGCGCCAGACAACAGGCTCTCGAGCGAGGCGAGTTCATGCCCAACGGCCGCGGCCACGTCCGCACTCAAGTCCCACGATCCGTCAGCACGTTGCAGAGCGACCAACGCCACCATGGCGGCATGAGGACCGGCTGTCGTCGGCCGTAATGGTGACGAGGCGCCGCCGTTCGACAGACGCGAACCCCGTCCCACGCCGCTGAGCCGCTCCAAGATGCGTCCCATCGCACCAGGTTTCGGCATCCCGGCAGTTGGCGCATCGGTCATCAGCCGTCGCACGAATCGCCCCTGATCCGTATCCTCATCGGCACCGGAAGGACGACCTATCGCAGGCGCTCCCAGCAGCAGGGCGCCGGCAGAGGCAGGAGCACCGACCCTACCGTCGCGGCCTGCTAAGCGACCCATGGCCATAGTGTCGAGACCACCCCATCCCGCGGTAAGGGCAATCGGTACCCGTCGAAGCTGCGTATCCCCGAGCTCGGGCGTCTCGCGCCGTTCGATCGCGACAAACGACGTCTCGCGCGAGATGACGCCGTATCGCGTGCTGAGTTCGATGATCTCTTTGCTCACGCTGGTCGCCTTGCGATCCTGCTGACGAGAGCCGCGGGCCGTCGTCCACTCAGGACTCTCTTCGAGCTCCCGGATCCGTGCGCGCGCCGCGAGCGTGGCGATGATCTTGCCGTCGGCGATGCGGGATGGATCGAGGAGCACATCGAAGCGCACCGAACCTGAGGGTGTGACCGCTGACAACTCGCCTCGAGCCGGCAACAGGCTCCTCGAGACTTCGCTGAAGAACGCGTAGACCAGCAGGCGCCCACCTGAAAAAACTGGTGGAATACGAGCCGGCGCCTGGCGTGCATCGAGCCCACCCCACGACACAGCCACATCAGTCAGCGCGGGAGACAGCAATCGTCCAAGCAAACGAACGACCTTGGGTTCGATGCGTTCGCCTGGGTGGATGAACTCCGCGGACCCGCCGCCAGCTCGCGCGATGCCGTTGACGAGGTGCTGGCTCGCGCCGGCGCCGATGCCAAGCGCGAACACGCGGTTGTGCGCCGCGTGCTTGCTGACGAGCGCAAGCACGGCGTCGGTGTTGCTCACCTGGCCATCGGTCAGGATGACGACCTGGCGGATGCGGCCTTCGAGGCACGGCTGTTCGAGCACGAACTGCAGCGCCGGAAGGATCTCGGTGCCGCCCAAATTGGCTTGCAAAGCCGCGACGTGCGACGTCCCCTCGCCAAGGCTTGCATCGTCGTACGCGCGGTTTTGTGGAAAGAGGCTCTCGTAGGTGGAGCCGAAGCCGACGACGTTGAACGTGCAGCCCGAGGACAGCGAACGCAGGCACAGCTGCAATGCGTTGCGGACCTCGTGGATCGACGTTCCCTGCATCGAGCCGGAACGATCGACCAGGAACGTCACGTCCGCCGGCGAGGTTGAGTGTTCGAACGTCGGCACGAACGCGAGCGCAACGGCATGGCGACCGCTGTCGTCTTTCTCAATCCACGCCTGAGGCTTGTCGAGCCCCTCGGATTCGACTGACAACACGAAGTCGCGGTCGAGGGCCGCATCGCGCTGGGACAGCGCAACCGTCGACGAATGTCCATTCACCGTCACGCTGACCGGATGCGAGGGAGACTCAACGCGCGTGATCGCCCCACCCATCTCGAGGCGCACCGAAAGATTCAGCCCATATGGCACCGTCCACGAGACCGGCGGATTCAGCGTCTGAGCGTCAGGCCGGCCGACGCCGCGCTGATCTTCGACCGGTGCGTACCGTGGAGAAACAGTGGTCGGAATCGTGAATCGTAGACCGTTCCCTGCCACTGCGAGCTCGGTGACATACGTCAGCCGCAGCAGCACTTCCTTGCCTGGCGGCAGGTTGCCGACGCTCGCCTGAAACACATCCGGCCGCTCCTCGTCGAGCAGGTACGCGCCATCGCCCCGTACCATCGCATCGTCATACATCCGGAAGGCGTCCTCGCGTTCCTTGACCTCGCCGACAACGAGCGTGCCGTCGATGACCGCCTCGAATCCGCAGACGGCAGCTCCTTCGTCGAGGGGAAACACGTAGACGGCCTCGATCGGCTGTGACTCGCGATTGACGTAGCGTTGAGAGACGGCGACGCGCGCGCAGAAGCTCGAGATTTCGGCGTCGATCGAAACGCCCTCGAGTGGTACCGGAGCGGTGTCCCGGGTAAAGAGACCCGAGCGCGAGGGGGACCCGAGCTGTTCAGGCATTGCTAATCCTCTTCTCCATTCGTGCTGCCGTGTTTCCCAGGGCCAGTGGACGGGTCGCGACCAGCGAAGTTACTCCGGCACCATGCTGCGAGATCCGCCAGTTTTGTTGACGTCGGCAGGCGCACATCGGCGGAAATGTGGAGCTCGACGCCTGGCGCGAGCGTGAACCGGCGCCAGGCTTCGCGCGGCAGCGCCGCGCCGGCGTCGGCGGGCGGATCGCGACGCGCGGAGAGCTTTTCGGGCGCAGTCTGAACCGAGCGACGAATCTCCTCGAGCGTGTGACCGCTCTCCTGGAGCGCCTTCACGCGAAGCAGCTGGTCGAGATGCTCGCGCCCGTAGTGATTGCCCCTGCCGATGCCAAAGGGCGCCGCCAACAGGCCTTCCTGAACGTAGTAGCGGACGGTGCGTCGTGAGACGCCACCGAGGTCCGCCAAGTCCCCAATTGCGAAGCGGGTGTCCTCGGGCACGATTCGATTTATACGACAGTTACTGTCGCATTGTCAACTGTCACATTAGTCGCGACTCCAACGGCCGAGATCTGGCCTCAGTCGTCAGACGAGGTCCGCTGACGCTGAGCGGAGGTGTGCATAAAGTCGCACCGTTCCAGGAGGGATTTGAATCGCACATCGGCCCGGAACGGATCCCATTTCGGGTCGACGGTCAGGAACATCAGGTGAACGTCCCGGGCGTCGTATGCACGATCGAGCCAGGCAAAGGTCGCGTCCTTGTCCCCGAGACCGGCGGTGATGAGCGCCATCGCGTAGGGCGGGACGTATCGGGTCCGTGAGACGGCCTCGAGCGCCTCGAGCACTTCGCGGGCTTCCGAGGTGCGGCCTGTCGTCGCCAGCAGATAGCCCCGCATCGAGACAGCCTTGCTGTTGTTGTTCGAGAATCGGGCCGCCAGCGTCAGGGCTTCCATCGCCTGATCCATTTGACCCAAGTGATAGAGGGCGTGCCCCTTCATGATGTGGCCAATCCAGAACTCCGGGTCGAGACTGACGGCCCGGCGCGCGTGCTCGAGCGCCGACGGATAGTCGCGACCCTGAAACGCGATCTGCGACGAGATCGCGTGGACCATCGCGCTCAGCGGATCCAGCTCCCGCGCACGCTGGGTCTCGCGCAGCGCTTCGGCCTGCCTGCCGCTCTGAGACAGGAGGTGGCCCAGCGCGCAGTGCTGCATCGCGTTCTCGGGCGACAAGGCAACGGCGGTCCTGAGGCCCGCCTCAGCAGCCGGCCAGTCCCAATCGAGCAACCATCGAACGTAGGCGAGCGAGAATTGCGCTTCCGCGAGCCGGGGATCGGAACGCACGGCTTGTTCCGCGGCGTTCCGCGCGAGCAGTGCGATCTCGACCGGCGGCGCGTCGCCGTTGATGGGGCTGGAGGTGTAGGTATCGGCCAGGCCGGACCACGCGAGGGCGTAGTTGGGGTCGACCGTGGTCGCCTGCATGTAGTACTCGATCGCGCGCCGCGACGTCGCTGGCGTCCGTTGATTGGAAAAGTTCCGGCCACGAAGGTAGCGATCGTAGGCGTCAGCGCTTTGCGTCTGTCGGCGGGTGACCGAGTCGAGCTGTTCCGGCGACAGCCGAAGCCGGATCTGCGAGGCGATCGCCGCGCTCATCTCCCGCTGCAATCCGAGCACACTCGACGGCGCGCGCTCGTAAGACTGTGTCCACACATACTCCTGATCGCGCACGCGAATCAGTTTCGTTGTGACGCGCAGCTGGCCAGCCTCGGATTGAATCGAACCCTCGAGGAGATAGTCGACCGACAGCTCCTGTCCGATCTCGGCTGCCGACTTGGTCGTGCCCTTGTAGCGCAACGTGCGGCCCTTGACGATTAGATGTGCAGGATCCACGTGCGCGAGCGACGCGCTCGTTTCCTCGGTCAAGCCATCAGCCAGGTACTCGCGCTCTGGATCGTGGCCGATGTTCTCGAACGGCAGCACGGCGAGCGTGAGACGCGGGCTCGAGGCGCCAGGGACCAGTTGCGGCCAGAAGGCAACACCGGCGAGCAGCACCAGTCCAAACACCGCCACCAGGAGCGGCCAGCGCCTCCTGACTTTGACCTTCGAGGCCGTAGTGATCTGAGGTGCTGTGGCTACCGCAAGTGGCTGAGACGGTGATCTTTCGGCCTCGGGTGATTTCTCGACGACTTCGACCGGCGCGATGAAGCGATAGCCACGGCCGGGCACCGTCTCCACGAACGCCGGATCCTCTGCTGAATCACGGAGGGCCTGCCGGATCTTTCGCACGGCCGTGTGGACCCCCGTTTCCACGTCGATGAAGACGTCCTTGCCCCACAGTCGATCGACGATCTCGGCACGGGACACCAGGTTGTTCCTCCGCTCGACCAGCAGCAGGAGGAGATCCATCGGATGACGCTCGAGGCGAACCGCGCGGCCGTGACGGCGAAGCTCGTAGGCCGCGACATCGAGCTCGAAATCACCGAAGCGGAGAGTGTCGCGCGTGTCTGACATGTTTCGTAAACGGGCCCAACAGGAGCGTCCCCAGTAACTTGCGGCGACAGGGTAAAGACAGATCTTCTACAGCCGCGCTCCATGGTCAAGAACACGGGCGGCACACGAGCATAGCGCGTGCTGGAGCGGGAACCCCAGCGCCATGTGGCGCCGGACGCTGCCAGCTGGAGCAGACCATGAAAACCTTGAACGTCTTCGCCCGCAGTGCCGCGGTCGTCAGCTTGGCCGGCACGATCCTCATGTCGTCGGGCAGCAGCCTGATGGCGGTCTCGGAAGATCCTGGCAACGCCTTGACCGGTACCTGGTCGGTTCAGGTGACGCTACGGGATTGCACGACCGGCGCGCCGATGGGCCCGGTCGTCAACTCGCTCGTCACCTTCCACAAAGGCGGCACCCTCAGCGAGAGCGCCGGCGGGACCGGGTTTGCCGTCGGCCAGCGCAGCGCCGGCCATGGCATCTGGTCGCAGAAGAGTCGCCAGTATCGCCAGAAATTCATCGCGCTCATCAATTTCGACACACCGGCGAACCTGCCGGGCACGCCCGGCTTCGATCCGACCAAGCCCATCTCCCCGGGTTTCTTTGCCGGCTGGCAGACGGTGACCCACACAGCCGAGCTCGTGGACAGCAACAACCTCGAATCCGAGGGAACAAACGCGTTCTACAAGACTGATGGCACCGTCTACCGGACCGGCTGCTCAACGGCCGTTGCGGAACGATTCAGATAGTTTCGTGGAGCTCGGTTCAGACAACCGATGCCGGTCGATACCCGGCCGGCACCGGCTGTCCTTCCGCGAGGGCGGTCTTCAGATCGCGCGCGTGGCGGCACTGACCGCGGTACTCGAATCCACGGCAGTTGCAAATCACGTCTGCCCCGTCGATGGTGAGCTCGTACTCGACACCCGCCTGGGTCGTACTCGCAAATCGATAGCGTTCGACGGATGGACCGGTGAGCGCCCTGGCCAGCGTTTCGAGGGCACGTCTCAGGGCCTCGCGTTCTTCCGGCGTCCGCACGCGGGCATCGGCCGTCGCCGATTGGTTCGCTTCCAGATCGAGGCGAGCTTTTCTGAGGAGCTGTTCGACCAATTCGTCGTCTGCAACCGCGCCAGCCGAACCAGCCAGTCCTGATGTCACGGATCGCAGCGCGTGCTGCAGCTCGTCGAGTACATCGCCCGAGAGATCCGGCGCCAGCGCCTTCCCGTCGACCACCGCAGTCACAAGAGCGGCTTTCTTCTCGAGCACGCCCTGGACGAAGTCGTCGATTGTGTCGGCCGCTACCATGTACGTGACGTTGACCGTGCGCGTCTGGCCGATGCGATAGGCTCGATCCTCGGCCTGCCAGTGATTCGCTGGCACCCAGTCCAGGTCGTTGAAGACGACCTGCGTCGCCGCGGTGAGATTCGTGCCGATGCCGCCGGCGATGATGTTCGCGAGGAAGACTCGGACACTGTCGTCGTTCTGGAAGCGATCGACGAGCGCCTGCCGCTTGTCGGCCGGCGTCTTTCCCGTCAGGACGACGGCCGACGGGCCGAACGCTGCTACCAGCTTGTCCATCGGCTCCTCGAAGCAGGAGAACACGATCACCTTCTCGCCCTGCTCGACTGCGCCAGTGACGAAATCGATCGTGGCGTCGACCTTGACCGCGGCCAGGCGCTGCCGCGCCCTCGTCACGGCATGCAGCAAGCGGCCGCGAAGCCGGCGCTGGTCGATGGTCGATCCGGGCGAGATGTCCTGCTCGCCAATCAGCAGCTCCACGACTTTGCGCATGTCGCCCACGCCGGTGCCCTTTGGCACCGGAACCGACAACCAGGTACGCAGCTTCGGCGGCAGCGCCAGTACCTGATCCTTGGAGCGCCGCAGCATGACGCCGTGCAATTGCACCGTCAGCTCATCGATGTTCGAGGCGCCGCGCGTTTGCCAGCCGTAGTCGTTGCGTTCGGCGGCGCAATAGCGTTTGGCAAAGCCAAGGAAGCTGCGCCCGAGCGAATGACCGACGAGTTGAAGCAGGACGAAGAGGTCGCGCGGTCTGTTCGTCAGGGGCGTTCCGGTCAGAAGGTAGACAGCCGGCCGACGTGCGCTCTGCGCTCCTGCCCGATCGGCAAGTTGCCGCGCGAGCCGGCTGCGGGCGCTGGTGTGGTTCTTCAAGTAGTGTGCCTCGTCGAACACGATTCCTGCCCACGGCACGCGACCGAGCGTTTCCATGTGCTTCGACAGGATGTCGTAGTTGACGATCACCCACTCGGGTTGTGTCGGTAACCCAGAGCCCCGTTCGACAATGTGCGTTGCCGCATCGGACGCAGCCAGGTGGATTTCACGCGACCAGTTGCGCTTGACCGACGCGGGGCAGACGACGAGGTAGGGACCGTCGGGCGCGACGTGTCGCAGCGCGACAATCGCCTGGCGGGTCTTGCCGAGCCCCATGTCGTCAGCGAGGATGGCGCGATTCCGGCCGAGCAGGAACGCGACGCCTTCGATCTGATGCGGGAACAGTCCCTCCGCCAGCGTCGCGGCGCTGCGAAAAGCCGTGTTGATGTCGTCCGGCGAGAGCGCCAGCAACTCGGCAAACGCCGAGGCCTGAGCATCAAGGGTTTTGTCCGTCCTGAAAATATACCTTTCAGTGCCTGTGGATTGCAGCCGATATCCGCCCGGCCCTATCGTCGCCGCCGGCTCTTCGCGCGACCGAGGCGCCGCTCCGTAAGATCGCTCTGCATGCCAACGACGTCGTGTGATTCCTGCAGCCAGGCGCGCAGTTCCTCATCCAAATCGGCGGCCGGCGTGATGCGGACGTAGTGCCCGCGCCAACGAGGGCCATAGTCAACCGTCTTGATGATTCGGCGGTTGGTGAGCCAGCAATGGAGGGTAAAGGCGGCAACGAAATGGTCTTTGCGCGGATAGAGACCAGCGAAGTGGACGCGGGCGACGGCGACGAGGCGGGTTTTCTGCGGAAGTACCTGGACGTCGCCGAGCGACTCGAGCAGCGCCACGTACTTGCGCGCGCCGCATTTCGGGCAGTGCCACAGCGGGTGTTCCGCCACTGGTGCAATCCCTATCACGAGCTTCCGCTCTTGGCCACACTGATGGAGCAGGCGAGCGTTCGGGCTCGACGCTTCCAGGAACGCCAATTGGGGTTACAGATTCCCCTTCTTCATCTCTTCCATCAGGTGATCGCACCCGCGCACGGCCAGAGCCATAATCGTCAGCGTCGGGTTCTGACAACCGCCAGAGACAAACGACGAGGCATCCATGACGTA
>AR_comb_assmDRAFT_10124491_pt1 | contig 11571 bp, 7 predicted proteins | sample ArasoioldDNA_FD_10543 | JGI IMG/M metagenome (IMG submission 10543) | reverse complement strand
CGTCGTGATCTGCTTCGCTCCAGTGTGGCTGTTTCCGCGGCAACTTTAGTCTCCGGCTCTCTCCAACGCGCTCAGGCCCTCCTTGCCGCATATCCTCCTGCGGAGACTTCAAGCGCCGTCGCTCCGCGCGAACACCTTCTCTTCGACTTTGGCTGGAAGTTCTTTCAAGGCCACGCATCGGACCCAGCTCGTGATCTTGGATTTGGCATGGGCCAGGGTGATTTCTCCAAGAGCGGAGAGTTCTGGTTCTCCACCCAGAAGTTTGACGATTCCAAATGGCGTTCTTTGAACCTGCCTCACGATTGGGCTGTAGAACTGCCGTTCGTCCGCGATGAAGAACAGAACAGCCACGGTTACAAGCCGCTGGGGCGCCGCTATCCGGAGACCAGCATTGGCTGGTATCGCCGTACCTTCGACATCCCCAAAGAAGATGACGGACGTCGCATCGTCGTGGAATTTGACGGAGGCTTCCGCAGCGCTCTGGTGTTTCTGAATGGCTACTTCATCGGACGCAATGACAACGGCTATGCGCCATTCCGCTTCGATCTGAGCGACTTTCTTCGTTATGGAGAAAAGAACTATCTTGTCGTGCGCATGGACGCCAGTTTCGGCGACGGTTGGTTCTACGAGGGCGCCGGGCTCTATCGGCATGTTTGGCTGACCAAAACCGACGCGCTGCATCTGGGACACTGCGAGAGTTATGTTCGGCCAGCAGTCAAATCGGGGTCGGCCATCGTTAGCCTCGGTACGGTCGTCCAGAACGAAGGCGGACAGGCCGAGAGCTGTCGTGTACGCTGGCGCATTTCAGACGGATCAGGAAAGTGGGTGGTGAATGCCGATTCGGCTCCGCAATCCATAGCTCCCGACGGGTCTGCTGTTTTCACGGCCATCGCCGAAATGCGGAACCCCGGTCCAGCATTATGGTCCCCCGAAGCACCGAACCTCTACGCGGCCATAGTCACTGTCGAATCTGCCGGCAAGGTCCGCGACGCTGAGCGTATCACCTTCGGTGTGCGCGACATTCGCTGGGACGCCGACAAGGGGTTCTTCCTCAACGGCAAGCCGGTCAAGATCAAAGGCACCTGCAACCACCAAGACCACGCCGGAGTCGGAGCAGCCCTTCCCGATCGCCTGCAGGCCTATCGCATCGCAGTCTTGAAAGAAATGGGATCGAATGCCGTCCGCACGTCGCACAATATGCCAACTCCGGAGTGGGTCGAAGCATGCGACCGCATGGGCATGATGATGATGTGCGAAACGCGGCTGATGAGTTCGAATCCCGAAGGCATGGCGCAACTCGAGACCATGATCAAGCGCTATCGCAACTCGCCATCGATCATCCTCTGGTCGATGGGAAACGAAGAATGGACCATGATGTTCCAGCCACAAGGCATTCGCGTCGTCGACGACATGATCCGGCGCACGCACGAGCTCGATCCCACACGCTTGTGCTCCGCTGCGGTGAACACCGCATTCCAGACACACTTCCCCGAACAACTGGACGTGATGGGATTCAACTACAACCTGAAAGAGCACGATCCCTGGCACAAAGCGCACCCGAAGATTCCGTCTGTTGGGGCGGAGACTGCCAGCACCGTCTCCACGCGCGGCATCTACTCCACTGATAGATTGCGGAATTGGGTGAGTGCCTACGACTTGAATCACACCGCATGGTCGCAGTTGACAGAAGAATGGTGGAAGTTCTACGCCGCGCGCGAATGGCTCTCAGGAGGCTTTGCCTGGACCGGCTTCGACTATCGCGGCGAGCCCACTCCCTACGGCTGGCCGTCGATCAACTCGCAATTCGGCATCGTCGACATGTGCGGCTTTCCGAAAGACAACTTCTATTACTACAAGGCGTGGTGGGGGTCGGAGCCAGTGCTGCACGTGTTGCCGCATTGGAATTGGGACGAACGCAACGGCGAGCCCATCTCCGTGTGGGTGCATTCCAATCTCGATTCGGTGGAACTTTTCCTCAACGGCAAGAGCCAAGGCTCGAAGAACGTCGAGCCTTTGACTCATCTCGAATGGAAAGTGAAGTACGAGCCGGGCGTTCTCGAAGCCCGTGGCACCAAGAATGGCAAAGTCGTTCTCACCGAGAAGCGGGAGACGACTGGTGAGCCGGCCTCCATTCGCCTGACACCGGATCGCACCGAACTGAATGCGGACGGCGAGGACGTTGTGGTCTTGCGCGTCGATGCGCTGGACAAAGAAGGCCGCGCTATTCCCACCGCCGATTATCCGATCAAGTTCAAAGTGAGCGGCGAGGGTGCTCTCATTGGCGTGGGTAATGGCGATCCGAACTGCCAGGAATCCGATAAGGAGCCGCAGCGCAGCCTGTTCAACGGACTGGCGCAGGTGATCGTGCAGTCCACCCGCACACCGGGAACAATTACGATCGAAGCCTTCACGGGCGATTGGCCCCCTCCGAAGTTGCCCTCAACACAGGTCACGATTACGACGAAGAAGGTAGAATTGCGCCCGAGTGTGTCGTAGAAATCAGCTCGGAAATGTCGCCTCGCCCAGGGGGTTGCGCGAAGCGCAATGACACAGCGGAGAACTCTGATGTAAAAAAAGTTGAGCCGTCCGCCCCGTACACAAGCCTATGTCTAAATCACGCAGGGAATTTTTGACGCTCACGTCGCTCGGAGTACTTGGCGCCGCTGCTGCCTCGCGCATTCACGCGCAAGATCTCTCGAAGTTGCCGCCTGGAGCTCCTCCAGCCTTTGGTGCCGGTCCGGCGTTCGGACCCGAAGTGTCGGTCACCACGTTCGCCGAGGCGGAGAAGATCGTTCAGTTTCCGCTGAACGACTCCGAGCGCGCGATGGCCGCATCTACCTGGCGAAAGACGCTGGCCTCCGTTTACGAACGGCGTGTAGGTCCACGCAAGTTGTCGCTAGAATCGACAATCGCACCAGCCACGCGGTGGGATCCCATGTTGCTGGGGCTCAAGGGTGCACCTCAGCAGGATCGCTTCGTGCGCAGCAAGAGTGCCGAAAGTTCCCTTCCCGCAAATGACGAAGACATCGCGTTCGCCGCAGTGGCCCAGCTCTCCCGCTGGATCGAGAGCAAGCGATTGAGTTCGGAACGGCTGACATGGATCTATCTTGACCGCCTGGAGAAGTTCAATCCCCAGCTCCGTTGCGCGATCACGATCACGCGTGATCATGCGCTGAAACAGGCCAAACAGGCTGACGCAGAAATCTCTCAAGGCAAGTATCGCGGTCCGCTGCACGGCATTCCATTCGGTGTCAAGGATCTGCTCGACACGGCGGGGATCCCTACAACCTATGGAGCAGAGCCGTACCGAAACCGCATGCCTGCAGAAGATTCGGTAGTCGTAAAGCGGTTGTACAACGCCGGCGCGGTTCTCGTCGCCAAGCTCAGCCTCGGGGCGCTTGCTCTCAACGACATCTGGTTTGGTGGGCAGACCATGAATCCGTGGCTGCCGGAAGAAGGCTCATCGGGATCCAGCGCGGGCCCCGGCGCTGCGACGGCGGCAGGACTCGTTGGATTCTCCATCGGCAGTGAAACCGGAGGCAGCATCGTGAGTCCCTCGATGCGCTGCGGCGTCACCGGACTGCGTCCAACCTACGGACGTGTGCCGCGAACGGGTGCCATGACTCTATGCTGGTCGCTCGACAAACTAGGTCCCATGACCCGCGGCGTTGAAGATGCCATGCTCGTCCTTCACACAATCTCAGGTGCGGACGTGGGAGACGTCGCGAGCGTCGATAGTCATCTCGACTTCGATGTCACCGCAAACGTGAAGGGACTACGTCTGGGCTACTTCCCTGCCTGGATGAAGGAACGTCCCGCCACCGAGGTCGATCGCGCGGCACTCGAAGCAGCAAAGAAAATCGGATTCGAGTTGAAAGAAGTCTCCCTTCCCGATTGGCCATACGATTCGCTCAACCTGATTTTGTTCGCAGAGGCCGCAGCCGCATTCGAAGAACTCACTTTAAGCGGGGGCTTGAGAGAGTTGAAGGCACAGGTTCCGGATGCCTGGCCCAACCTGTTCCGCCAGGCACGCTTCTTGTCTGCCGTTGATTTCGTTCAGGCGGACCGCTTGCGCCGCAAAGTAGCCCAGGAGATGGCTCGCCTGTTCTCCGAGGTGGATCTGTTGCTGGTGCCGTCCCTTCGCGACGAGATGCTCGTGATCACCAACTTTACTGGGCACCCTTCCCTAACCCTGCGTGCTGGATTCGTTGAGGTCCAGCAGGCCCGCAGCGACTGGGCTCCAGACCCCCAGCATCCACTCCCGACATTCGCCACACCGAGGCGCGTGCCGCATGGGGTCACATTAATCGGACGCCTGTTCGATGAAGGAAACCTGGGAGCGGCTGGGATCGCACTGGAAAGAGCATTCGGAGTGGCCGCAGAGAGGCCGGCAGGCTTCCAATAAGGCAAAACGTAATCAACGAAGAGCCTCCCGACTTCGCGCCCTTAGTAGTTAACGCTTTTTCTCGGCATTTATAATAGAGAGATTCTCAGTCGTCGAAACTCGCGCTGTGCAAGTGTCGGATGGCGGAGGCACTGGCTAGGGTGCTGAACTAGAGGACCGAATCCGTCCGCAATGCGAGATAGGTTTTGCTGAGGGCTGACGGCCGGGGGTTGCTTTTCATGGACTTTAAACTCGTTTCCAATTACAAACCGCAGGGCGATCAGAAAACAGCGATCGAGGCCCTCACCCGGGGTATATTCGATCGCGAGCAGCACCAGGTCCTGCTCGGCGTTACCGGCTCAGGCAAGACCTTCACCATGGCCAAGGTGATTGAGGCTATCAACCGCCCAGCCCTCGTCATGGCCCACAATAAGACCCTGGCGGCTCAGCTTTATCACGAGTTCAAGAGTTTCTTCCCGCACAACGCGGTGGAATACTTCGTCTCTTATTACGACTACTACCAGCCCGAAGCCTACGTTCCGGCCGCCGATCTCTACATTGAAAAAGAAGCCACCATCAACGACGAACTCGACAAGCTGCGCCTCTCGGCGACGCGATCATTGTTCGAGCGTCGCGACGCTCTGATTGTCGCTTCCGTCAGTTGCATTTACGGCTTGGGCTCGCCCGAGGCGTACTACGGCATGATGCTCTTCCTTGAGAAGGGCCAGAAGGTCAAGCGCGAGGACATCACGCGGAAACTGGTCGACATTCTTTACGAGCGCACCAACGGTGAATTCCGCCGTGGGACGTTCCGTGTCCGTGGAGACGTAATCGAAGTCTTCCCCACCTACGACGACATGGCCTATCGCATCGAAATGTGGGGGGATCAGGTCGAAGCCCTCTCCCAGATCGATCCTTTGTTCGGCACCGTGAAGCAGAAATACATGCGGCTGCCGATCTATCCGAAGACGCACTACGTGATGAAGGACGAGACGCGGGCGTCTGCGGTGGAGTCGATCAAGAAGGAACTGGCCTGGTGGGAGCCCGAACTCGAAAAGCAGGGCCGCGTTGTCGAAGCCCAGCGCATCCATCAGCGCACCATGTTTGATCTGGAAATGATCAAAGCGATGGGTTATTGCCACGGCATCGAGAATTATTCTCGACATTTTACTGGACGCCTGCCGGGCGAGCCGCCACCGACCCTGCTCGACTATTTCCCGCGCGACTATCTGATGTTCATCGATGAGTCGCACCAGACGGTGCCGCAGTTGCGCGGCATGCATGCGGGCGACCGCTCGCGGAAAGAGGTCCTGGTGGAGTACGGATTCCGCATGCCGTCGGCGCTCGACAACCGCCCACTAACATTCGAGGAGTTCGAGCACCGCACCAATCAACTCGTCTATGTCTCGGCTACACCCGGTCCATATGAGCTGACCAAATCAGCCGGGGTAGTGGTTGAGCAGATTATTCGTCCCACCGGACTGATTGATCCACCGGTGGAAGTGCGTCCGGTCAAGGGACAGATCGACGACTTGCTGCATGAAATTCGCGCCCGTGTGGAGAAGGGCGAGCGCGTGCTCGTAACAACCCTGACGAAGCGCATGTCGGAAGACCTGGCCGAGTACTACTCCGAAGTCGGCGTGAAGTGCCGCTACATGCATTCAGAAATCGAAACTCTCGAGCGCGTCAAGATTCTGCGCGATTTGCGTAAAGGTGAGTTCGACGTATTGATCGGCATTAATCTGCTGCGCGAGGGACTCGATCTACCGGAGGTTTCACTGGTGGCGATTCTCGACGCCGACAAAGAAGGATTTCTGCGTTCCAGCGGTTCTCTGATTCAGACCATCGGCCGCTGCGCCCGGCATCTGAATGGCAGGGCAATTCTTTATGCCGACCGCCAGACAGACTCGATGAAACGCGCCATGGACGAGACCTCGCGGCGCCGTGCGATCCAAACGGCTTATAACGAGGAGCACGGTATCACACCGGAATCAATCGTCCGCCCGCTCGACATGACGCTGGCAGCAATCGTGGCCGCCGACTATGCCGACGTGCCCATCAACGAGGCCGAGGGTATGCCCGAATTCAAGTCGCAGGAAGAAGTCGACAAGTACATTGCGCAGCTGGAAGAAGATATGCGCGAGGCTGCGAAGAGATTCGAGTTTGAGAAGGCGGCAAAACTCCGGGATGCGATCAAGGAGTTGAGGACGAAGGAATTCTTGTTCGCGTAGGTATGGTGTACGCCTTTGACGTCCTCTGTGTCTTGGTTCCTACCTTCCGTACGCGGCGCTGGCCGCCATTGGCTTTCGGTGGAAGGTATATCCGTCGTAGGTTTCCGAGCGGAAGTTCAGGTTGGGGGCGCAGAGCTTTTCCGTCTGGCTGAGGAACAGATACCCGCCGGGCTCGAGGTAGAGATGGAGGCGCTCCATTAGTGCCGTCCGCTGCGCTCGAGAGAGCTGCGGCAGAACGTCCATGCAAAAGATGCAGTCGAAGCGCCCGATGTAAACGGGTTTGGTCAAATTCATCGTGTTGAACGTGACCAGGCTGCGCAGCCGTGGCTTGACCAGCAGATGTGAGTTGTTACCGTTCGCCGCGCCATTTCCCCCATTTCCTTGCGACGCATCCGCCGTTCCGTTCGAACTCCCGTTCGAACTTCCGATCTTCGAGAAGCATGCCCGGATCATCGCCGGCGGCAAGCCCTGCAATGCCGATTGCGGATAAAGACCACGTTCAGCAGCCTGAATCGCCGAGGGCAGCAAGTCGCTGCCCACAATGTGGATCGACCATTCCCTCATCGGTTGTCCCGTCACAACACCTGTGGATTCGGATATGCCGCCATTTCGGCTCACCGACTTGGCCTCCCGGGTGCCATTTCCATTCGAGCCGTTGCCAGATCCGTTTCCATTCCCGTTGGGCATCGATTCACAAATCGCCATCGCGATCGAGTAGGCTTCTTCTCCGGTGGCACACCCGGCGCTCCATATGCGCAGCGTGCAGGCGCCATCGTTCGCCTTGCGCTCATAGAGCTGGGGGATCACATATCGAGACAGCGCATTCATCGCGCCGGGATGCCGGAAGAATCCGGTCTTCATATTGACGACGCCATCCAGAAACACCGACAGTGTGGACGGGTCAAGATCCGTGGACCGAAAACGTTCCAGCAGCGCGGCAGGCGACTCCAGTTCGTGAGCCTCAAGGTATTCCGCTACGTGCGCGGCTAAAGCGCTGTTCGGACAATCGAGCAAGACTCCCGTCTGGCGCTCGACGAGCAGGCGCAGTTCAGACAGTTCGTGCTCGAGAATGGTGACGCCTGCGATCAATCGATGCATAGATCATTTCCTCAATGATGCAACGGTCTTCGCCGTTCGCACCTTGGGGGAGGAAACAGCTCTCATTTCTTTGCCTCTTGCTTCCTTGCTCTTAGCTTCTCAATTCCCTGCCATGGCCGCGTACGACTTGTAGGAATCTTGTCCTGCTTGCTGTGCGACCACGTTCATTTCTTTCTCCAGCGACGAAAACCGCTGCATGATTTCGTGGATGCGAAGCGTCATGTTGCGGATCGTTTCAATCTGTGCCCGTGTCTGCGCCGACAGGCTGCCCGGCTCCAGCAACAGCAAGTCGGAGTTGCCTAATACCGACGTCAGCGCATTGTTCAGGTTGTGCCGCATCTCGAGCATGTAACGTCCCAGCGTGGCCTGACGCTCCAAGGTGACGCACGACATTTCAGCCGCCCGCGCCCGCGATTCCGCTCGCGACCGATGCACCGCCTCCGCCGCTGCCAGCACAAGCGTCTCCAACCAGTGCTCGCTCGGCCGCAAAATCGAAACCCGGGGCCACCGATCGCGAATCAGTTGCGCCGTTCCACCATCCTGCACTACGCAAAAGATCGGCTGTCCGGTCGAATGCAGCGGCTCCAGCACCACCGATAGCAGATCTCGCCGCAACTGTCCGACAATCGCCACATCAAACACATCGACTGCAAATCGTGGCCACAACTCTCCGCTGAGCAGCGTGAATGTGGGAACATTCCGCTCCATCTGCCAGCGGGCAGTGATGCGCCGGGAAAACTCGGCTTCGTCGGAGATAATCAGTACGGTCGGTGTTTCCACGTTCGAGTTTTCCTCTTCCTGCAATTCGCTTCAGTTCTTACGCCGTCAGGCGCCGCAGCACTATTTCTTCTTGTTCTGCGATTCTGCATTCGGATCCCAACCCGACGAACCGGACACCTCAAATTCAGGCGCGGCTGGAGGGGTTACTGGCTTGGCCGAAGCTTTTGGTGTTACCGAGGCTGCAGCCGCCATCGACGCTTTCCCCGCAACAGTCGCACTCTTTCCCGGCGCTGGCTTCGCTGTAGTTCCGGCTGGCTTCGACGCCTTCGCACCTTTTCCATTTGCGAGCGCATGTTCCACCGAAGCACGCAGGTCAACCAGCATCCGCAACGGTGAACCCGAGGAGTACTCGGCCTGGAACATCACTTTCCATGACTGGCAGATCATGCGTAGACGAATGATCGGCTCTTGCGCCGAAAACTGGGCGCGGCGGCAATCGATCGTCGTGATTCCTCGGTCTTCGAGTTCCGTCAGGCCATCCAAGATCAGGTTTAAGTCTCCTAGCATCAGGCGGAAGAACGCACGCCGCATGAGATATCCAAACCGCGTGAACGCCACCAGTGCCACAGGCAGGTAGAACAACTCACCGGCTAACCCTTTGGCCTTGCGTCCCTGTTCAAGGATTCCGCCGTGCAACAACTCGTCCAGCGATTTACATTTGCGGGCCGACTCAAGCACCCGGTCCAGCGCATTCAGCCAAACGGGAGGCTTGAGTTCCACCGAGCCCAAAACCGGCTCCATCGCCTGCGCGACATAAGCCAGATCCACTTCTGTATCGTTCACTCCCGACGGCGCAATCTGGCTGAAGTACTGCACCAGCAGAAAATCAATCTTGTCGCGGATCGCATCCGTCTTGGCGGCCTTGGTCAGAAAGTGCTGCAGCAGATTTACCACACCCTCTTGGCTCACCAGGGAGCTGGTCTGCAGAAACTGCCGCAACTGGTGGACTTGGATGGCACCATCCATGTGCTCAATCCACTGGTTCGCTTGTTCTACCGATTCTTTCCCCGGAGTGTCGACGCCGGCCTCAAGATCGGCGCATGGCTTGACCTCGATGGCGAACTCGCGCGCCAGTTCGTAGTAAATGGGATACAGCTTGCGGGCGTAACTCCATTGCGTGGCGAGATCCTGCACGGGTGCGGTTGGGGTCATGGTTTCACGATCCAGTTGGGCACAGCGCCATTAAAGCGCGCGGCCACGAGAGTCTTTCCGGGCGGCTGATACTGCACAGCGACAACACGGGCTTCGACGTCGAGCGAGCCGTCGGAGTTGCGCAGCTTCAGCAGATCGTCGAACTCCAGCGGGGTATTGCAGGCAAACAGGACCTCGCGTTCCGTTCCGAACTCGATCACAGTACTTTCACTGAAGTCTGGTAACTGTCCGCTCTCGACCAGACGGGCGAACTGAATGCGTACCGACATCGAAGTAGCGTCCGGAAAGAAGCGTGCCAGCGCCGCCACGGCGTTGTCGTCGTGCCCTGCGCGCCCCGGTGCTGTCGCCTGATGCGCCAAGAGAATGAATAATCCTTAGATCCGTCGAACCACAATGCGGTCGGGCTCCCCCTCTTCCTGGTTTGGAAGAGCATTGGGGAGCCGGTATCCGCGGTTCACACGTTATCGGAGCAACATGAGAACCATCTCTGCGAACCAAAGGATTAGTACCGCAGGGAACGGCGTTTCAGAGAGTTAGCGCCAATCACGTCACACCGCGCGCCCTATCGATCGTTGTCGCGTCTCAAGGTGAGATGTCCGTCTCACTTCGCTCTCACTTCTTCGGATCGTCCAATCCTGATCGCTAACAATCACCGCCTGCGTGTTTGATTCATAACTTCGGTCCTCAACGCCAGTCTTAACGCCCATACTCGCTACCGATTCTCGCGACACTTCGTCTACTTGCTGCGAGTTCCGCGAAAATCAGGCGGATGGTCTCATTCACAGCCAACAAATGTGCACAGCCGCTACAGTGCCAACTCTCACGCCCCGGCTTATGAAACGGCAGAGATTCATCATCTGGCTTTTCATTGGATCGCTGCTGGCCACCACATCCCTTACGGGACAGCAGCGCAAGGTTACAAAGCTGGCCGAGGGCGTCTACGCCATCGAGCACTCCGGCGAGGGCGGAGGCAACACAACCGTCATCATTGGCGAACGTCAGGTCCTGGTCGTTGATTCGTGTTTCCTGCCGTCTGCAGCCCGCGAAGACATTATGCAAATCCGTCAGTGGACCAGCACGCCTGTGAGTTTTGTCCTGAACACGCACTTCCACAATGATCACAACTTCGGGAATCGCGCCTATGTGGACGCCTTCCCCGCCCTGACCATCATCGCTCACGTGGAAACCAAGAAAGACATGGATCGCTTTGGCCCCGGATCTGCGATGCGAGAGGAAAGAGGTCTGGCCTCTCTACAGCGGATGCACGATACGGGAAAAGCCGGAGACGGTACTCCCCTGACGGCCGACGACAAATCAGAAGTCGAAAGAGCGCTGGCCAACCAACTCTCCGTGATTCAAGAACTCAAGAATGTCGAGTTCCAGAGCGCGACGATGACTTTCGATCACGATTTCACCATCGACCTCGGGAACCAGGAAGTCCGTGTGATGTTCCTCGGCCGCGGCAATACATCCGGCGATGCCGTCGTCTACCTTCCGAAGAAGAAGGTTCTGGTAACAGGCGATCTCGTTGTCTATCCCATCCCCTATATCTACGATGGATATCCCTCTGACTGGATTCAGACTCTCCAGAAGTTGAGCCAGTTCGATGCGGATGCAATCGTGCCGGGACATGGACCGATCCTTCATGACAAGTCACACATTCTCCTGATTCGCGACTTGTTGACCAGCGCAGTCGATCAGATGAACGCCAGGCTCACGCAAACGCGTCCGGCGATGTTTCAATCACTCGACGATGTGAAAGGGGTCGTGGATCTCGCGGCCTTTCGTCCGCGCTTCGCGGGTACTGACAGAGACCTCGCCGCCGAGTTCGATGACATGACGACACACCTCGTGAAAGTCGTATTCCAGGAGGCGAGCCTGCGGTGAAGATAGGATTTCAATCCGAGGCAACTCAAAGCATGAGGA
>AR_comb_assmDRAFT_10549852_pt1 | contig 11572 bp, 5 predicted proteins | sample ArasoioldDNA_FD_10543 | JGI IMG/M metagenome (IMG submission 10543) | reverse complement strand
TCCCGACTATCTCTACTGAACTCCAGTTCTCGTATCCCACCACATTTTCTTACCCCAGAAATCATCTTTTATATCCGCAACTGAGGCTGCACTATTATTACCATTCAACGTTGTCTCCTCCGTTGGATAAGGATACCTGAATGGAGGACGAGTATGTCCCGGGAAAGGTGATCCGGAAGCAGCAGGTAAAAGAGGGAAATCAGTTCTTCTTTCTTCTGCCCATGTTTCATGACCATCTTTATATAAGGCCAGCCATTTTTGCATATAGATCTGTTTCACATTTGCTGCCCATAAAACTTTCGGACCATTTATATAAGTACTGATGACTGTCGCATCAGTGATCCCATTTTCATTCAAAGAGGCGGTGATACCATTATTATATGCAGTTGTCGCCGTAGTACCTGTACTCCACCCTTTGAGTGCCGCTTCAGCCAATATGAACTGGACTTCTGAATAGCGCATGAAAGGAGAAAAGCCTGCAGGAGTTTCACGGAACCGTACACCAATTCTGGAATACTGACCAATTGCAGGAAGATTACCGGGAGGTCCAATTTCAACACCACGATACTGTCCATCACTTGCTGCGGGTTTCGCATAAATGGCCAGCCGTGGGTCTACCAGCATTTTCATTGAATCTACAAAAGGTTTGCTGATACCATGATCATCTCTCGTTTTAAAATCAACATACCATGGTTCCTGATAAGGCGTACCGGCGGTCCATGTAAAGAAAGCATTATCACTATTACTTGTGAAGATCGGATACTTGGTAGCATTGCCTGTTATTTCTTCGATAATAGATTTCGACAGTGTGGCATTGACATTTGAAATACGTGTTGCAACACGTAAACGAAGTGAGTTGCAGAATTTTTTCCATTTAGTCAAATTGCCTGCATATAATAAATCGCCGGGACCGAGCGGATCAATAGCCCCCTGAGCAAAAAGATCAGCTGCGGTTTTCAATTGCGCAATGATTGCCGGATAAATGTCTTCCTGCTTATCATACTTCGGTGTGATAAATCCTTTATCACCACTTACGGCTTGTGAAAAAGGAAGATCACGCCAGCGATCCGTTGCGATTTGCCATACGTATGCCTGGAATGTCATAGCCGCAGCCTGCATATTAATCGCATTGCTTGCTTTTGCCTGGTCAATTACTGCCTGTGCATTTTTTGCAACCCTGTAAAGCGAGGTCCAAAGACTAGAAACAGTTCCTGTGCGATAAATATAACGGGACTCGTCCAGGTACTGTATTTTACCCAAATGACCACCGTATGATTCAGGTTCATTCATGTTTCCCCAGCTATCAAAAAAGCTGGCACCAAAAGATTCTAACACGAATGCCAATACATTCGTAGTTGGAGCATTTACAGGGCTATTCGGATTTGTATTGATCTCCTCGAATTTTTTTGTACACGAAGATTGAATCAGCAGAACTATTCCTGCTATTCCGATATATGCTATTAATTTTTTCATATTAGTTTTTTTAAATAGAAACAATAGGTTGTTTTGTTTTGACAATCTTACTTAGAAGGTTAAGTTGAGTTTAATACCTATGCTTCTATTCGGTGGTATCTGGTATTGTTCAATTCCGAGTCCATCATTACCTACACCAAATCCTGTTTCGGGATCAATATGAGCTACGTTGGATTTATGTGTATATAGCAATGCTACATTTTGTGCAAACAGAGAAATGTTTACTCCCTGCAGCCAGGGCATTTTAGCCAGCCTGGCAGCAGGAACTGTGTAACCCAATTCCATTGTTCTTAGTTTAATAAAGCTTCCATCAACCAGTGAAGTTTCTTTTCCTCCCCAGAGACTATGAAAATAATCCTGTGCTATGATCGGGATATCATTCTTGCCACCATTTTCCTTCACCACTTTTTCATCTTTTAACACATCAACACCAACAATCATCGCTCTTTCACGAATACCGTTCTGAGTAGTAGCAGCTAATACACCGGACTGATAACCGAACCATTGTGTCACGCTGAATACTTTGCCGCCTTTACGGAAATCAAGCAGGAAATTGAAACGGAAATTTTTATATGTAAAACTATTTGTAACACCACCAACCCAATTCGGTGTTACATTTCCAAGAATCGTTGGTGTGGAGTTATATTTTGGTAAACCGTCAACACCGACGATGATTGCACCATCAGCATTGCGTAAGAAGCTCGCGCCTCTCATAGCACCCCAGGCTTCACCGGGAATAGCATCAACTGTAAGACTCCATGCACTGGTAATATTATACGACGTGAGTTTTTGATGCGTTTCGGGATCTTCGTATAGCTTGTTTACTTTGTTTGCGTTCTTTGCCCAATTAATATTCATGTTCCATTCAACACCGTTGCGTTTAGGTTTGAGTATACCAATATTTACCTGCAGCTCCACTCCTTTGTTTTCAATTTCACCAGCATTCAACAGCATGGATGTATAACCGGTGGAACCCGACAAGTTCACCCGCATGATCTGGTTCGTCGTTATCTTATCATAGTAAGTAGCATCCAGTCCGAATCTTCCATTGGCAAATTGCAGCTCTGTTCCGATTTCAATACTCTTTGCTGATTCAGGCAGAAGATTGATTGGCGGAAGAGTTGTTGAAAGACTATAGAGTGATACGCCGTTAAAACCAGAGGCATTCGCTCCATACGTAGCAGCCAATTGATAGGGTGATGTACCATTACCCACTTTTGCCCAGCTTCCACGAAGTTTTCCATAGTTGAGAAAAGTAGGATCAATATGAAATGTATTGGTAAATACCCAACTCAAACTTGCAGAAGGATAAAAGTATGACCAGTTACCCATGGGCAAACTTGAATTCCAGTCGTTTCTTGCTGTCAGATCCAGGTAAAGAAAGTTCTTATAGCCCAGCGAGGCTTGCCCAAACACACTGTTTGATCTTGCATGCGAATCAAACATACCGGTAACAGGTGTTCCTTTTGTGTTGCTTATAGTAAACAAGTTTGGAACTGTCAGTTCATTCGCGCCAAGCGAAGTCTGATGTTGTACATTATCTAAATAGTTAGCCCCGGCGGTATAACTTAAAGAGATGTCTTTTGTCAAATTGCCATTACCGGTTATGATCAAATCAGCATTGACGGAATAAAGATTGTATTGCCGTTGTGTGAAACGACCGCCGCCCCAGGTTTTATTAGCCATACTGGTTAGCGTGAGGTTTGATTTGTTGAACATAAGTTCCTTCCTGAGCTCACTGGAAAAATCACCACCGCCCCTGACCATTACCGCAAACCATGGATGAAACCTGTAGGATAAAGCCACATTACCAAACACCCTGTCCTTGATCCGCGAATGCGTATTATTATTCAGGTTGAAATAGGGATTGTCATGGAAGTTGTTGTTCCAGTTATAAGGGAAACCATTATCAAGATCCTTATTGTAGTTAGTTTTTAAATCGTTCATATCTACCTGCCGTCCAAACCATCCACCGATTGATTGCATGGGATTGAAATTGTTGTATCCCTGCCCGACAAGATTATCATTTTCAGTACGCACGTAATTAACCAATGCGGTAGCCCTTAAACGATCGGTAAAATTCTGCGTGGTGTTTAATAAGATGGTGTATCTCTTCTGATCAGTATTGGGAATAGTGCCCACCTGTTTTTGATTGCTGAGTGAAAGACGTGTATTGCCTTTGTCACTGTTTGTTGACAAGGCTACAGAATTATCTATTGTGTATCCTGTTTGGAAAAAATCGTCAACGTTGTTTGGATGCGATAACCATGGAGTTGGCGTTCTGACACCGCCAGAAACAGGGCTATTATATTGCCTGATATTTAAACCAGCATCAAGACGTGGTCCCCAGCTTTCGTCCACGCCATCATTGATACCATTACCTAAACCATCGAGATACGAGAAGCCAACTGATTCGGCCCATTGCTGGTAAGTTCCGCCACCACCACTTTGTTTCCATGAATATTCATCACCATAAAATCCCTGCCCATACTGATTTTGAAAATCCGGGAGGATATACATTTTCTCAAACGAATAACCACCCGAGTATGTAATGGAGAATTTCTTTCCTGTACCTTTTCCATTTTTGGTGGTAATTAATATAACACCATTACCGGCCTGGTAACCGTAAAGCGCAGCGGCATTGGCACCTTTCAATACAGAAACAGAAGCAATGTTGTTAGGATCAATTTCAGCGATGGCATTACCATAGTCAACAGCTCCATTCGCTCCAAGTCCCGTTGCAAAATTGCTGACAGGCACTCCATCTACAACAAACAACGGTTGATTATTGGTAAATGAATTATTACCTCTCAGAACAATTCGGGAAGAAGAACCTACCGCTCCACTGGCGGATGTAACCTGTACACCGGCTACCCTGCCGGATAATGAATTCAAAACATTTTGTTCATTACTTTGGGTAAGTTCAGATCCCTTTACTTCCTGCAGTGCATAACCAAGGGCTTTCTTCTGTCTCGTCATTCCCAAAGCAGTTACAACCACTTCTTCCAATTGTTTGGATGATTTGGTTAAAACAATAACAACTCTTTCCTGGTTGGTTATTTCCATTTCTCTATCCACAAAACCAACTGCCGTGATAACAAGAATGCCTTTGCCGGCATTTTGAATGGTAAATGTTCCATCTTCTCCTGAGACGATTCCGCTTGCTTTGTTTTTAAATTTTACGGTAGCGCCGGAAATGGGAACACCTACTTCATCGGTGATCTTACCTTTTAAAGTTGTTGCCTGGGCGTGCACGGTGCCTGTAAAAAGCATCGTCAAACAACAAATGAGTAGGAGTGAAAGAAATGCTTTCATCATAAACAGAGGTTTTAGTTAGTTAATAAACAGAATACTGCTGCGGGAAAAACGGTATCGGCAATCGTTGAAGAATGCTATTAGCGGGTGAATGTGAACTAAACCTTCAAGGGGTGGAGTTATCATTTTGGCTAACAGTTTTCTCGGCTCAAACCTATTTAATGAGCATAAGAAATAGTATACGTGGTTTAACCACTACTTAACCGATTTTAATTGGAATCAAAAAGAAATAGGGAAAAAAGTTGAAAATATGTTTATAACGGATAGTACTGAATTCTTTCGAAAAAAATTCAATGAGATGAAAGTGCCAGGGATGTTTATTCAAATCAAAAAAGCCCGGACTAATTTCTTAGCCGGGCTTTATGCTTGCGGAACTATTATAACGAAAATCTTAACCCGAAATCATATTGTTAATACCCGGGGTTTTGCATTGCCTGCTTTTCAGATGCGGTTAATGGTACACCATTCTTATGAATACCATCAAGGAATGTTTGTGGTATGGGACGCAGCAAGTGACGATCCTGGATATTAGGTGCCGCATCAGGATTGAAAGCCTTGGCACGGGGCACTAAAGTTTTTGTTCGTGACAGATCCTGCCAACGCAAATATTCACCGGCAAGTTCCCTTGCTCTTTCATTTAACAACAAACACATCATTCTGTCGTAAGTAGTTGTTAAGTTCAATGCTGTGATGATGTATTCATCGCCTGCAGGTAATGCCGCAATATTAGTTATGGCTAAACTTGCAGAAGCGGCGGTAGTAACGGGTATATTATTCGATTCGTAATATGAATTCTCAGGGAAATACGATGGTGGAATGCTTTGAGGCGCGCTGCTCGGTGCGGCACCACCATCATAATAAACCGAGCGGCTTTCTCCATTTACATACTGAGCCCTCGCTCTTATTGCATTAATATAGGGCAACGCATCTGTGTAAGCACCTGTCCCGCCTTTTGCCAAACGGATCTTTGCTTCTGCTGCAATCAAATAGGTCTCTGCTGAACGAGCCAATGTAATATCACGAAGACCCCGCACGTCGTTAAATCCTGCCGTACGTGATCCATCCATAAACTTGCTTAATGATGGGAAGCGACGGGTATCATTCCAACCAATATCCGTTGTTTGCCCGTTCTTGTATGCTATATAAACATGAGGTATTGTTTTACCTGTTCCACTATACACAACAACATTGTTCAACAAATTGGCAGAAAACCGGGTATCGCCAGGTTGATTGATAACATACATAAGACCTAAATCACCCTGCACATATGGAGCTGTTGGTGCAGCAGCATTCACTTTACTTTTTGTTCTGAAAGATTTCCAGAATCTTGAGTCGTTCTGCATGTCATATATCCTGTACATATAAAAGTTAGGGCAGAGACGACTGAATGGACGGTCGCCGCTTAAGTCTCTTTGCATCTGCGCAATGTCTTCGTAGCGGGAAACGTAGTATAAATGTTGTGTGTTTTGACCGCTTGCTGTCAGGTCTGATGTAAACTCTGCAGATAAAATTAGTTCCTTCAAATTTTCATTCGCACCATTCGGGCTGGTATATCTCCACAGATCACCAAAGTTGGGTGCTAATGGATGGTTAGCGATCACTGCATCGCACAAAGGTCCGATTGCAGCGAGGTCAGCGGCTTTTGTTGATGAGTTCCATGCATCATTGATTTCACTGGCGCGACTCAAATAAGCTTTAGCCAGGAAATGAGCTGCTGCATCTTTAGTGATTCTATGTGGACTTCCGGTATTACTCAACAGATTATTGGCCTGCGTTAAATCGGCGATAATTACATCATATACATCTTTAGGTGTTGCCCGGGTAAACTCTAATTGAACACTATTGATAGATTTAGTTTGTAAAGGCACTGCACCATATTGACTCACCAGCCTTAAATAATTATAGGCACGCAAAAAATAACCTTCGCCCAGTGCTGTTTTCTTAATGGCATCCGATGTAGAGGTGCTCGCCGTTGCATTTTCTATGATCAGGTTTGCATGTCCGATTCCAATGTATAAATTATCCCATTGCGCTTCAGCAGCAACCGTATTGCCATTATTCGGTGTAACAAATGGTCCAAACGTATTGCCATAAGAATTGTACATCCCGTTGGAAGGATCCCCACCGGTGCGGAACTCGTCGGCGCCATAGCACATGTAAGAGAAAGCCATTTCACCATTAAACGGCGTGGCGAATACCTGGTGGTATGCGCCGTTTACCAACTGCTGTATACCGGCATCAGTTTTATAAAATTCGAGGTCCCTCGAAGTTTTCAATTCTTCATCAAGGAATGATTTCTTGCATGAAGGAGTAACCAATACCATTAGCAGGGCTACTATACTTATATTTAATAATTTACTTTTCATAATGTCAAATATTTTGAAGTTAAAAGCCAGCATTGATACCAAATGAATATCCGCGATTAGAAAATGTAGAAACCGCATCCATATCCATGAATTTTATTTGAGAATAGATCATGCCCGGATTGATAGCCTGGAAATAAACCCTAAGGCTCGACATATGCATCTTCTTTAAAACATTAGTAGGTAAATTATAAGCGGCGACAATACTCCTGATCTTCAAAAAAGAGGCTTTCAGGTATCCTAATGAAGGAGAGTAAGCATCACCGGAACCAACAGAATAAAATGGTTTCTGGTATTCTGCATCCTGGTTATTTTCTGTCCAGTAATCAATCTTTCGCTGGTTACCACGTGCTGTTTGAGATTCTCCGCCCTGGTTGTACCAGTAGTTTAAGCGACCAAAAATAAAGATCGACAATTCAATGTTCTTGTAGTTGAAAGTATTTGTCATACCTACTACCCAGCGCGGTCTTGTGTGGCCAATAACTGTCCTGTCAAAATTCGCATCAATCTTATTATCTCCGTTCTGATCGATTGGTCTTACCTGACCGGGTGTAAATGTGTTACCGTTCAGCGCAAATTTTTTCAGCATTCCGGTATCAGCATACTGCCACATGCCATTGGAAGCAAAACCATAAATAACTCGAAGGGGCTGACCAATGAATAGGTTATTAAGGATATCATCATTTTTTCCAGTGGCTCCTTCAACAAGTCTGTCTTTTTGCCAGCTTGTATTCAAAGTGGTCGTCCATTGAAAATCTTTTTTAAGTACGTTAACAGTATTGAGGCTGAGGTCAACACCTTTATTCGCTGTTTGTCCAATATTGGTCAGTGTAAGAAGATATCCGGTAACAGTCGGTAATCTTTGCGGGAATAATAAGTCATTTGTTGTTGATGTATAAATATCGAATACTCCCGAAACTCTGTTTTTTAATATGCTGAAGTCAAGACCTATATTGTATTGGGTTGTTTTTTCCCACTTTAAATCCGGATTTCCTAACTGGGTAGTGGGAAGAGATGCTGCAATAACACTACCACCGTTAGCATAAAAATAAGGGACACCAAAGGTTAGAGTTTGGTATGGATTAATTGCGGAATTGCCCGTAACACCCACTCCTATCCTGAATTTTAAATCATTTACGAATGAAATATTTTTCATGAAATTCTCACGGCTTACACGCCATGCAGCCGCAGCGCTGGGAAATATATCACTCTTGTTTCCTTCAGCAAGCTGCGAAGCAGCATCTTGCCTGACCGATACAGTCAACAAATACTTATCGTCATACGCGTAATTCAGACGGGCCATATAGCTTGACAACTGGCTCTCGGTTAGCGGAGTAACACGGGTATTAGTAAGATTAGTAGAAGGAAGCACACCGTTATTCAGCTCATACCATTTTTGACTTGCCTGTGGAATACCCGTACCAACAATCCTGGTTACAGGATTAGCAACATACTTAGTAGCGCTTTGCAGTAATGTAAGGCCAAAGCTATGCTTGTTGATCTCTTTATCGTAATAAACAAGATTATCGAGTGTCCATGAAGTGGTTTTCGTTTCACGCAATGAAGCTCCGTTAATACCACTGCTTGCGGCCGACTGGCCATCGATATAAACACCAATGGTAGAATCTGCCATCTCAGGTCCAAAGTTGAAGCGGTATTTTAATCCTTTCAGCACAGGAATCATTTTACCAAAATCCATTTGTGCATTAAAGCTGCCGAATACCCGCAGGGCTTTTCTCTGATCCTGTGAATAATTCCATTCATTTACCACGGTTTTAAAAGCCACATCACCACCAGGGTAAATGATCCTGTTTCCTGCTGAATCATAAGGAACGGCCCATTTGAAAAGTGCCCTGGCAGAATTATAAATACTATTTGCAGGCGTACCAACAAATGAACCGATTATCAATTGCGACTGACCAAATTCCTGAACGCTCTGGGTAGCATTTATGCTCAATCCCATACTAAACCAGTCAGTGGCCTGGATATCTACATTGGCCTTGCCGGAATATCTCGTAAATTTTTGGCCGACAGATGTTCCCTTGTTATTTAAATATCCAAAAGAAGCATAGGCTTTTATATTTTTTGTTCCACCACTTACGCTAATTGTATTGTCGGAAGTAACACCGGTTTGGGATACCATTCCTGTCCAATCAGTATTGTCCACCTTCGAACCATCCCATGTTCCGCTTGCCCATCCCTTGTTAATATTTTTCCAGGCAGTCGGATCAGAAGTAGCAAGGAAAATATCCTTATCATTTGCAATCGTAGGTGCATCACCTCTTGGACGACCGGCCGGGTTACTATAATAAACAGCCCAGCGGCGAAAATCTATGTATTCAGAAGCAGTCATGATAGGTGCCCAATCCTTGACCGTTTCAAATGTGAGCGAGTTATAAAAGTTTACCTGCACTTTGCCGTTTTTGCCTTGCTTGGTCGTAACAATTACAACACCATTTGCACCCCTTGAGCCATAGATAGCCGTTGCAGATGCATCTTTCAGCACATCTATAGATTCAATGTCATTTGGATTGAGATATTCGATACCACCCGTTGACAATGGAATATTATCAACTACATAAAGCGGATCGTTGGTAGCATTTACGGAACGTTCACCACGAATTCTGATAGAACCAAAGGTTCCGGGTCTTTCACTGGATGTAATATCTACACCCGCTATTTTACCCTGCATTGCCTGTAGCACATTGTCTACGGGCCTTGATCTGATGTCTCTTTGATTAATGCCGGCGACAGCACCTGTTACATCTTTTTTTCTGACCGTTGCATAACCAATCACCACAACATCAGTTAATGCAGAAGCGGTACTGGCAATTGAAATGTTGATCTCTGATTTGTTACCAATGGCAACTTCATGTTCGGCAAATCCAACTGATGTAATTAGCAGTATGGAAGTGCCTGATGGCGCCATCAATGAATAGGTACCATCTGGGCCTGTTGCAGTGGCAGTTGTAGTACCTTTTACCTGAACTGTTGCACCCGGCACCGGCTTGCCTGTTTCATCTACGACTTTACCGGATACTTTAAAATTGTTTTGAGAAAAAGAAAATAGGGAGGTTAGAAGCAGTAGTATGAGTACACCCATACCCCTGCAATGTGCAGTAGTTTGTTTCATACAGCGGTTGTTTGGCTTTAAGTAAATCAATACTAAAGTGTTAAGCTAACACTTTCATCCTGTACTATCCTGTAAATATTATTTTTCTTACGCAATCGTTCCCATAAAATGACAAAGATCAAGAGCAGTTTGTGGCTTTTGGGGATAATAAAATTTATCTGGAATGAATACTCAAGATGCCCTGATAGTGGAGACTATTGTAAGTGGCATTCGGACGATGTGAAGCCGGCTGGAGCAACGTTGATCGGTTCGGCCACATTGATTAAATAGTGTTAGTCGCTATTTACTGTCTCATGAATTTCTCAATTTCTTCGATGCATTGCTGCTTGCTTGTGACAAATGCGAAGTGTCCGGCTTTTTCAATAATAACCATTTTTTTTCTTGGCGCTTTTATTTTAATAACGTAGCTCTTGACAGGCTCAGTCGGTGTAAATAGATCATCAGCCCCCTGAATAACTAGGTAAGGAATTTTAAAATTCAACGCATCAGAGGAGAGACGTTCTTCAAGTTGATAGGGCAAAAGAACAATACCGGAAAAAAGCATACCGCTATCAAGGTTAGAAATCTCGGAAGCAGGAAGTGTTTCTCTTGTTTTAATCAACGTGTCAATCCAGGAAAAGTCAGCAGCGTCCATATACTTCCTTCGGGTTCTTGTGAAATGAAAGAACTGTGTGGCATTTTTAGGATCGGGTTTGCCAATTTTATTTAATTCATCTAACAATAAACTGTCTTTGGATTCAATAGCCTTGCTTTTCATAAAATCAAAAAGCCAGTACACTGATTCGGCCCAACTGGCGATTTGCCCGGTACCTACATATGCTTTAAAAAGATCGGGACGCTTAATAACCATACCCGTCGCAATCGCCGTTCCAAGTGAATGACCTAAAACGATTAAATCATTTCGCTTAAAACGTTTTTTCAGATACGTTGCCAGTTCGACGCCATCATTTACCAATTGCTTTATCGTGAGATTGGGTGTTTTGTCATGATACTTGCCAAAGGTTTGTCCAGCTCCCCGCTGGTCCCATTGTACAACAATAAATTTTTTTTCATAGTCACTGTAAACATTTATATAACTTGATTGTGCATCTCCCGGTCCGCCATGCACTATAAGAAGCAACGGTAAATTTTTATTTTCTCCGCGAATCGTGATCCACTGCTCGATACCACCAAGAGAAATAAATTCAGCTTCCTGGATTTTATCCATTGCCGCACAGTGCTGAAAAAAAATCAGGGTGAGAAATGTTTTAATGACAGATAATTTCATCCCGGAGGAATTATAACAAAT
>AR_comb_assmDRAFT_10000457_pt1 | contig 11575 bp, 11 predicted proteins | sample ArasoioldDNA_FD_10543 | JGI IMG/M metagenome (IMG submission 10543) | reverse complement strand
CCGTGGAACGCCGATGACGTGGTCGTAGATCAGGCCGCCCTCGTCGAGGAGCCAGGCGTCGTGAACACCGAGCCCGCCGAGATGGGCCGCAATCGCCGCCGCGCCGCTCGCATCATCGTCGCCCTCTTCGTTGTGACCGAAGGCGAGATACACCGTGCGCTCGGGCGTGAAGCCGGACGCGATCAGCGCGCCAACGGCTTCGAGAATGCCGAGCACGCCGCTCTTGTCGTCGATCGCGCCACGGCCCCAGATGCTGTCGTCGGCGATCGCGCCGCTGAACGGCGGATGCTGCCACGAGCGGCCGGGCGTTTCGGCAGGGACGACGTCGAGATGGGCGGCGAGAATGACAGGAGGGAGATTAGGACGGCGTCCCGGCCACGTGTAGAGCAATGAGTACGCGGCAATGGTGTCCCGCGACATTTCGCGGCTGACGCCGGGAAATTGAGTCAGCAGGTATTGGTGGAGACCGAGGAACGCCGCCGGATCGCGTTTGGTGGCGTCGCCCCACGAAATGGTCGGAAAGCGAATCGCACCAGCCAGCCGATCCGCGGCGGCCCGCGCGTCGATCTCGATTGGCGCGGGAGTGCCGGGAAGCGGCTGCGCGCTGCGTAGCCGGAGCGTGCGAATCGCCACGACCGAGACGATCGCGACGAGAGCAATCAGGACGATTTGCGCCAACCGTTTCATGAGCGAGGCGGATCATATCTCCGCGCTCATCACGCAGCTGCGAAGTAGACTGATCACATGCGAATCCATGTGACGATCGTTCTGGCGTTGGCTCTCGCGGCGCCTGTCGCGCTCGCGGCTGACGACAGCCGCCTGAAGGCGGCCGAGCAGGTGCTCACCGAGATGGCCGGCGCGGCGGACAAAGGCATCCCGAAGAACCTGCTCACGAAGGCTCAATGTGTCGTGATCATCCCGGGCGTCAAGAAAGCCGCGCTCGGCGTCGGCGGCCAATATGGTCGCGGTTACGTCTCGTGCCGTACATCGGGCGCTTCCAAATGGAGCGCGCCGGGCGGCATCCGGATTGAAGGCGGCAGCGCGGGGCTGCAAATCGGCGGCACTGACACGGACGTGATCCTGCTGGTGATGAACAAGCAGGGCGTCGATCACTTGTTGTCGAACAACTTCAAGGTCGGCGCCGACGCCGCGGTGGCGGCCGGACCGGTCGGCCGAGAGGCAGCCGCTGAAACGGACGCAACCCTGCGTGCGGAGATGCTGTCTTATTCCCGGGCGAAGGGTGTCTTCGCCGGTCTCTCAATCCAGGGCTCGAGCTTCCGCGACGATGGCGGCGAGAACAAGGAGCTCTACGGAAAAGAGATCGACAACAAGACGATCGTCACCGGCAGCGTCCCGCCGCCGAAGGGCGCGGCCGGGTTGATGAGCGCACTTTCCAAGTTTTGAGACGTGAGGACCTCGGGTTTCGTCTGCAACATCTCGACGTGAGTCACACGTCGACAACGAAACCCGAGGTCCTCACGAGATCTTCACCTGATGCTGATGAGCTCGATGTCGAAGACGAGCATTCCTTTGGGCATGTCCGGGTCAGGGTTGTTGTCGTAGGCGAGCGCGCCGGGAATCCAGAACCGCCGTTTCTCTCCGGTGCGCATCAGTTGCACGCCTTCAACCCATCCCGGGATGAGTTGATTGAGTGGCGCCGTAATCGGCTTGCCGTCCTTCACCGAGCTTTCGAACATTTTGCCGTCCGTCGTCCAGCCGGTGTAGTGGACAGTCACCATCGACTGAGGCCCGGGATGCGTCTGACCCAATCCGACTTGCAGCACTTTTGACGCAAGACCGGACGGCGTTTTCAGCGCGTCGGCGGGCGGCGCCGCGACATCAGGCGGCGCGGCGAACGGGTCTTTCGCCGCGCATGCGACAGCCATTGCGACGAGCAGCATTCCGGCGGCGAGTTTCATGAGGTCAGTCTTTCACGCGTGTGGGCGCTCTTCAATCGGATAGATTTACGCAGCTCATGGATTTGCAGCTTACCGACAAAGTCGCCATCGTCACGGGATCGAGTCGCGGGCTTGGCCGCGCCAGCGCTCTGGCGCTCGCCGCCGAAGGATGCCGGGTCACGCTGTGCGCCCGCGGCGCCGAGACGCTGCGCGAGGCGGCAAGCGCGGTGGCGCAATCCGTGAAAGCGGCCGATCGAGTCCTCGCCGTCGCAGCCGACGTGTCGACCACTGAAGGGACCGAAGCAGTCGTCAGCCAGACGATCGATCGCTTCGGACGGATTGACATTCTCGTGAACAACGTCGGAGTGGCCGGAGGCGCAGACCTGCTTGCGACCTCTGATGCAGATTGGCAGAGCGCCCTCGATCAAATGCTCTATCCCGCCATTCGCATGTCGCGGCTGGTCGTTCCGCACCTGCGCCGCGGCGGCGGCGGCGCGATCATCATGATCACGTCGATCTATGGCCGTGAGGCCGGCGGCCGGATGACCTACAACGTCGTGAAGGCTGCCGAAATCAGCCTGGCGAAATCTCTCTCGCAGCAACTGGCGCGCGACAACATCCGCGTGAACAGCATCGCCCCGGGATCGATCCTCTTCGAGGGTGGATCGTGGTGGAAGCGCCAGCAGGAAGACCCGGACGGCATCGCGGCGTTCATCCGTCGTGAGCTGCCGTTCGGCCGCTTTGGAACGCCAGAAGAGATCGGCACGGTCGTGGCGTTCGTCGCGTCTCCGCGAGCGAGCTGGATCTCCGGCGCGTGCATTCCGGTCGACGGCTCACAGGGCAGGTCGAACATCTGACTACTTGATCACTTCCTTGAGCGCTGCGATCACCTCGGCCTGGTGCGTGGCGAGCGCGAAGTGGCCTGCGTCTTCGATGATGATCAGCCGTTTCTTGGGAGCCGAGATCTTGGCGAAGTACGCCTCGACGAGCGTAGTCGGCGTGAACAGATCGTGCCGCCCCTGAATGACGTAATAGGGGATCTTGAAGCTGGTCGCGGTCGCGGAAAGATCCCCTTCGACCGATGCGCCAATCAAGGCGGAACCTGACGCGCTCATTCCGTCACCGATCGTCTTGACCATCCCCTCGGTCTCGCCGTTGGCGCTGTACGCCTTCCTCAGGCCGGTGAGCCAGGCCGTGTCCGACGCATTCATGTTCTGGCGGATCGGGCGCGAGAAGCCAAAGTACTGCTTGACGTTCTTCGGATCCGGCTTGCCGATGGCCTCGAGATCGGCGAGCGCGGCGGTGTCGCCATTCTCCTTGTAGCGTTGCTTGAGGAAGTCGAACTGAAACTGCACCGTGCCGGCCCAGGATGAAACCTGGCCGGTTCCCACGTAGGCGGCGATCAAGTCCGGCCGCTGCTGTGCCATTCCGGTTGCGATGATGGTGCCCCAGGAATGACCGAACAGAATCAGCGGCGCCCGTGAAAACCTGTTGTGCAGTTGTCCGGCGAGATCGATCGCGTCGGCGATCAGCGTCTCGCGCGTGACGCCGGCCGCGCCGTTCTTCAAGAACGTTCGTCCCGCCCCACGCTGGTCCCATTGCACGAGAACAAAGTCCTTCTCGTACGGCGCGTAAGTGGAGACGAAAGGCGACTGAACATCGCCAGGGCCGCCGTGCAGGAGCAGCAGCACTGGATGTCCGCGATCGTCGCCACGAGTGGTGACCCACTGTTCAATGCCGCCGATGGTGATGAATGCAGCTTCTTCGATACGCTGCGCGGAACTCCCGGTCTGGACAGATCCGGCCAGAAGAAACAGCCCGAAGAACGACGCGGCCATGCATCGCATGCCTGCTTGTGACGGAAGCGGCGTGGTTTTGGTTGTCAAACCTGCGGCAGTGCATTCACGTCGGTGAAGAGGCGTTTTTGCCTTTTGCCTTCTGCCTTTTGCCTTAAGATGTCTCGCCCCATGGCCGACGCGATCCAAGCAGCTGCCGACTGGCTCTTCATGCCCTACGTCGTCGGAGTGCTCCTGGGCGTGGGGCTGTTCCTGACGATTCGGCTCGGCTTCGTGCAGTTCCGGCGATTGCCGGAGGCCTTTCGCGCCATCGCCGCGCCGCAGTCGCAGGGCGCCGCGGGCGCGTTGACGCCGTTCCAGGCCTTCATGACCGCGCTTGCCGCCTCGGTCGGCACCGGCAACATCGCCGGCGTCGCGACGGCGATCATCACCGGCGGACCCGGCGCGCTGTTCTGGATCTGGGTCTACGGCATCGTCGCGACCGCCATCAAGTTTTCCGAAGCCGTGCTCGGCATCAGATTTCGCGAGGCTCGAGGCAACGTCGTCCTGACCGGGCCGATGTATTACCTGCGCGACGGTCTGAAGTCTCCCGCTCTCGCGTGGATCTATGCGCTGGTCGCCGGCGTTGCCGCGCTGACGACGACTCCGTTCACGCAGCCCAACTCGATCGCGGTGGCGGTAAACAGCGTGTTCGGCCTCAGAACCTGGATCGTCGGGGTCATCGTCGCCGTCCTGACGTGGGCCGTCATCATCGGCGGCATCAAGGCGATCGGCCGCGCCGCTGAAAAGCTCGTTCCGTTGAAAGTCGGCCTGTATCTGTTTGGCGGACTCGTCGTCATCGTGACCTTCGCCGATCGTCTGCCGCACGTCTTCTCGATGGTCTTTCGAGAGGCGTTGACGATGCGTTCGGCGATGGGATTCGGCGCGTTTGTCGCGATGCGGTATGGCATCGCGCGCGGCATCTACGCGAACGAAGCGGGATACGGCACCGCCGCTGTTGCCTACGGGACGTCGCGATCCGACAACCCGGCGCAGCAAGGACTCCAGGCGGTCATGGAGGTGCTCATCGTCTCATTCGTCACCGCGACGATCAGCGCGATGACGATCCTCGTGTCTGGCGTGGCGGAGCAGTCGATCGCGGCGCGTCAGGCCGGCACGGCCTATTTGACGAGCACCGCCGCCGTCGCCGGCGCATTCAACGCCGCGATTCCCACCGTCGGCGGTTGGATTGTCGCGTTCTGCGCCTTTCTTTTCGGCTACACGACGCTCATTGGCTGGGCCTATTACGGCGAGCAATTCCTCGAATACATCCTCGGCCGCAAAGTCACCACGCCGTATCGCTGGATCTACTGCCTGCTCATTCCACTGGGCGCCACCATCCGTCCCGAAGTGGTGTGGGCGTGGGGCGATCTGATGAATGCGCTCCAGGTCTTTCCGAATCTCATCGGGCTGGTCGGGCTGAGCGGAATCGCGGCGATGTATGCAAAGAAGTAACTTCGAAGTTCGAAATTTTTTCGCCTTCGCCCCTTGATCGCCCCTTCCTGCCGCGGTACGATCCAGCCCGATGTCGTGGCTTCCGGCGGTGCCTGGTGACAAGGAGCAGTCACTGCAACAGGCGCTCTCACGGATGGTTGCGGCCCACGAGGCCGCGGCGCGGATAGGCGACGACGACCCGCACGTCACGGCGGTCAAGCGGCTGGCGCCGGCCCCCGCGATCTTCGAGCCCTTCCCCGAGACTCTGGACCCGCGTCTGCAGCAGGCCCTGCGAACGCGCGGGATCGATCGGCTCTACCGCCATCAGGCGGACGCGATCGCGCATGCGCTCGCGGGCAGGCACTCCGTTATCGTCACGCCCACCGCGTCGGGGAAGACGCTCTGCTACAACGCCCCGGTCCTGCACAGCATCCTGAATGACCCGTCGACGCGCGCGCTGTATCTGTTTCCGACGAAGGCACTCGCGCAGGATCAGCTGGCCGAGCTCCACCAGCTCGCGGAACGGATTGGAGAAGCGGGCGGCGGCGACATCGGCGTGTTCACCTACGACGGCGACACGCCGCAGGACGCGCGCCGCGCCGTTCGTGCCCGGGCGCACGTCGTGCTGAGCAACCCGGACATGCTGCACTCGGGAATCCTGCCGCACCATCCGCGTTGGGCGAAACTTTTCGAGAACCTGAAGTTCGTCGTCATCGACGAGCTGCACGCGTATCGCGGTGTGTTCGGCAGTCACCTGGCGAACATCATCAGGCGGCTCCATCGTGTGTGCCGGCACTACGGATCGTCGCCGGTCTTCATCTGCTCGTCGGCGACGATCGCCAACCCGCGCGAGCTCGCCGAGCGGCTCGTCGGCGCGCCGTTTTCGCTCGTGGATCAGAACGGCGCCCCGCGAGGAGAAAAATTCTTCCTGTTCATCAATCCGCCCGTCGTCAATCCGCAGCTGGGGATTCGCAAGTCGTATCTCGCGGAGACCCGCCGGATCGCGACCGAGTTCCTGAAGCGCGGCCTGCAGGCGATCGTCTTCGCACAGAGCCGGCTCTCCACCGAGATCCTGACGACCTATCTCAAGGATGCGTTCGACGGGACTCCTGGCGCCTCCGACGTGATCCGGGGCTATCGCGGCGGCTATCTCCCGCTGCGCCGGCGGGAAATCGAGCGCGGACTGAGAACGGGTGAAGTTCGATGTGTCGTCTCGACCAACGCGCTCGAGCTGGGGATCGACATCGGCGCGCTCGACGTGTCGGTGATGGCGGGCTATCCCGGCAGTATCGCGGCGACGTGGCAACGGGCGGGACGCGCCGGGCGCCGCACCGGACGATCGGCGGCCGTGCTGGTCGCTTCCAGCGCGCCTATCGACCAGTTCGTGATCCGGCACCCGGAATATTTTTTCGGCGCGTCGCCCGAGCACGCGCTCGTCAATCCGGACAATCTCCATATCCTGCTCGATCACGTGAAGTGCGCGGCCTTCGAGCTGCCGTTCACGGCCGACGAGCACTACGGCACCGTGAACGTCCAGGACGTCCTGACGGTGCTCGCCGAGGACGGGTTCGTGCACCAGGTCGACGGCCAGTGGCAGTGGATGCAGGAGTCGTATCCGGCCGACGCCGTGAGCCTGCGTTCAGTCACGTCCGATAACTTCGTCGTGGTCGATGTCACCGACGGCGAGCGCGTGATCGGCGAGACCGATTTCACCAGCGGGCCGGCGACACTGCACGAGAAAGCGATCTACATCGTCGAGGGCCAGCTGTTTCAGGTAGAGCGATTCGATTTCGACGGCCGGAAGGCGTTCGTGCGGCAGGTCGATTGCGATTACTACACCGACGCGATCACGTACACCAAGGTGACCATCCTGGATACATTCGCCGGGGATGGTGTCAGGCCGAAGGCCGAAGGCCAATGGCCGAAGGAAAGCATCGAACCCGACGCCTTCGGAAGGCAGGCTCGCGAACCGGCAAGCGATCTGCCATCGGCCTTCGGCCATCGGCCTTTGGCCTTGCCCGCGGCCTACTACCACGGCGAAGTCCACGTGGTTTCACGCGTCGTCGGGTTCAAGAAGATCAAGTTCTACACGAACGAAAACGTCGGATCCGGCGAGCTCGATCTGCCCGAACAGCAGATGCACACGACGTCGTACTGGCTGCGGCTGTCGCCCGAACTGATGGCGACGATCCCGTTCAGCAACGCCGACAAGCGTGACGGCGTCGTCGGTCTGGCGTACGCGATGCGGAATGTCGCGCCGCTGCTGCTGATGTGCGACAGCCACGACCTGGGATTGTCGATCGACGGGCTGCCGGTGGAAGGCGCATCGCGGATCGGCGGCACGTCGCGTGGCATGGCGCCGGCGGAGCTCTCATCAGAGCCGACGATCTTCATCTACGACAACTACCCGGGCGGCATCGGCTTCAGTGAGCCGCTCTTTGGACTGCACGACGTGTTGATCGCGCGCACACGCGAGCTGATCGACGAATGTGCGTGCGAATCGGGCTGCCCGTCGTGCGTCGGCCCTGAAGGGGCGACCGGACCGCTCGCCAAAGCGGTCGCGTCCCGATTGCTCCAGTCACTGATGGCGGCACGCGCCGCGGCCTGAGGACATGCGGGATCTGACGTCGAGGCTTCGCGAGATCGTCCGTCAGAAACCTCCTGGTGCGCAGCCTCCCGCGCGCGAACTGACCTACGTCCCCGATCTGGCGGCTGATGGATCTGACGCCGCGCATGAAGCGGCGTCGCGCCTTGGCGGACGGCTGCATCGCGCCGGTCATAGCAATTGCGTCGTGCTCGATCGCCGCTGGGATGCAGGTGATTGGTACGGGCGAAAACAGGTGGCCACGCTCGAGCTCGAGTCCGATGCGCCGCTCGGCCTGTTCGATCGCCGTTTGAACCTGCAATCCGACTGGTCCAGCCGGATCGTCTTCTTCGACATCGAGACGACGGGGCTGAGCGGCGGGGCGGGGACTCTGGCGTTTCTGGCGGGATGCGGCTGGTTCGAGGACGGCGGCTTCCACGTGCGGCAGTTCTTTCTCGTCGGTCCCGCCGGTGAGCGCGCGTTGCTCGATGCGCTCACGGAGGTTTTTCAGTCAGCGTCGCTGCTCGTCACGTACAACGGCCGCACGTTCGACGTGCCCACGATGGATACGCGGTGGGCGTTTCATCGATCCGAGTCGCCCACGGCGGTGCCGCATTTCGACATGCTGCCGCCGGCGCGCCGGTTGTGGAGCGACGCGCCGGCCGGCTGCAGTCTGTCGGCGCTGGAGCGCGAAGTGCTCGGCGTGTACCGGCTCCGCGACGTGCCGGGGCTCGAGATCCCGTCACGGTATTTTCAGTTTCTGCGAACGGGCAATCCGGCCGTCGTCGACGGCGTCATCGAACACAACCGGCACGATTTGCTGTCGCTCGCGGCGCTCACCGCGCATGCGGTCTGGCTGGCGCGGGAAGGGCCCGATGCCTGCCGCGAGGCGTCGGAACGCGCGGGGCTGGGACGACTGTACGAAAACGCCGGAGACGCCGATCGCGCCGCCTACGCCTACAAGCTGGCGGCCGACTCAGGAGGACCTGAAGTCAGACGGACCGCGCTGTCGCGTCTCGCGGTGCTGCTCCGGCGCCAGGACCGGCATCAGGAATCCGCGGCCGCGTGGCAAAGCGTGCTCGAACTGGCGCCGCGCGAAACCGGCGCGCTCGACCCGCTCGATCGCCGCGCCGCGCTCGCGCTCGCCATCCATCACGAGCACCGCGCGCGCAATCTGGATCTGGCGAAGGAATATGCCAGCGCGCTTCGTGCCGAAAGTAGGGGCCGTGCGCGCGAGGATGCGGAGTACCGATTGCGACGGCTGGAACGAAAGCGGACGTCACGCCCGGCCGGGGCCCGGAAAGACCTCGGGTTTCGTGAGCTGGATCTCGACTATGACTAACGCGTCGACAAACGAAACCTGAGGTCTTAGGCCGTCGCGCCGGACTTCTTCGCCTTGGTCTTCGACTTCGCGTCGCGCGTCGCTTTGGTGGCGGCCTTGCGGCCTTCCGCGGTCTGGGCCCCGAATCGCTTGGTAAACCGCTCGACGCGGCCTTCTGTGTCGATCAGCTTTTGACGGCCCGTGAAAAACGGGTGGCACTGGTTGCAGATTTCGAGATGCAACTCGGGCTTCGTCGAGCGCGTCTTGAACGTGTTCCCGCACGCGCACCGGACCTCGACCTCGAAGTACTTTGGATGAATCCCGTTCCTCACAGCTGGCTCCTTGGGGACAAGCGCAAAAGATCAGTATAGCAAATGACGGAAGCGCGGCCACACAGCGGGCCGCCGCACTTTACGTCACGACGTAGGTTCTCTTCCACCGGTGGCGGCTGAGCGTGGCGACGAGCGCAGGGTCCAGCCGCCGGCCGTCCGATATGCGGAGATTCTGCTCGACATGCTGGACCGTCCGCATGCCGGGGATCACCGTGGACACGTCCGGCGACGACAGGATGAACCGCAGCGCCAGCTCGGGCAATGACATGCCGGACGGCAGATCCGACTGGAGCGCCTCGACGCGGTCCAGCGTTTCCGCCAGTTTCTCGCGGCTGAAATACAGGTTGCGCCAGTCGCCCTCCGGCCAGGTCGTCTTGCGCGTGAGCGTGCCCGTGAGGCTCCCCTCGTCGAACGGCACGCGCGCGATGACGGCGACGCCGAATTCGCGGCAGGCCGGAAACAGCTCGTCCTCCGGATCCTGATCGAACAGGTTGTAGACGACCTGGACGGCGTCGACGAGCCCGGTCTCGAGCGCTTTCAGGACGTTCGCCGGCTCCCAGCGGTTGACGCTGATCCCGAACGCCTTGATGAGGCCCTCGCGCTTGAGGTCGCCGATCGCGCGCTGCCAGCGCTCGTCCGCCGCCCACTCGTCGGTCCAGACGTGAAACTGCTGGAGATCCACGAAGGACCGCCCGAGGTGCTCGAGGCTGGCTTCCGTGGAGCGGCGGATGTGATCGGGTGGAAAGACCTCCTTGACGGGATACGCCGCCCGGGCCGGCCACTTGAGGTTGAGCGGCGGGATCTTCGTCGCCACGCGCAGTTGTGCGGAGCGGTGGCGCGCCAGCACCGTCCCGAGCAGCCGCTCGCTCCGGCCGTTGCCGTACGCGAGCGCGGTGTCGAAGAACGTGCACCCGAGCTCGATCGCGCGCTCGATCGCGGCGAGCGACGTCTCGTCGATCGACCCGGTCCAGCCGCCGGCGCCCCAGAGACCGTGGCCGATCTCCGACACCGACCATCCCAGACGGCCGAAGGCGCGCGTCTGCATGGCGCGATTGTAATCGGACGCGCGCTTGACATTACTACGTACGGCGTAGTATTACGTATGACGATATAGGACGTGATGAAGAAGCGCGGCGACTCGCTCGCGGATCTGGGCCGGTTCTCGGAGCCGGCGCTGTTCATCCTGATCAGCCTCGCCGACGGCCCGAAGCACGGCTACGCGATGACGCAGGACATCGAGGCTGTGTCCGGGCAGCGGCTGGGCCCGGGCACGCTGTACGGCGCGCTCGCGCGCCTCGAAGGTCGGAAGTGGATCGAGCCGCTGCCCGCAGATGATCGCCGGCGGCCCTATCGGCTTACGGCCGCCGGTCAGCGGGTCCTCCGGGCCAGGCTCGACAGCCTGCGGACCATGACGCGCGTGGGCCACTCGAGGCTGGCCGACACATGACCGCCGATCGCCTTCTCCGTCTGTATCCCCGCGCGTGGCGCGAACGCTACGGCGACGAGTTCCTCGCGCTCGTCGGCGATCGTCCGCTCGGGCTCCCGCAACTCATCGACATCGTGTCGGGCGCGATCGACGCGCATCTGTCGTCGGACGTGCGCGCGACGACGGTCTCAGAGAGACCCGCCGCTCAGGCACAAGGAGGCGAAGCCGTGATTGAAACGTGGAAGCCCATTTGTTTTCGCGATCGACCGGCGGTTCTTTCAAAGCGCGACGCCTTGGTCGGTTCCGTCGTCGTCATCGGAGGATCGATCCTCTTCAGCGCGCTCGGCATTTTCCTTCGCCGCGCCGGGTTCGACGCGCTTGGCGAAGGCGTGGTCTCGGCGGGATTTCCCGTATCGGTGCTGCTATCGTTGCCGTTTACGTTCGTCAAGGGTCAGCCGTGGAAAGCCCAGGGCGTTCTCGTGGGGATCCCGATTCTGATTGTCGTGCTCCTGACCTACGTCGCGACGAAACTCTGAATCGCGCTCTAGAAGAGCCGGCCGGAAAAAATCAGAAGACCGAAACAGACCAGGTGGAACGTCACGACCATCGCGAGGACGTTCCTCCACATGGGCCGGGCGACGACGATCCCCTTGGGCCGCCGGGCTTCGAGGATCGTGTGCGCGCTGAGCAGCGTGCCATGGTACAGGCCGTAGATGAGATATCGAGCCGCGAATCCATGCCACAG
>AR_comb_assmDRAFT_11056117_pt1 | contig 11576 bp, 7 predicted proteins | sample ArasoioldDNA_FD_10543 | JGI IMG/M metagenome (IMG submission 10543) | reverse complement strand
AAGGCTTTGCAAAGGCTATACGGTGAGGCGCTCACGTTGCGAGCACAATTTTATTTTGAATTGATAAGAAATTGGGGCGATGTGGTCGCGAGTTGGCAGCCCTCGGCGTTCGAAGCAAATCTTTTCAAAGCCAAAACAGATCGCGATTCTATTTACGACAATTTATTAGCTGATCTCGCGCAAGCAGAGGCGCTCGTACCTTGGCGAAGTGATGTTCCAAAAGATGAAAGAATCACGCAGGGTGCGGTGCGTGCATTGCGTGCGAGAATTGCTTTGTACAGGGCAGGATATTCTTTAAGAAGCAATGGGCAACTGGCACAGGGCAGCGATCCAAAGAAATATTATCAAATAGCAAAGGATGAGTGTAACGCGGTGATGAGCAGCGGGCAGCATGCGCTTAATCCGAGTTTTCAATCGGTCTTCAAAGATTACATTTGTGGTCACGCAATTGAACCAAATGGTGAAGTAGTTTGGGAAGTCGCCATGGCTGGTGGAAACAGCGCGTTAGGCGATAGCAAGCTGGGTTACTACAATGGTCCCAGATACAACAACACGGGGAACTCTGCACTGGTAATTCTTCCAACATTCTTCTATTTGTTTGATTCGACTGATCTCAGAAGAGATGTCACCATCGCGCCCTATTTCATCAATCAAAATTTTACGCTGGCTGCCCGGCCACTATCATCGGTGCCCGACGGAAAATTCAGGAGAGACTGGACGACAAATCCGAGTTTGATAACTACCTCTGCGCAATATATGGGAATGAATTGGCCATTGATCCGCTATTCAGATGTGTTGTTGATGTTTGCGGAAGCCGACAATGAGATCAACAATGGCCCAAGCCCCGCCGCGTATAGCGCGATCAATATGGTGCGAAGAAGAGCGTTTGGAAAACCAATCAACGCACCGGATGGAGACATCGATCTGCCTGGCGGACTGAGCAAGGATGATTTTTTTAAGACTATCGTCAAGGAGAGAGCATTGGAATTGGCGAGCGAAGGTCATCGGAAATATGACCTGATTAGGTGGAATCTGTTGGCGCAAAAAATTGCAGATACAAAAACGCAACTGGCGGCGATGGCTGCAAGGCAAGCGCCGTACGATGTACTCCCGGATACTATGTATTATAAAACTGGGCAGACCACGCTACAGTGGGCTGGTTCGTTTTATAAGAAGGTTGTTACGTCCCCGCCATCAGGCTATGGTGCGGTAGCCTGGGTAGGCAGCGGAATTACGGCGGGCATCATCACCAATCAATTCGCAGTGAATTTCAAATCGGGCAAAAGCGAGCTGCTTCCTTTCCCAACGAAGGAGTTGGAATCAAATACTAGTTTGACTCAAAACCCGGGATATTGATTGAATACATCAAATCAGCTTTATGATAAAAAAATTGCCATATGCCTTTATCAAATCGATTGCAATAACCAGCCTACTTGCATCGGTTGTTATTTCCTGCCAAAAACATTACGATGGCAATTTCACGCTTCCCCGGCAGTTTAAACCGGGAGACATAAACATTACCACTGGAGAAACAAAAGCAACATTATCGTGGCTGGCTTCTTTATTCTCCGATTCTGCTACCACTTACACAGTGCAGGTCTCTCAAGACTCAACATTTGGAGGAAATATTGTTTTTGATAGAGTCGTCAACACTACGAGTGCGGTTGTTACCGATTCTGTTTTGCATGTTCGTCAATTTTATTTTGCGAGGGTAAAGGCAAATTCCGTTGGTTCGACGTCCGAGTCCGGTTGGGTTCTGAGCAGCAAGTTTAGCATTTCAGGCGAGCAAATATTTTTGCCGCTGACCGTCTCGGATATCATAGATAACGCCGTGCGATTAAAATGGAAGATAACTCCGGATCTTACACGGATTGTAATGACGCCAGGAGCTGGCACACCTTTCACCATAAACTTAACGCCTACTGATATTGCAGCAGGCCAAAAAATAATTAGCGGTCTAATTGCAAGCACAAATTACTCCGCAGAAATCTTTGACGCGACAAAGAGTAAAGGCTACCTGGTCTTCAAAACGACCGCGCCTTTAAGCGGCAATATTGTTGACCTCCGAGAAATAACAGGAAGACCATCCGTTCTTGCAGATACACTTCCTTTGATCCCTGATAACAGCACTGTGCTGTTGAAGAGAGGTCTGACTTACCTGATCTCGGCCAACCTGAATTTGGGTATATCGGTAAAGATCATGAGTGGTGCGGACCTGGCCGATCCGACCCAGGCGATCATCTCCTTGCCGGCCAACTTCAACATTACTGCGGGTAGCACGATCGACCATCTGGATTTCCAGGACGTTGCCTTGATAGCAACGGACTACACATCGAAATATGTATTCAACATTAACAATGCTTGTACAATAAACAGAATAAGTTTCGAGAGTTGTCGAATTGAACAAATGCGCGGCGTATGTCGATTGCAAACGGCCGTGATCAGTCTTTCAAACTATATCATTAACAATTGTATCATTGACAGCATTTCTAACTATGGAATCATTACAATAGATAATGTCAACTGCAAAGCCGACAATATTGCAATTACAAACAGCACTATTTATAAAACGGAAAGGGGAGTGATTAGTACAAAGCAGACGCAAGGCTCCACGTCGGTGCGCATTGATAAGTGTACGTTCAATGAAGCGCCCCTGGCGAACAGTACGGCGAGCTATTTTGTTGATTACAATACCTTCAATGTGTCCAACGGCGTCACGATTACGAACTGTATTTTCGGAAGAGGAAAGCCCAACGGGGATAGCGTGCGTGTACGGGATATACGCGTTGGCACGTCGACAACAGTTACTTCAACGAATAATTATCAAACATCCGATCATATTGTTGTGGCCAACGCGCTAACTCCTGTAATCGCGTACAGTGGCACGTCTTATGCGCTATGGGTGGACCCTAATGCCGGCAATTTCAAGTTTGCCGACAATAATTTTGCGGGCAAGAATACAGCGGGTGACCCACGGTGGAAATAATAGTTGAAGGTGTTGTAGTAACAGCACCTTTTTGCTGGCATCGTATGACATCATTGGGCGTTGTTTATCATGAATAATAAATATTGGTATATCGTTGTTTTGTCGCAAACTGTTTTTGGAAGTCCCGTATGTATATCACAGAAATCGGTGATCAAGAAAACCGAAGACTTGCCCATAGCGTTCCCCGGGGCGGAAGGTTATGGAAAATATACAACGGGTGGAAGAGGCGGTAAGATTTTTATTATTTCCAATCTGAATGATAACGGGACAGGAAGTTTTCGCGAAGCGGCGGAGAAAACGGGGAAACGGACAATTGTATTTGCGATCTCGGGCACTATTCATCTCGAATCGAAGATCAACATTAGAGGTGATGTCACGATTGCTGGTCAAACTGCTCCTGGTGATGGGATTTGTATCGCCGACCAATCTGTTGTCTTGCGCGGAGATAACATCATCGTTCGATACCTGCGCTTTCGATTGGGAGATAAATACCAAAGAGGAGGGATGGTGGATGGAAACGGAGGCGACGATGCTTTTGGTGGAACACACCGGACAAATATTATCATTGATCATTGCACCATGAGTTGGAGCACCGATGAAGCCTTTTCTGTTTATGGGGGCGATAGTACGACACTTCAATGGAATCTTATTTCCGAACCCCTAAACTATTCTTATCATTATGAAAAAGGTGATACAGGTTATGAACATCATGGGTATGGCGCCATCTGGGGCGGCAGTCACTCATCTTTTCATCACAACTTGTTTGCGCATTGCAACAGTCGGAACCCACGATTTGACGGCATTAGGAATATTCCCGAAGAAAATTGTGATTACCGCAACAATGTAATTTATGATTGGGGCGGCAACAGTGTTTACGCGGGCGAAGGGGGAAATTACAACATGATCAATAACTATTACAAATATGGTCCGTCTACGTCTCCGGCTGTGAGATTCAGAATAATGACGCCATACAAGCTCACTAATATTCCGTTTGGAAAATTTTACGTAAAAGGAAACTTTGTGGATGGCTGGCCGAATGTAACCGCTGACAATTCGCAAGGCGTAATTTTTAACCAGGGCACGGAAGATGACAGGAGAAAGTTCTTGATGAACCATGAATTTTCTGCCGCGCCTGTGAAAACGCAGTCAGCAGAGGAAGCCTATCAACTTGTTTTAAAGAGGGCTGGCGCGAGTTTTAAACGAGATACGCTTGATGAAAGAATAATCAATGACGTGCGAAACAGAACCGGGCGACTTATTGACGTGCAAGGTGGATACCCTCATGGCACTGCATACGAACAAACGGTAAATGCCTGGCCTGCGTTGCGATTAGTGGCGTCGCTGAAAGACTCAGATGCAGATGGCATGCCTGATGATTGGGAATTAAAGAATGGGTTAAATGCAAATGATTTCAGCGATGCAGGTGGGCACAAGCTGCATAAGTATTATACAAATATTGAGGTCTATATTAATAGCCTGGTACAGCAAGATTAGCACCAAGAAAATGAGACATAAATTTTACATAGGAACCATTTATCTCGCAGTGCTCATTGCATTTGCTATTCCCGAAAAACAGCATATAAAGGTTTTCATTGCTGGCGATTCTACGGCTGCGAACAAGGAAGTAAAAGCTTATCCAGAAACCGGTTGGGGCATGCCCTTTTCTTATTTCTTTGACAGCACGGTTACTGTTGATAACCGCGCAAAAAACGGCCGCAGTACAAGAACGTTCCTCTTGGAAGGGCTGTGGCAAAGCTTAATTGACGATGTGCATCCCGGCGATTATGTCTTTATTCAATTTGGACATAATGACGAGTCAAAAGACAAAACGGATCGCTATACCACACCGGCCGAGTATAAAACGAATCTCACAAAATTTATCAAAGAGACAAGGGCTAGGGATGCAGCTCCAATTTTACTAACGCCTGTCACCAGACGACAATTTGATTCTTCCGGTCACATAAAGGAAACACATGAAATTTATTCCGGGCTGGTACGCGAGGTTTCAAAACAATACGATGTTCCCCTTATCGACCTCGATGAAAAAAGCAAGGCTCTCCTTGAAAAATTTGGCCCAGAGAATTCTAAGCTGTTGTTTATGCAGTTGGAACCGGGTGAACATCCGAATTATCCGGATGGCCGGAATGACAACACTCATTTTAACGAATTGGGAGCGAGAAAAATTGCGGAGCTCGTGCTCGCTGAAGTTCGTGAGTTAAAGCTTGAATTGGCTGCAAGAATTCGACCACCTTTAGAAATAAAAAAGTGAAATGAGATTTGTCGCTTGCATATTGGTTTCAAGTCTATGCGCGCATTCACAAAAGAGGACAGTGGTTGCACAGGACGGCACTGGGAATTACAGAACCGTGCAGTCAGCATTGGATGCTGTTCCGGAAGGAAACAATAAAGTCTTCAGCATATTTATTAAAAAGGGTATTTACAAGGAAACGATTGTGGTCGACGCAAGAAAAAATTTCGTCAGTCTGGTTGGGGAAGACAAGGAAAAAACTATTTTGACTTTTAATAATCATGCCGGTACCAGGTTAGAAAATGGTGATACACTCAATACATGGACCTGCGCTTCATTTTTTGTTTATGGAAATGATTTCCATGCTGAGAACATCAGCTTTGAAAATAATGCTGGGTTCACAGCCGGCCAGGCTGTGGCGCTTAGAGTTGAAGGAAATAGAGCGTCGTTCAAAAATTGTAAAATGATCGGAAATCAGGACGTTTTGTTTCTGAGTGGCTCCGGGACCAAACAATATTTCAGTAACTGCTATATCGAAGGCACAACTGATTTCATTTTCGGCGCGGCCACCGCCGTATTTAAGAATTGCCTTATCCATAGCAAAAAAAATTCTCATGTCACTGCAGCTTCCACTAATGGTATAATTCCATTCGGTTTCGTTTTTTTTAACTGTCGACTTACGGCTGATAGTAATATCAACAAGGTGTCGCTGGGGCGGCCCTGGAGCCCCACGGCAAGTGTGGCCTACATCAATTGCTGGATGGATAAGCATATTATTCCTGGTGGCTGGGATAACTGGAAGAATCCTGCGAATGAGGTAACGGCAAGGTTTGCCGAATATCATAGCGCCGGTCCAGGTGCGAACCCTACATCCAGGGTAGCGTGGAGTCGCCAACTTGACGATGAGGAGGTAAAAAAGTACACCGTTAAAGGGATCCTGGGAACCTGGGAACCGGAAAATTCTCAAAGTGCGAGTCAATAGCTAATAGCGTGGTATCGATGCCGACAATTTTGTCGCGATGAATATTTGCATTGCCGGTAACGATTGCGTAAAAAAAACTTATTGATGAGCGATTTAATCCTTGATATCTGAGTAGAATTGTCTTAAGAAGCGAAAGTCGAATTGTTCCAATTTGTGCTTGTTTAAAAAACTTGTCCTCTATGTTGAATGGTAAAACCGTTTTTATTCGGACGCGATTACAAGCGAGAAAATTACGCGTGGACAGGCATTCGGTACCTTTTTCGTGTTTTTTAAGCAGGCAATTGTTCATTGCCCTACACCGGTTTCAACCGGTGTAGTTTTCAAGTTTAATTCTTTGATGCATGAAGATAATGATCCGGATTTTGCTGTTGATGCTTGCCGCCTTCTGGGGAGATAAGATGTTGGGGCAGACTGTGCCCAAGGTCGCACTTCCTTTATTCAACAAAACGGTTTACAATATTGCACACTTTGGCGCCGTCGCTGATGGCGTTACGCTCAATACTAAAAGCATCAACGGCGCCATAGACCAATGTAGCAGAAAGGGCGGTGGTATTGTCGTAATATCGAAAGGCCTCTGGCTTACTGGGCCGATTGTATTAAAGGCCAATGTCAATCTACATCTCGAAAAAAACGCAGTGCTGCAATTCACAAGAGATTTTGATCAATATCCTTTAATTAAAGGTAATTGGGAGGGCATGCCCCAAATGCGGAACCAATCGCCATTGTCGGCAAACAATGCCACAAATATCGCCATCACCGGAGATGGTATCATTGACGGTGCTGGCGATGCATGGCGTATGGTAAAAAAAGAGAAACTTACAGAAACGCAATGGAAAAAGCTGGTGGGTTCCGGTGGGGTGCTAAGCACCGATAAGAAAACCTGGTATCCAAGTGAGAAATCATTGAAAGGATCTCAACTAAGAAACCCCGGCGAAATAACTGCGGACAAAAACCCCGAATTCTTTGACTCCATTAAAGATTTCCTTCGACCGAATTTGCTGGTGTTCGCCAATTGTAAAAACATTTTGCTCGAAGGAGTCACTTTTCAAAACAGCCCGGCATGGTGCCTTCACCCGCTGATGTGCGAGGATCTTACTGTGAAAGATATCAACGTGAAGAATCCCTGGTACGCTCAAAATGGCGACGGCATTGACGTCGAAAGTTGCAAAAGTGTCTTGCTGGAATCGAGCACGTTTGATGTGGGCGACGACGGTATCTGCATAAAATCGGGTCGGGATGAGGCAGGAAGAAAGCGAGGAATGCCCACGGAGGATATGATAGTCAGGAACTGCACAGTGTATCACGCGCATGGAGGTTTTGTGATCGGAAGCGAAATGAGTGGAGGCGCCAAAAATCTTCACGTGAACGACTGCACGTTCATTGGAACCGATGTCGGCCTTCGTTTCAAAACTACGAGAGGAAGAGGAGGAGTAGTCGAAAAAATCTACATAAGCAACATTACGATGAAAAATATAGTGGGTGAGGCCATCTTGTTTGATATGTATTACGCCGCCCAGGATCCTGTTCCATTGGCAGGGGAAAAGAGAGAACTTCCAAGGGTGGAATTCAAAACGGTTGATGAAACAACTCCGCAATTCAGAGATTTTCATATCAGTAATATAGTCTGTACCGGTGCTGAAACTGCCGTGTTCATTCGAGGATTGCCCGAGATGCACGTAAAGGATGTTGTACTGGAAAACCTTAGCATGCAGTCGGATAAAGGAATTGATATGCAGGAGGCAAGTGGAATTTTGTTTAAGAACACGAAAATCATTGCGGCAGACAGCAATCCCGTCGTCAATATTCTTAACAGCGATAACATAACATTTGATAGGTTAATCTATCGAGATGGCTCAGAGTTACTTTTTAGAATCCAGGGTGACAGGGCCAAAGAGATCAGCATTCGAAATATTGACGCGGGGCGGGCCAAAGAAAAAATCGAATTTGAATTCGGCGCCTCCGAGAAGGTCGTCACCTTTCAACACAATACAAATTGATTTGATTGATGAGGAAGATTTTTACCATAATAGGTATCGCGTCAATACTCTGCTGTGGCGGTCAAACGAACCAGGCTGCGCAAATGGCGTTAACAGCGATGGGCTTATGGAAAGATTCGTTCTCGATGGATAACAAACCGGCAAAGTGGACTTATGACCAGGGCGTAATCTTAAAAGGTGTTGAAGGCGCTTGGAATAATACCGGCGACGGAAATTATTTTCGCTATATCCAACATGCAATGGATTTCTACATTGATAAGGGCGGCAATATCAAAACGTACAAGCAGGATGAATTCAATATTGACAACCTAAATAATGGCAGGATATTATTGTTGCTATATAAAGTTACCAACGACGATAAATATTGGAAGGCCGCTGAATATTTAAGAGAGCAATTATCGAAACAGCCACGTACGTCAGAGGGTGGTTTCTGGCATAAGAAAATATATCCCAGCCAGATGTGGTTGGATGGTTTATATATGGGTGAACCGTTCTATGCGGAATATGCCGCCTATGCGCACGAGGACACCGCGTTCAATGATATCGCGCGACAGTTTGTTTTGATGGAAAAACATAGTCGCGATCAAAAAACCGGGTTGCTTTACCATGGTTGGGATGAGAGCAGGCAACAAAAATGGGCCAATCCGGGAACCGGCGATTCGCCAAATTTTTGGGGGAGGGCTATGGGTTGGTATGGGATGGCTTTGGTTGATGTGTTGGACTATTTTCCAAATGATCACCCGAGGCGAAAAGAATTGCTTGCAATCTTAAACAGGTATGCGGCAGCAATTGGTAAAGTGCAAGACCGGAGTACGGGTCTGTGGTGGGATATCCTAAATATGCCCGGCAAAGACAAAAATTATCCCGAGGCATCTGCTTCGGCGATGTTTGTGTACACGCTTGCAAAGGGTGTGAGAATGGGTTATCTATCTGCCTCGTACTCATCCGTTGCGAATAAAGGATACCATGGGCTTGTCAAAACCTTTATTAGGACGGAAAATGGAACAACAAATTTATACGGAACAGTGAGCGTGTCCGGGCTGGGCGGGAATCCCTATCGTGATGGTAGCTACGATTACTACGTCAACGAGAAAGTTGTAAAAAACGATCCGAAAGGAATAGGGGCGTTCATTCTGGCTTCTAATGAGATGGAGGCTGCAAATACGCAATCGATCGGAAAAGGCAAAACGGTGATCCTTGACAATTACTTCAACAACGAATGGAAGAAAGATGTAACAGGAACAGAAGTACCCTTTCACTATACATGGGAGGATAAGGCTAACAGCGGTTTTGCAACTTTTGGAAATGTATTTGACTTGTATGGCGTCAAAAGACAAACGCTAAAAGCGGCTCCCACCAAAGAAAATTTGAAAGGTGCAGACGTTTACATTATCGTCGATCCCGACACGGAAAGAGAAACTGCAAAACCAAATTACATTCAGGAGGATGATATCGATGCTATATCAGCCTGGGTGAAAAACGGGGGAACGTTGTTTTTAATGGCCAATGATTCCGGCAATTGTGAATTCAAACACTTCAATCAGCTAGCGGAGAGATTTTGCATTCATTTCGACGAAAATAGCAGGAACCGTGTACCCGGGAATGATTTTCAAATGGGTGCAATTCCCATTCCTGCGTCGGATGCAATCTTTCATAGCGCAAATAAAATCTACATAAAAGAACTAAGCACGGTTTCTTTAAAGAACCCACCACAAAACACAGCGTGTAGGGTGGTATTGAAGAATGGAACGGACAACATTATTGCCGTAGCTCGCTATGGTAAAGGCAGAGTGATGGCAATTGGCGATCCGTGGTTATACAATGAGTACACTGATGGAAGAAAACTGCCTGCCGAATATGAAAACTATAAAGCAGCACACGATTTGGTGAAATGGTTAATCAAACCTGACAATAAATGAGCACCGTGCGGAAATACAAACCATTTTATTTGTTTGCAATGACAAGCTTCGCATTATGCCCAGCGGCTCATGGTGAGAAATCTCCGCCGATAAAAATTACTGTGGATATAAATGGAAATGGGAATTTTAAATCTATCCAGGCAGCGCTTAATAGTTTGCCCGATTCATCCAATGAACCAGGAACAATCTTTATTCGCAACGGTATTTACCCAGAAAAGATATTCATTACAAAAGGCAATATTGTTCTGCAGGGAGAGAGTGTAACAAACACGATCATCACCCAGGACATTGCTCGTGACGAATGGCGGTGCGATCATCCGGACGATTGGGGAGTGGCCACAGTGAACATAAAGGCCAGTGACATTACACTGATCAATTTGACAATTGAAAATGGATATGGATTACACACAAAACAAAATCGAACCGCATTTTGTCAGTTAGACAGCGTGACTCATCAGAAAGTAATTCGAACCGACGGTCATCAAATGGCGCTGAGGACTATGCTGGGCACGAGATTGAAAGCCATACGCTGTCGCTTCATCGCTTTCGGAGGTGATACGGTGAGCCCGTGGAATGTAGATAACGGCATGTTCTATTTCAAAGATTGTGACATGCAGGGCGGCGTGGATTTCTATTGTCCGCGGGGGTGGGCATGGGCCGAGAATTGTCATTTTTATGCAACCACAGGCCCGGCAAGCATTTGGCATGATGGGTCAAAAGATCCAGATTCAAAGTCGGTGTTTAGGAATTGTTTTTTTGATGGTTACGATGGCTTTAAACTCGGACGTTATCACCGCGACTCTCAATTTTTCTTAATCGATTGCAATTTTTCAAAAGCTATGGCAGATACTGATATTTACCTTGTGCCAACAACCAACGTTATTCAATGGGGGAGGAGAGTTTACTACTATAATTGTCATCGAACAGCTGGGGATTATGCCTGGCATACAAACCATTTACCAGCAGGCATCACCGAAAAAGATATAACCGTACCCTGGCTGTTCAAGAATAAATGGAACCCTGGAACACAAAATGAATAGAGGAAAATGTATTTATCAAAAAAAAATTTAAAGAAAATTTCCACTTCTGTTGTTGCGATACCCAGTGAAGGTATTTTTTCACTTCCTGAAAAAGTGCTGCAGTTTGGTACGGGAGTTCTCCTCCGCGGATTGCCTGATTATTTCATTGATAAAGCGAACAGGCGAGGAATATTCAATGGCCGGATTGTCGTTGTGAAGTCGACTGCTTTTGGGAGTACCGATGACTTTGACAAACAGGACCAGCTTTACACGCTATGTCTGAGGGGGCTGGATGGTGGAAAAAAAGTAGAGGAGTTTATCATCAATTCATCTATCAGTCGCGTGTTATCAGCCAAAGATCAGTGGAGCACAATCCTGGCGTGCGCTCACAATTCTGAATTGAAAATCATCATTTCTAACACCAC
>AR_comb_assmDRAFT_10156129_pt1 | contig 11576 bp, 10 predicted proteins | sample ArasoioldDNA_FD_10543 | JGI IMG/M metagenome (IMG submission 10543) | reverse complement strand
TAATGATCGCGGGGTCTAAAGACCCCGCGCTACGTTCTCTCAAGGCCGGTCCTTTCGGACCGGCCTTTTCTTTTAGGGCAACTTCGCGACCGCGCCTCGAACCTTCTGCGTGCCCTCGCCTTCACTGCCTTCCGTCCACGTGAACACCAGTTCGTTGCCGCTGCGCGCGACGCGCGGATAACCACTCACTCGGCTGTTGCCGTTGATGGTGATCGCTGGTGACTTCGCTCCAGACGACTCGATGCGCCGCATGCGGAACTGGCTGCGGTCGTCGGCGAACTCGACCCATGTCGCAACCGCAGACCCGTCGTCGAGCAGTTCGACGTCCACGTGCCCGAGCGAGGCCCCATCGTCGAGCCTGATCGGGTTGCCCCAGGTGCGGCCGGCATCGTCAGAGAACGCGGCGAACGCCTGGCCCTTGTCGTCTTTGCCCGTGAACCACGCGGCCGCGAGCTGACGTCCGCGCGCGCTCAGCGCCGGTCCATTTACCGGGCACGCATCGATCTCCCAGTTGTCGGCGTGGACGATCTGCGCGTCGCTCCACGTGCCGTTCTCGAGTCGCGTCACGTGAATGTCGCGAATTTCTTTCGCGCTGCGGTCGCGGAATGCGGCGACGATGCCATCGGGGGTGACCACGGCGGACGTGGTGCAGCATTCGCAGACGCGCGTGTTGGCGGCGACTTCAGCGGTCTGCTTCCATGACGGATCGAAGCTACCGAAGTAGAGCGCCATCTCCGCATCCTCGGGTTGCTTGCCCTGGTTGCGGCCGTCCAGCCAGACCATGCCCAGCCCTCCGGTGGGCATCTCGAACATCGAGACGAAGCCGTGCTGCGTCCGCGTCTTGTCATGGTGCGGCACGATTGGAGTCGACCATGTCTTGCCCTCGTCCTTCGAGTAGGCGAGCCGGATGTCGTAGGCCTCGATTTTGAAATCCACCGCGGGGTACCAGTTCGCGACGATTGTGCCGTCCTTCATCCGCAGAACGGTTGGCACGTCGGCGGCGCTGACGAACCAGTCCTTGCTCGACGCGACCGTCGTCGCGGGTGACCAGGCGCCGTTCGACCGCTCAGCGAACTTGAGGGCGAAGTTGGGGTCGGCCTGCTCGAGCCAGCTGACCAGTACGCCACGGCTCGACGTCGTGAGCTGTGGTCCCATCGACGTCGCGCCTGAAGGCGGATCGAGCGGCTCGACTTTGACGCTCCACCGCGCAGGCGCGGATGCGGTCGTCGATGAGGATGACGTTTCGGGGTTATTGCCACCGCACGCGGTCGCAAGGGATGTCAGAACCAGGCACCAGCCGAATCGGATGAGCGTCATAAGATTGAAATTATGATCGAGACGCTCCTCGAGAACCATCGCGCGTTTCTGCGCTTCCTCGAAAGGCGTGTCGGCGACCGGCAACTGGCAGAGGACATCTTGCAGGATGCTTTTGCCAAGGTCGTGGATCACCCGGATCTGGCACCCACCGACGAAGGCATCGTGCCATGGTTCTATCGCACCCTGCGCAATGCGGCGACTGATCAGTTTCGCCGGCGTGGTGCTGCGGATCGCGCGCTCGCTGCGTTCGCACGGGAGCTCGAAACCTCGGCAACGCCATCCGCTGAGTTGAACGCAGAGATTTGCGCCTGTGTGTCGCGTCTGGCGGCGACGCTCAAGCCTGAGTACGCCGAGGCGTTGCAGGCCATTGATGTGAACGACACGCCGGTCACCGTCTTCGCCGGCGCGCATGGCATCTCTCCCAGTAACGCCGGCATTCGCGTGTTCCGAGCGAGGCAGGCCCTCAAGAAGCGTGTGGCCGAGTCGTGCGGGACCTGTGCCGAGCATGGGTGTCTGAACTGCTCGTGCCAATCGACGCAGAATTGACTGGCCACTGTAATGGTTTCACCACGCTTGCGTTCTAGAGGCAGAGATATCGGGACGATTTCTGATTCCTGTTGTCGTGGAGGGGCCTGAGGGATGGAACGAGACGTCGTGTGCGGCATGCAGGTGGACCCGGCCAGGGCGGCTGGCCGCACCGAGCATGAGGGCAAGACCTACTACTTCTGCAGCAAGGGCTGCCTGAACACGTTTCAGACCGATCCGAAGAAGTATCTCGATCCGGCCTATCGACCTGGCATCCACGCGATGCATGGGGCGCCGGCGCCATTGACGCTGGTCAAACACCGGCCAGCTTCGGCCCATCAACACGAGGCCGCACCACCAACACACGACGCCGCTCGTAGAGGCGAGTCTTTAGACTCGCCTGACCAGCGCGAATACACCTGCCCAATGCACCCCGAGGTGCGACAGATTGGTCCGGGCTCGTGTCCGATCTGCGGCATGGCGCTCGAACCGGTCGAAGCCTCTCTCGAGGAGGAGCCGAATCACGAACTGATCGACATGAGCCGCCGCTTCTGGTGGTCGCTCGCGTTGACGGCGCCGATTCTCGCGTTCATGGTGTCGGAGTTCCTGCCAAGGCAGCCGTTGCAGCATGCGATCCCTGCCAACGTCGCGACGTGGATCGAGTTCGTGCTCGCGACGCCGGTTGTGCTCTGGGGCGGGTGGCCATTCTTCGTGCGCGGCTGGGCGTCGATCGTCAGCCGTCACCTCAACATGTTCACGCTGATCGCCCTCGGCGTCGGCGCGGCATATCTCTTCAGCGTTGTCGCGACGATCGCTCCCGGCCTCTTCCCGGACTCGTTCCGCGTGCATGGTCAAGTCGGCGTCTACTTCGAGCCCGCCTCGGTCATCGTTGTCCTCGTGCTGCTCGGGCAGGTCCTCGAGTTGCGAGCACGGAGCCGCACCAGCAGCGCGATTCGCGGGCTGCTCGGACTCGCGCCAAAGACCGCTCGCAAGATCGAACCCGATAGCACCGAGCACGACATTCCGCTCGAGCACGTGCACGTCGGCGATCGGCTGCGCGTCCGCCCTGGCGAGCATGTCCCTGTTGACGGTGTCGTGACCGACGGCGCGACTGCGGTAGACGAGTCGATGGTGACGGGCGAACCGATTCCGGTCGAGAAGACGCGCGGTGCCTCGGTCACGGGGGGGACAGTGAACGGCACCGGGACCATCGTTATCGAGGCGCGTCGCGTCGGTAAGGACACGCTGCTCGCGCAGATTGTCCGGATGGTGACCGAGGCGCAGCGATCGCGCGCGCCGATTCAACGACTCGCCGATACCGTGTCTTCCTGGTTCGTGCCCGCTGTCATCGCGGTCGCGATCATCACGTTCATCATGTGGGCGACGGTTGGTCCCGAGCCGCGTCTCGCGCACGCGCTCGTAAACGCAGTGGCCGTGCTGATCATCGCGTGTCCCTGTGCGCTCGGTCTCGCTACACCGATGTCGATCATGGTTGGCACCGGTCGCGGCGCCGAACTGGGCGTTCTCATCCGCAATGCGGAGTCGCTCGAAGTTCTCGAGCGGGTGACCACGTTGGTTGTGGACAAGACGGGGACGCTGACAGAAGGCAAGCCGACGCTGGTCGGTGTGGAGACGACGCCCCCCGTGGACGAGACGATGTTGCTGCGTGCGGCGGCGAGTCTGGAGCACGTGAGCGAGCACCCGCTGGGCGCGGCCATCGTCGCCGGCGCGCGAGCTCGAGGAATCACGTCGGTGCCGGTCGAACAGTTCGTATCCGTTACGGGCAGGGGCGTGACCGGACGCGTTGACGGCCGCGTGATTGCGGTCGGGAGTCTCGCATACCTCGAGTCGCTGGGTGTGGATGTCGCGGAGCTACGCCGGAAGGCGGAGCCGCGTTATCGCGATGGTCAGACGGTCGTGTTTGTCGCCATCGACGGCCGGCCCGCAGGTCTCCTCGCGGTCACAGATCCGATCAAGCCATCGGCCCGCGAAGCGGTGCAGGCGCTTCGTGGTGAGGGCATCACGGTGGTCATGGTCACCGGCGATCGCCGCGCGACCGCAGAAGCCGTGGCGAAGGCGGTCGGCATCGATCGCGTCGAAGCGGAAGTTCTGCCGGCGCAGAAGGCCGATGTCGTGCGGCGTCTTCAGACTGAAGGCGTCTCGACTACAGGTAAGGAAGCGCAACGAGTCGCCATGGCGGGCGACGGCATCAATGATGCGCCCGCGCTCGCGAAGGCGGATGTCGGTATCGCCATGGGCACGGGGACTGACGTCGCAATGGAGAGCGCCTCCATCACACTCGTCAAAGGAGATCTGCGTGGCATCGTTCGGGCGCGACGTCTCAGCCGAGCGACGATGAAGAATATCCGGCAGAACCTGTTCTTTGCGTTTGTGTACAACATGCTTGGCGTGCCAGTGGCCGCGGGCGTGTTGTATCCCATGTTCGGTCTGCTCCTCAGTCCCATGATCGCGAGCGCAGCGATGACGTTCAGTTCGGTGTCAGTGATCGCTAATGCGCTGCGGCTGCGGCGTGCCGCAATGTAGTGTCCGCCTTTAGGCGGACTAGATCCATAGTGCTACGATGGTGTCGATGTTCGCGCGTCTGATCGCTGCGTCGCTCGTGCTGGTCCTGGTTGGACCATCGGTGGTCGCCGCCACCTGCGAGCTGACGTGCGCGATGGGCAGCCACCACCACAGTGCGCCCGCGTCGACACAGGCACCGTGCCACGAGCGTCAGGGAACGGATCAAGCCGTCGGTGTTCGGGCAAATCCATCCACGCTCTGTCATGAGTCTGGTGATCTGCCGTCGGCCGTTGTTGATGCGTGGCTGCACACTGTCCTCGCCGCTGTCGCGCCTGCGCCTGCCCTCGTGATCGCGCCGACAGTTTTCGTTACGTCGCCCGTGCTCACGCATGAGCGCCGCGCGCCGTCCGATCGTCCTTCCACCCACAGACCTCTTCGCGTCTAGAACCCGCCTTCTCGCTGCGCGCTACGGCGCGGCAGGCTCGCATTCGTCGCGGGCCCGCGCAGCTGTCGCGCGCACAATCGCGATTCATACGAGGTCTCGAGGTCCATGTACCGATTGGTTTTGGTTTTTGTACTGTTGGCTGGCTGCCCTGCAGCCGCGCAGGAGCATCAGCATCCTGCGCCTGCCCCTGCGCCGGCGACACAGGAGCACGAGCATCAGCACGGCCAGACGGAAAGCCTGTTCTCCTCGCGCGACGGGTCAGGTACGTCCTGGCTACCGGTGAATAGTCCGATGTATGCCGGTCACGCGAACGCCGCGGGCTGGCAGTTGATGTGGCACGGGAATGTGTTCCTTCAGTACATCAACGAGTCAGCCGAGGAGCATCGTGGCGCGCACCAGACCGGCAGCATCAACTGGGTGATGGGCATGGCACGTCGCCGGGTCGGTAACGGCCGGGTGGGCGTGACCACCATGCTCAGCGCCGAGCCGTGGACGATCAGAGGCTGCGGCTATCCCGACCTGCTCGCCACAGGTGAATTATGCGAAGGCGACACCATTCACGATCGCCAGCACCCCCACGACCTGTTCATGGAGTTGGCGCTCGAGTACGAGCGGCCGATTCGTGGTGGCCTTCGGTGGTTCGCCTATGGAGGACCGTCAGGTGAGCCCGCGCTTGGTCCGGTGGCATTTCCGCATCGCGTTTCGGCGCTGGCGAACCCGATTGCCCCCATCACGCACCATTGGCTCGACGCGACGCACATCACCTTCGGTGTGATCACGAGCGGCGTTCGCAGCGCGCGCTGGAATGCCGAGGCCTCGATCTTCAACGGTCGCGAGCCTGACGAGAATCGCACTGACGTCGATTTCGGGGCGTTGGACTCCTACTCGGCACGATTCACTGTGGCGCCGACGGCGACGACGGTCTTTCAGTTGTCGGCGGGGAAGTTGAACGACGCTGAGCTGGAGCCTGGTGGCCTGCCTCCGCTTGATGTGACGCGCGTCACGGCATCGGCCTCGTATAACCGCGCACTCGCATCATCTGCGCTCTGGGCATCCACGATCGCGTGGGGCATGAACGACGAGCCCCTCCAGACGACGCATGCATTACTCGCCGAATCGATGGTGTCGCTGCGCGATCGGCATGTCGGCTTCATGCGATTCGAGCTGGTGGGAAAGCCCGCGCATGACCTGCACATCCACGAATCCACCGAGGTCTTCACCGTCGGCAAGATTCAGTTGGGCTATGCCTATTACCTGCGGCCCACTCGCGGTCTGCAGTTCGGCATGGGCGGTAGCGTCGCCGGAAGCCTGGTGCCCGAAACGCTGGCGCCTCGGTATGGCGGGCGCGTGGCACCAGGCGTCGCGGTGTTTCTGACTCTTCGCCCCGCGTCGCATGCGATGTAAGCGCGGACGCGCGCGGGGTCTTGTCCTATACTCACAGGCGATGCGGTTGATCGCGGTTGTCGCCGTGCTGTTCACGTGCGTGGGTGTCGTTCGGGCGCAGAATCCCGAGCCGCGCATCTGGCAGGGCGTGTACACAACGGCGCAGGCCGACCGCGGGCAGACGTCCTTCAACTCGTCCTGCCTGAGATGCCACGGTGACAAGTTGCAAGGCAACACCGCGCCGGCCCTCTCAGGCGATCGCTTCTTCACGACGTGGGGCAGCGAGCCGATCGCGTCGCTCTTCGCGAAGATTCGCGACACGATGCCGCCGAACTTCGGCACCAGCATCGACGACCAGGTGAAGCTCGACATCGTCGCTTACATCCTGCGCACCAACGGCTATCCGGCCGGTCCGAGTGAGCTGACGCAAAACGGCAACGACCTTGCCACGGCGCAAATCCTCAAGAAGGGCGAGCAGGCCCTTGTCCAGAACTTTTCGCTCGTGCAAGCCGTGGGCTGTCTTGGTCGCGGTCCTGATAACACGTGGGTCCTGACCCGCACGTCCGATCCACTGGTGACCCGTGACGATGCGCCGTCGCCGCAGAGCCTCGTGTCGGCGGCCACGCGCCCGCTCGGCACGCGCACGTTCCGCCTGTTGAGCGCGAAGCCGTTCAGCCCCGAGTCACATCAGGGGCACAAGATGGAAGCACGCGGTTTGATTTACAGCGATGGCGGAGACGAGCGTCTCACGCTGACGTCGCTTCGGATGGCTGGAAACTGCACGGAGTAGATCGATGACTGGACCGTTTCCGGATCGTTACAAGCGCTGGCTCGAGATCGCGTTCACGATTGCAGCGCTGGCCGGTGTGATCGCCCTTGTCGCGGCGCGTTAGGTTGAGCGGACGCCCGTCAATGGCGTTCGTAGGGGCGACGCATGCGTCGCCCTAGTTAATCGAGCACGACCCCGGGCCGCGCGGGTCGCCGCACGTTCCGCACGCGCCCATCGTCGGCATGGCCGACGCGGAAGATCCGCCGTTCGTGTGCGCAGCAAACACGGACAAACGCCGCTGCAGCTCCGTGCTGTGGCACGACGGGCATGCCGGCGTCTCACTCCCGCGGACCAGCAACTCGAATTCCTTGTCGCACTCCTTGCAGGCGTATTCGTAGAGAGGCATATCTCTGATCTTAGCAGGTGCGAGGAGCTGTCGCGCCCTCGCACCGACCAGCGTCAGGTCCCTCGCACCGACAAGCGTCAGTTCCTTGCACCGACAAACGTTAGAAAAATTGCACCGACAATCGGAAGGGTATACTGGTTAGATGTCTGCTCACCGAAAGTCGCAACAGATCGCCAACCCGCTTCGCCGGAACGTGGCCATCATCGCGCACGTGGACCACGGCAAGACGACGCTGGTAGATGGCCTGCTGCGGCAGGGCGGGGCGTTTCGTGCCAATCAGCAGGTCGCCGATCGCGTGATGGATAGCAACGAGCTCGAGCGCGAGCGCGGCATCACCATCCTTGCCAAGAACACCGCCGTTCACTACAACGACCTGCTCATCAACATCGTCGATACGCCCGGACACGCCGACTTCGGCGGGGAAGTCGAGCGCACGCTGTCGATGGTGGATGGTGTGATGCTCCTGGTCGATGCGTCAGAAGGGCCGCTCCCGCAGACCCGCTTCGTGCTGCGCAAGGCCCTCGAGCGCGGGCTGCCGCCGATCGTCGTGCTGAACAAGATCGACCGCGCCGATGCCAGGCCCAAGGAGGTGCTGAACGAGGTCTATGACCTGTTCATCGACCTCGACGCCACCGAGGAGCAGATCGAATTTCCGGTGTTGTATGCCAACGCCCGTGACGGTGTTGCGACGACTGATCTGGCCAAGCCTGGCGACAGCCTTCGACCGCTGTTCGACGCGATCGTCGAGTCTGTGCCGCCACCCAAAGGCGATCCCGAGGCGCCACTGCAGATTCTGGTAGCCAATCTGGACTCGAGCGACTATCTCGGACGCATCGCGATCGGCCGCGTGTTCAACGGCACCGTGAAGCTGAACGGCCCGGTGTCGGTGCTGAAGCTCGGTGGGACCATTGAGCAGACGAAGATCACCAAGCTGTTTGCCTTCGATGGCCTGAAGCGCGCGGAAATCGAACAGGCCGCCGCCGGCGACATCGTCTGCCTCGCCGGCATTGAGGGCATCACCATCGGCGAAACGATCAGCGATCCCGAGAACCACGTGCGGATTCCGCCGATTGCGGTAGACGAGCCGACGGTGTCGATGATCTTCGGCGTCAATACGTCCCCCATGGCCGGGCGCGACGGGCAGTATGTGACCTCGCGCAACCTGCGCGATCGCCTCGATCGCGAGCTGCTCGGCAATGTCTCGCTGCGTGTGGAAGACACCGACTCGCCCGAGCAGATGAAGGTCATTGGGCGCGGCGAGCTGCAGTTGTCGATCCTGATCGAGATGATGCGACGCGAGGGCTACGAAGTGCAGGTCTCGCGTCCGGACATTGTCACGAAGGAGATCGACGGCGTCCGCGTCGAACCCGTGGAGGAATTGATCATCGACGTGCCGGAGGACTTTCAGGGCGTCGTCATCGCGCAAACCGGGACCAGACGTGGTGTGATGACGAAGATGGTCAACAACGGCAGCGGGCGCGTGCGCCTCGAATTTCGCATCCCGTCGCGCGGCCTGATCGGGTTCAGATCGCAGTTCCTGACCGACACGAGGGGCACGGGCATCATGAACACGCTGTTCGCGGGCTGGGAGCCGTGGCACGGCGCGATTCCGTCGCGGGTCACCGGAGCGCTCGTCGCCGATCGCGCTGGAGTGGCGACCGCATACGCCATCTACAATCTGCAGGAGCGCGGCGAGATCTTCGTTGAGGCGGCGACGCCGGTCTATGAGGGGATGATCGTTGGCGAGAACTCGCGTCCGAACGACATGGACGTGAACGTCACCAAAGAGAAGAAGCAGACCAACATGCGTGCCTCGACTGCCGACGAGGCCATTCGCCTCATCCCGCCGCGCATCATGAGCCTCGAGCAGGCCATCGAGTTCATCAATGACGATGAGCTCGTCGAGGTGACGCCGAAGTCGATCCGCCTGCGCAAGCGCATCCTCGCGTCAAACATGCGGCCGAAGAAGATGGAAGACTAGGGACCGACACGTGTCAGTTATCCCCCTGACAGATGTACTCGAAGATCTCGCCGTCGGGGACCCACTGCGACTTCGACGTCGCGTTGATTGTCCACTTGAGTGACCATGGCGCGGTATACGCGCCTGGGTCGTCGATCGTCGCCTCGTAGTTCAACGTCTTCACGTCGGGCCTGGAGAGGCGCTCGGTCAGGTGCAGCTTTTCGGTCGTTGGATACGAGCCGACCATCCACTGCTTCTCGTTGAATCCCACCGTGTCGATGACCAGCGTGTTGCCCTCCCAGCGGCCCACCGAATGGCCCAAATATGTGGGACGCAGATCCGTCGGATGCTGCCGCCCATCGGTGTAGATCACGCGCCACGAGTGCGGTCCGGCGATGTTGAGGATGAAGACGCGCTGCTGTTCCGGGACCTCGATGATCTCGAAGCCAGGGGCGTTGAAGAAGCCGGGCCCGCCGGAGGGCTTGCAACGAACGAGTGGTGGATACAGATCGGTGCGCGACTGGCGATAGTCGTAGAGCGCCTTCGCCCACGGCTGGAATGGGACGTCGGCCGCACGCGGCGCGCCGCCGAGGCCAGGGCGGATCTCCCAGTAGCCCTTCTGATCCTTCGTTGAGCCGAGGCTCAGTCGTCCTTCCTGAGCGTAGAGTGACATCGAGCTCGCAATCGCAATGATCGCCGCGCAGGCCAGTCTCTTCACATCTACCTCATCGTCAACTTCTGCCCGCTGGCCAGGCGCATTTGTGTCGTCGGCATCGAGCCCGCGTAGTCGCTGCCGTCCTTGGCTGCGGCGGCGCCTTCAACGGTGACCGTGTCGCCGACCTTCAGCGTGTCGCGCTTCCATCCGCCGCGCACGAGCGCGTAAGGCGGTCCCATCTCGACTTTGTAGCGCTTCACCTCGCCGCTCGCGGTCTTCGTGTCCAGGTAGACATAGGCGTGCGGGTTCACCCAATCCAATTTCGTGACGACGCCAGTGATGGTGATGGGCTTGTTGGAATCGAACTCCGCATCGAACGAGTGATGCGCGAGGACGGACGTGCCGGCGCCCAGCAGGCCGACGATCAGAGCCGCTGCAACACGCGCGAAACGAGTCATGGTGTGTTCCCTTCTTCGCAGAAATACTCCTCGATGTCTTCACCAGGCACCCATTGCAGCGTCCAACCACCGGTCCACGGCCTCGTATAGGTGCGCGGGTCGTCAACCGTGACCTCGTACTTCAGCGTGTTGAGGTCCGGTCGCGAGAATCGCTCCGTCAGATGCAGCGCCTCGGTATGAGGGAGACCGCCGTTGGTGAACCAGAAGCGCTCGTTGTAGCCGATCGAATCCACGATCAGGGTGTCCTTTTCCCATCGGCCCACTGACGTGCCGTAATAGGTGAGGACGACTTCGGCCGCCTGCCCCTGCGGACGGCCGTCGGTGGAAATAACGCGCCAGTTGCGATTGCCGCCACCCATCAGGACGAGCACGCGTCCAACCTCGGGTTGTTCGACGAACTGCACGCCGTTCGGCATTTGAAACTGACGCGGACCGCCGGGCGGCATGCATCGCGTGATGGGATCGTCCTTGAGCAGCGTCCGCTGACGATGAAGGTAGACCGCCTTCGCCCAGGGCAGCATGGGTGCCACGCGATCGGCGTCGGTCAGATTCGCGAGAAGGCCTTCGTCGTTCACGCGAACGTTGCCGGCCGTTGAGTCGATCAGCGCCCTGGGACCTGTCGCTGCCCAGTAGCCGTTCTGTCCAGGCGCTGGACCCAGGCGAACGTGTCCATCGGGCCAGCGAGGTGCTGGCGCAGCGCGGCCAGCGCCGGTCGATCGCGCAGCCGGTACCTCGAACAGACGCTTCCCGGTCGTCTTGTGCACGACCGACCGCGCCAGCGCCTGGCGGTTTGGTCCGCGCGCGGGTGAGCCATCGACGGTAACGAGATCACCGATGTTCAGCGAACGGCGTGTCCACTTGTGGCGTTCGAGCTCAATCGGGTTGCCGACCTCGACCGCCCAGTTCGTGACCACACCGCTGACGTCGCGAACGTCGATGAACACGAAGGCGCTCGGATTGACCCACTCGACGCGTGTCACGGCACCTTCGAGGCGCACCTGCCGTTGGCTGTCGTAGACCACGGATCGTTGCGCGGAGAGTGCGACGCCACTCAGGACGATGAAGAGTGCGAGGCCCCAGCGCATGCTTAATCCCGCGTCAGTTTGAAGTCGCCCTTGGTCGAGCCCTGTTGCCA
>AR_comb_assmDRAFT_10152198_pt1 | contig 11577 bp, 14 predicted proteins | sample ArasoioldDNA_FD_10543 | JGI IMG/M metagenome (IMG submission 10543) | reverse complement strand
CCATGACCCGTTATCCAGCTGGCAAATTGTGTAATCGTAACAGGCGGATAAATCCATTTTAGTAAAATAATGTACACGAACTGTGCAATGAAAAGAATTATTAGAGTTCGTTTTATAATGCGCCAGGCACGGGAAAAAACATTTTTTGTTTCCATTCGCTGCAAAGTAATTATTTCATTTTATCAGAATAAACTAAAAGTCCCCAAATGAGCGCCATCCCAAATCCAATAAGAATAAGTCCGTTAATACGATTTATGATGTGGATATTATGTGGAGTTAATTTTTTCCTGATCTTTCCCGCCAACATAACCTTGGCAATATCCGATGAGAAAACAAGCGTCAGGCAAGAAATAAAAATTACCAACTTTTGTTCAAGTGTATGATTGATGAGAGTAGTCGAAGCTGTCAGCCAAAACAGAAAAACAGCGGGGTTCAATGTGTTCATCAGGTAACCTGAAAAGGCAATTTTCGCGTAGTCTCTTTTTCGAAACCTAAGAAAATCCTGCTTGCCCTCTTCATTCACCTTTACCTTTTTGAAAAATAAGAAATAGATGCCTATCGATACCAGGAAAATACTTCCTGCGATGCCAATTTCTTTTTTGTGAGTGCTTATGGCACTAAATAGTTCGGTAAAGACATTACTAATTAGCACCATTGTTAGGTCGCTGGCAGACACACCAATGATGAATGCCATCCCACCAACATGACCATTATTCAAACTTTGCTTGAGAATAGAAAATACAACCGGTCCAACTGATATGCTCAACAGCAAACCCAGTGTAATTCCTTTTAGCAAGGCCTCAATCATATTTAAAAGTAAACAACCTCTCTTACAAGATCGAAGAGGTTCGAGCGGCGAGCCTATCAGAGAGCACCATTAGAAAGAAACTTGTTCCAGTCTTCAAGCGTCTTCCCTTTCAATACACGCGGAAATTTATGTTGACTTCCCAGTTTTCCCTTCTGCGCCATAAACTGCAAGAACTTCTCTTCCGGCAAGACCTCAATAAATATCTCTTTCAGGGCACTAGTTCTCTCCACTGCATAGTCGTCGTTGAGAGTACATATTTTTTCGTCAATTTTTTTTATCAATAAGTTCCTATCCACCTTATCATTGCATGCGACATACCATTTATGCGCAAAAAGATTTTGATAAGGAAACCCGACAACGGTAAATTCCGGAATGCTAATGTTCATTTCATTGCTTACCATTTCAACGGCCTTATTCATATTTTCAACACTCAAGTGTTCACCTACGAGACTCAGAAAATGTTTTGTTCTGCCGGTAATGACCACCTCGGCTCTTTCCTTGTCTACAAACCTGATAGTATCTCCCAAGAGGTAGCGCCAGGCGCCAGCATTTGTACTAATGAGCAGCGCGTAGTCTTTGTTTTCCTCCACTTCGTGAATCATTAGCGTCTTTGGATTTTCTACTATTCTTCCTTCGTTATCAAAATTGGTTTCGTCAAAAGGCACGAACTCCATGTAAATGTTATTATTTAATATCAGTCGCATGCCACTTGCATTCTCCCGATCCTTGTAACCAATGAATCCTTCACTTGACAAATAGTTTTCGATATAAACGATTTCTTTACCCAACAATTTTTCAAAACCCTTTTTGTAAGGCTCAAATGCAACGCCGCCATGTACAAAGAATCCGAAGTTGGGCCATACCTCATGAATATTGTTTAGGCCATAATGTTCAATCACCATTTCCATGCACATCTGGCACCATGCCGGCACACCGACTATATACCCAATATCCCATTCCCGCGCATGTTCAACAATTTCATTCAATTTTTGATTCCAATCCTTAATCGCTGCGATTCGGCCGCCCGGCCTATAAAAGTTTTGAAACCAGAAAGGCCGTTTCTTGGCTAGTATGCCGCTAAGGTCTCCCGAGTACCAACCCGCCTTTCCTTTTTGCAGGTCTGTGGTGCCCCCAATCATTAAAAAACCCTTTGTGACCGCGCCGCGCGGCAGTTTTTCATAGTTGAGAAGCGTTAGGAGCTGTCGCACGTAATTGATTGTGTTGCTACGTAGCATGTCGCGGGTGACGGGAATATATTTACTGGCCGCCTCTGACGTGCCTGAGCTCAAAGCGTAATACTTTATTTTGCCTGGCCAGGTTACATCGGGCACACCGTCAAGTGTTTTCTTCCACCAGCGATCGTAAATTTTGTTGTAATCGTGTACCGGTACCAGTTCTTGGAAAGTTTCACGCAGGCTGCTGCTAAACAAAATCTCATCAAACAAGTACTGTTGACCAAATTCAGTGAATCTCGCCTTCTTGAGCAGTTTCGTTAAAACACGAAGTTGCTGTCTCTGGGGATTATTTTGAGGAATTCTTAACGCTGCCGCTATCGCTCTCGGTAATTTAATATCAATTATCGTAGCCATTCGGTGTTGGTTAGATTAAAGTTACGCAATTCGTATGTTTCTCTCGATTGTTTGTGAGCAAAGTGTGCGAATATAGCATAGGCTCGTTATACTAAAAATGATTTTTGTTTTCCACGGTGCGATCGTTCGCGTAGCGCATAACTATGGTGACGCCTTCGGGCTCTTTGCAAGTGGTAGACAACAGTGCGTAAGATATTCGTTGCGGACTTTGTGTCCCCGTGGTGTTCGTTGTAACCATCCCGATGGCGATCGGGAGCCAGGTCACAGAACTGCACAAAGGAGACACAACGGACACGAAGGCGAACCGAACTACGTAATTCCTCTCTCAGACTCATTTGTCGACCCCTGGCTATTCGCCAAACTCCGGTGGGTCTTGCAATATACGTGGCTCAAATTTGGCAGGTAGAAAATTGTGGCAAAAGGCAACCTTCATATCGGAACTTCCGGCTGGAGCTATAAGGATTGGGTAGAAGTTTTTTATCCAAAAAAGTTAAAATCCACAGACTGGCTATCACACTACGCAAAAACATTTGACTGCACCGAAATAAATGGAAGCTTTTACCGGCTTCCGCAGCAACAAACGGTAATCAATTGGGTAAATAAAGTTCCAAAAGGTTTTCTATTCTGCCCTAAAATGAGTCGCTATCTCACTCACTTTAAAAGATTGCAAGAACCAGAAGAACCACTGGAGCGTTTCTTTGGCATATTTGCACCAATGCAAAAGAAAATGGGACCGGTGTTAATACAGTTGCCAAAAATAGTTCCCTTTGATTATGGCGTTACCGCACACTTTTATAAACTGCTTAAGGAAAAATACAGGTCTTACGAATTTGCGATCGAGGTGCGGCACGAGTCATGGATGAACGAGGATAGTTATACCCTTATGGCTAAATATAACGTTGCCTTCGTTATCTCGCATTCCGGAAATCACTTCCCATATGCAGAAGTAGTGACGACGAAAAATATTTACTTCCGGTTTCACGGACCCGGTTCCTTGTACAATACCAAGTATGATGATGCGACGCTAAAAAAATACTCACGCCTGTTTAAGAAATGGCTGAATGCAGGTCACAAACTGTGGATTTTCTTTAATAACGATTGGTATGGATATGGAATTGATAATGCGTTAACCTTGAGAAAATTTCTGAAATAACTTAAACCGCGGGCTCTTGCTGGCTCAGGCAATGAAAACTTCCAAGGCCCCAAATAATTTCGGTCGAATCAATACCAATTGCTTTTCTACCAGGAAACGACTCCTGAATTATCTGAAGCGCCTTTTCATCCTTTTTGCAGCGATAGGTTGGAACAATAACAGCTTGATTTGAGATATAAAAATTTGCATAAGACGCCGGCAGTCGCTGATCTTCATAAAAGATCTCGTCGGGCATCGGTAGCTCAACTATATTCAGCTGTTTGCCGTTTATCAACCGCATGCTGCTTAGATCCTTTAAATTAGATTGAAGCAATTCGTAGTTATCGTCCGCTTTATTTTCCTCTACTACTGCCAACACCGTATCTTCATTAATGAACCTCACTGTATCATCGATATGTCCGTCGGTGTCGTCGCCTACAATTCCCTCGCAAACCCAAAGAATTTGATCAATGCCGTAGTAACTATAAAGGTATTCCTCGATTTCTTTTTGACTAAGGTGTGGATTTCGGTTTTGATTTAATAAACATAGAGTTGATGTGAGGACTGTTCCCTTTCCGTTAAACTCAACGGAACCGCCTTCCATAATGATGCCCGGGTGATATACAGGAATATTGTAGCGCTCAGCTATCAACGAAGGAATTATGTCGTCGAGGTCGAAGGGAGGGTATTTGTTACCCCACGCGTTGTAATTCCAATCAACAATTATTTTCTTTTCTTCTGCATTATGATTTACCAAAAAGGCCGGCCCATGGTCACGACACCATGCATCATTAGTGGGATGAAGAAAGAATTCCACCTTGCTCATGTCTACCGCTGCTTCGTTCAAATGTTTAGTAGCAAAATCCTTCATTGCCTCATCATTTACATTGATACAAACTTTTTCTCCTGCGGTGAGTTCTTTGATAAATTCGCAATAGTAGGGGTAAATAGTATGAATCTTGCCGGGCCAGCTTGCTTCCTTGTGTGGCCAACTCAGCCAGGTTGCAGCATGTGGTTCAAATTCCGCCGGGAAACAATAGCCAAGTTGTTTGGGAGTAGGAATGGTCATCGGGTACGTTCATTGGATTTCTTCGTCTATAAACCGACTTGTTATGTATTGATAGGAATCGATCCTTCTGTCCCTTAAAAAGGGCCAGTGTGTCCTATAACTATCCGTTTTTTCTGTATCAATTTCCTGGACAATCACCTCCTCCTTATCATGGGATGCTTGTTTCAGTGTCGTTCCAAAAGGATTGCAGACGAATGAACCGCCCCAGAATTTCATAGCGCCGTTCTGCTCAAGCCCAACACGATTCACGCTTACAACATGTACACCGTTGGCTACAGCGTGACTGCGTTGAATAGTCTGCCATGCGTTATACTGTTCGGCATTTGTTGCCTCATCCTGTGAAGTTGCCCACCCTATAGCGGTGGGATAAAATAAAATTTCTGCACCCATTAAAGAAGTGATTCTCGCCGCTTCGGGATACCATTGGTCCCAGCAAATGAGTACACCGATCTTCGCAAATCTCGTTTTGAAAACCTTGTAACCCAAATCACCGGGCGTGAAATAGAATTTCTCGTAATAGGCCGGGTCATCGGGGATGTGCATTTTGCGATACTTCCCGAGAAATGTCCCGTCTGCATCAATTACAGCTGTTGTATTGTGATAAATTCCCTGTGTTCTCTTTTCAAAAAGAGAAGCGATGATGACAACTCCTGTTTCGGCGGCAACTTTTGCCAGCGCTTCAGTAGATGGACCTGGAAGAGGCTCGGCTAGTTTGAAATTTTCATAATCTTCCACATCACAGAAATACAGGGAGGTAAATAGCTCTTGGAGACAGACAATTTCTGCTCCGTTCGCGGCGGCCTCTCTTGTTTTGCTGATCGCTTTTTGAAGATTCTCATCTTTATTTGCGACACAGCTCATTTGCACCAGTCCGATTTTAACCTTGCTCATTATGTTTAATTGCTTGCAAAATTATCTTTTATTATGACCTAAAGATGTTAAAGCAAGACTTAATAAAAAACCATTCCCCCAACGAGAATGGTTTCAATATGTGATCAAACATTTAACTCTTCTTAGGCTCCAATAACTTAAAGAATTGATCCAACTGAGGTAAAATAACAATTCTGGTTCTCCGATTGGCGGCCTTTCCTTCAGGGGTGTCATTGGTGGTGACGGGCATATACTCGGCTCGACCGGCCGCGGCTATCTTGGTGGGATCCAGGCCATATTCATTTTGAAGAATGCGTACGACGGCTGTCGCCCTTTTCACACTAAGATCCCAGTTATCGAGTAACACGCCGCTTCGATAAGGTACATTGTCCGTGTGTCCTTCGACCATAAATTCAATGTCGGGCTGGGCTTTTAAAACAAGTGCTACTTTGCCCAGGACCTGTTTTGCATTCTTGGTTACTTCATATTTTCCGCTTGTAAATAAAAGCTTGTCGGAAATATCAATGTAGACGACTCCTTTGTCAACCTTTATATTGATATCCTTGTCGTCTAAATTGCCAACGGCTCCCTTCAGGTTCATCACCAAGGCCATATTCAAGGAATCCTTCCGCGCCATTGAAGTTTGCAGATCCTGGATGTACAAATCCTTCGCTCCTATATTATCCAACGACTTTTTTATACTTTCTGCCTGTGATGCGGAGAGAACTGAAAGGTCCTGCATTTGCTTTAACATCGTGGTGTTGTTCTCTTTCAAAAGATCAATCTGCTTATTCAAGTCTGTAATCTTGCCATTAAGGCTTGCGGTCTGATTCTTTAGATCATCCCTTTCTTTTGTAAGATTAGCCTTGTCTGTATTGCAATTGGCAAGATCGCCCTGCACCGTGGTGATTGTTGCCTGGGCTTGCTTATATTTTTTTGAACCAACGCACGAAAACAGGAAACTAGAAATAGTCAAAAGAAGAATAATTGGTTTCATAAAAGACGATTTTGGCATTTAAAAATGACAGCTAAGCTGATTTCAGCGGGGTAATTTACCAAAATCTCATTAATAAGGCCAAAGTAGTTGCACAAGATTCGCACCATAACATTTCCGGTCGACGATTATCTTCCAGCTTTCGTATCTCCCAAATCCTGTCCCTGCTTTTTCTTTTTCATGGCAAAAACAATAAACAGAATGACCACCACAATTGCTATTACTGCGACTATCGGTAACATAATCTTTCTTTATTTGTATGCACCCAAATAACATTCCATTTACACCGTAGACCTTATTTTTCAAATTAACATTTGGCACTCATTCAGCGTTTATATTTGCCATATATAAATCACGTGCCTATTTTCTAATGCCTTCACGAAAAAAAAGACGAGTTTTCAGGATTACATTGCTCATTGTTCTGGCCGCTCTAACTGTTTTTGCAGCCTATATTGGCTATCAGTGGTGGTTGTATGGAAAGGCGAGGTTTGTTCGCTACCCTGAATTTGGTATTTCTATTCCCGAAGAATATCCCATCCACGGAATTGACGTTTCCAGGTACCAACAACAAATTGCCTGGGATGCTGTGAAAGCCATGCAGGTAAAAAAAATAAAACTTGCTTTTGCATTTATCAAGGCAACAGAAGGAATCGGTAACACCGATCCGCAGTTCCGCCGTAATTGGAAGCGATCAAAGGATGCCGGCATTATTCGCGGGGCTTATCATTTTTTCCTGGCCACAAAAGATGGGAGAATTCAGGCCGAAAATTTTATAAAGGCCGTTGATTTAAAAACGGGTGATCTACCGCCCGTACTTGACATCGAGCAAACGTACGGCGTGGCCAAAACTGTAATCAGGGACGAAGTAAAAGAATGGCTAAGTATTGTGGAAACAAACTATAATGTCAAACCAATCATTTATACCAATATCGATTTTTATAAACAAAATCTTGGTGACGACTTTGATGGTTACCCTCTATGGGTAGCGCATTATTACCAGCCCCGGCAACCGCGAATAAAAAGAGACTGGGTGTTCTGGCAACACAACGATAATGGCAGAGTGAACGGCGTCTTATCGCCCGTTGATTTTAATGTGTTCAGCGGCGATTCCGTTGCGTTCATCCAATTACTCATTAAATAATCGCTTCTTAATATAGTACCTTGCCTGGTGTCAAGCTTGTTTTATGGAACAAGGAATGGACCCGGACGTAAAAAAATACCTGCGTAAGATCTTAAATTCTCTTGTTTATGGTTTACTCTGGCTAGCGTTAAATGTTCTCGGCGGATTGTATTGGGAGTATGGAATCATAAACAACAAGTTATCCTTCGCTAATATTCTTTTTTTTACCTGGTTTCTTTGTAGTCTTGCCGCATTACTTTACTATTACTACCGTGCCTGGAGGAAATAAAATTCCTGAACAGATATCGATCTTTTGTCCAATTAATGGTTACAATCCGAAGAGTGGCAGTGATTTGCTCTTCGACAGAAGCGGTAATTAAAAAAGTGCGCAGAAAGAATAAAGACGACTGCGGGGATTAACAACATCGTCTCATACCCTATGAATATTTGTTTTAGGACAAGAAAAGCGAAGCCGACTGTAAAAATTAGCAGGGGCAGTGCGCGATGGTGATGACGTTTATATCCATGATAGAGTGCGAAGCATCCAATTACAAATGCAAGTCCGATCATGCCAGCTTCAAAGAAATTATTATTAATTATATTGATTCCAAAAAGAGGAAGACTGGTAAGAACAAGTGGTAACACGGCACAATGAATCGCACACACAACAGAAGTGGCCACGCCTAATGCATCCAGGTTAAGCTGTACTTTCATGATAGCGACAAATATATTGCTGCGCAACTGAGTTGCAAAATATATTTTTGCAACATATCCTGAGCCTACTCTAAGTGAATCCACCTACGAATAACAACTATAAATACGCAAATAAATTATGAGCCGAAAAACAATCTTTTATATCATTTTTTTTTCATTACTTGTCGTCGCATTTTATGCCGTTCTGATTACTGTAATTCCTGGTTTTAGAAAATCCAAATTACCTCCCATCAGTTACGTACAGCCCTTCTCCTTTACGAACCAGGACGGAAAAATAATCACGGAAAAAGATGTTGTTGGGAAAGTAGTCGTTGTGAATTATTTTTTCACGACTTGCAAAAGCATCTGCCCGAAAATGAACAACGAGGTAAAGAAAGTATATGAGCATTTCAAAAATGATAATAATTTTTTGATCCTGTCACATACTTCAGACCCCGGAACAGATTCACCCGAAAGATTGAAACAATACGCAGATTCGATGCAAGTAAATACGTCAAATTGGTTATTCCTGACAGGCAGAAAAGATAGTTTGTACCGTCAAGCCAGGTTGAGTTACCGGATTGACGATCCAAACAATAGTGTGCAGAATATTGATGATGATTTTTTACACACCCAGTTCCTGGCATTGATAAATAAAAAAGGAGAAGTGGTGAAGATTTATGACGGACTCAGGAGTACGGAAATAACTGATTTAATAAAAGATGCTGAAAAATTGCTTAAAGAATAACGCTCACCAAACTCTAACTAATGAACCTAACAGCCACCCAAGTCGATGACATTTTACGACGTAACAATTTAAGTGTAACTGAAAGCCGCAAAAAAATACTGAACCTTTTTATAAACGTCCAGGGAGCATTGGCTCACGGCGATATTGAAAGAAAGGCGGGGGAAAAGTTTGACCGGGTAACAGTTTACCGAACATTACAAACCTTTGTGGAAAAGGGAATCATTCACACGATTCCTACCACTGACAATTCCGTTCGCTATGCATTGTGTAAGGATTGTTCAGATGGCAACCATCATGATAACCACGTTCATTTTATTTGCAACCAATGTGGCGCAACATTGTGCCTGGAGGATGTGGCCGCGCCTGAAATTAGATTGCCGATGGGATTTTCGATTGATGAAATCGAAGTCGTTGCAAAGGGAATCTGCAACCAATGCAACCAATAAAAAAGCCCCAGTGTAGAAACAATGGGACTAAGGTTAAGGCTCTGATTAGTAGCTATTTTATAATGCTTTAATTTTTTGCTGGCCAAAAATAAGGCGCTCAATTCATATTTCCTTATTTGACACGTACTACTTTCAGGGTATTTTATAAGTTTTTATAATTTGTTCATCTCATCGTGAACAAATGACATGAGATTCTTAACATAGTCGGGTGAAAAATTAAACTTTAGTCCTGCTGTTTCAAAAAGTTGGGGTAATGTCTTTGTTCCTCCAAGGCTGAGCGCCCCAATGTAATTGCTCAAGGCCGTTTGTTTATTTTTCTTGAATTGCATCCATAAACCAATAGCACCTAACTGTGCAATGCCATATTCGATATAGTAGAACGGGACTTCGTAAAGGTGCAATTGGCGTTGCCAGCCGTATTTTCGGTATTGTTCAAGACCACTGAAATCAATCACACTCGATGAAAATTCATTCAGGATTTCCATCCATGTTGAGCCTCGTTGCTCTTCTGTATGCGTTGGATTTTCATAAACCCAGTGCTGAAATTTATCAATGATAGCAATCCATGGAAAAATGGTAATCACCCTTTCCAGCTGGTACTCCTTTGCTCGCTTCAACTCTTCTTTGTTGTTAAAAAAACTATCCCAGTAATCCATACTGAATAACTCCATGCTCATGCTTGCGACTTCAGCAATTTCCATCGGGTATTCCTTAAAGCCTGTGAGTTGCAAAGGATGTGTGAGAAAAGAATGAACCGCATGCCCGCCTTCATGTATTATTGTAGTAACATCCCCCATTTGGCCGGCGGCATTCATAAAAATAAACGGAGCGCCCGTCTCAGGTAATGGGCAATTGTACCCACCCGGAGCTTTTCCCTTCCTGCTTTCGAGGTCAAGCCTCTGCATTCTTTGCATCTGTCGCAGGCAATCCGCAAAAAAAGGATTCACTTCATCAAGGCATTTCAGTGTCTTTTGCAAAAGCTCATCCCCCGTCTTGAAGGGATTAAGTGGATTGATGCCCTCAGGTTCAGCCTCAGTATCCCAGGGCCGAAGGGGATCAACGCCCAACTTACTTTTCTTCTTTGCATATATTTCGTCTGCCAGCGGCATCACATTCTGCTTCACAGCTTCGTGAAATTGAAAACAATCCTCTCTCGTATAATCAAAGCGGCCCAGTTCCTTGAACCTGAAATCACGATAATTGCCAAAGCCGGCATTAAGCGCCACCTGGTGGCGCTTTTGTACAAGTGAAGTAAACAGCTTGTTCAACTCATCTTTATCCTGGAGTCTTCTTTCATTGATTTTCCTGTACACTTCTTCACGCAAGGCCCTGTTCGGATTTTCTAAAAATTTTGCCGCTTGTTGCAACGTATACTCTTTACCATCCACCTGCACTGTCATCTTGCCTGCAATCATTCCATATTGCTGAGCCATTACGCTTAATTCAGAATTGAGCGGAATGTTTTCCTTGCGAAACAACTCTATGCTCTTCCTTATGTTCCTCAAATAGGTATAGTACTTCTCTTGGTCCAGTTCCCTGGTGAATGGGCTTTCAATGAGTTTGCGATTGAGCCTGTCTGCGTAAGATTGAACGTGCGGTTGAATTTCCATGACAAAAAAAGTGAACGCCTGCTCAAGGTCTTTATTTTCCGTGTCACATGTCATTCGAATTTGCCGCCAATTCGCGTCTTCGCTTACTACGGCTTCCAACTCACTCGCATCATTGAGCCATTTTTCTAAATCCTGGCCGGAATTAATTTCACGCTCGAGAAGATCTTTAAAATAAGGCTCCAGGCTTTCCCAATTCGTTATAGTGAAAGATGCAGGTAAAAAATGCCGATCAGGTGTTGCGATAGCTGCAGTATAATTCATAAATCAAAAAATAAGCCCCGGTAGGGGCCGCTTGTATCGTTTAATAATTTATTTGCTCTTTTTCTTCACAGTTTTTTTTGCTGGTTTCGCCTTCTTAGATTCCGCTGATTTTTTTTCCGGTTCTTTCTTGGTTGCCTTCTTTTTGGCTGGTGTTTGTTTTGCTGTTTCTTTTTCTTTCTTTGCCACTTTTTTCGGAGGCTCCGGTTTCTCTTCAGCTACGGGCTCTTCTTCCGGCTC
>AR_comb_assmDRAFT_10128792_pt1 | contig 11577 bp, 12 predicted proteins | sample ArasoioldDNA_FD_10543 | JGI IMG/M metagenome (IMG submission 10543) | reverse complement strand
AGTTCAGTTCCAGTCGATACCCTGGCCAGCGCAATCGCCGGATCGCCGAAGGCCACCGCGGTCAGCTCGCATTCGACCTTTCGCTCGCCGCCGGCTTCGGCCTGGACCGATGCGTGTTTGAGCACGCATTCCAGCGCCGGAATGCCGGCCGGGGTGTAGCGAAGGTCGCCGCGTTCGGCCAGGATGGCGTCGAGCGTGAGCCGGTTCGCGCCGGACACGTGTTCTTTCTCGCCTCGCTTCGTTCCGCTTTGCCGTTAATCAGGCCGTCGGCGCCGAGGTGTCGGTCGCCGCGGCGGGCGCCGGGGCATCGGCCACGGGCCTGGGCGGTCGGTCACCGCGATCGCCTCGGTCACCACCGCGATCGCCACGGTCACCGCGATCGCCCCGATCACCATCCCTTGCGGGCCGCGCCTTTTCCTCGCGCATCATCGGCGACGGTGCCACGACCGCTTCCTTCATCGCGACGATCAGGTGCCGCAGCACGGCGTCGTTGAACTTGAACGCGTGATCGAGCTCGTTCAGGGTGTCCTGGTCGACCTCGATGTTCATCAGCACGTAGTGCGCCTTGTGGATCTTGGCGATCGGGTACGCGAGCTGGCGTCGACCCCAGTCCTCGAGGCGATGGATCCGGCCGTTCTTGCCGGCGATGGTCGTGCGGTACCGCTCGATCATCGCGGGCACTTGCTCGCTCTGATCCGGGTGCACGATAAAGACCACTTCATAGTGACGCATGCAGATCGCTCCTTATGGGCTGTGGGACGGCTCCGCGTGCTGCCGTCGAGGGCCTCCCCTTCTGCGCAGGGTGAGGCAAGGGAACTAGTAATTATGAACGAGAAAGTCCGACAAATCAAGCCACTGGGTTCGCGGCGTCGATGTCAACTCCGCGGTGACGCAACGATCGGCGCGGGCGCATCGCTGCCTCCCACCGCCGCCAGCGCCTCGTCGCGCTCCGCCTTGGGGAGTGCCGCCAACGCCTTGACCCGCGCGTAGAACCGCGGCAAATCGCCGCCTTCCGCCGCGAGAAGCGCGGCGAATTGCGGCACCCGGTCGGAATAGAGGCCGGCCGAGACGATCCCCGCATTGTTGGCCCCGCCGGCGAACCAGCGATCGAAGACCACGGCGCCGCCCCACCCGGCCTTGATTCGCTCATGATCCGCGCGCATGTCGGCGAAGATCGCCGCCTTCTGCACGCGCTTCTCGGCGTCGGGGAGGTCCGTCGCGTAAAGCACCGCCAGGCGGTCACGCGCGGTGCGGATCATGGTTCGGAATTCGGTGCGCAGGCGCTGCATCCGCACGACATCGGCGGCAAACTGCGCGGCTTCCGCGCCGCCGGCCTGCGCCGCCTGCCAGCGCGCGAGCCCCGCTTCCTCGACGGCGACGGCGAACGACTCGTTGAACGACGAATCGTCCTTCACGTAGACGACCTGATGCGCGAGCTCATGGAAAACGAGCCGGGCGACTTCCGCGTCCCGATAGCGGATGAAGGTCGACAGGATGGGGTCGTCGAAATATCCGAGTGTCGAATAGGCAGGCACTCCGCCCACGTGGACATCGAAGCCTTCCGCCGCGAGGCGCGCCGCCTCGGCGCGCGCGTCGGCTTCCGAAAAATAGCCCCGATAGGCGACGCACCCCGCCACCGGAAAGCACCACTGCCGCGGGGACAACGACAGCTCCGGCGCCGCGAACACGTTCCACACCACGTAGGCGCGCCCCACGTCGGCGTATCGCGTGTAGCTCGGATTGTCGGGAAGCGAGAGCTCGCGGCTCGCGAATGCCCGCATCTCGCGAATGCGCACGAGCTTCGCCTTGAGTGCGGGATCCGGCGTGTCCCGAGTGACCTCGGGGATCGGACGAGCGCGCGCGAGAAGATCGACCTGCCCCGCGAGGCCCTGCCAATAGAACTCGACCGCCGAGCAGCCGGCGAGCGGCAGCAAGACGGCAAGCGCTGCGATGCGAGCGACCGCGCGCAAGCCCATCAACAAAACAGGGTCACGATGCTCGCCGGCGGCCGCCGGCGCAGGGCAAGACTCCATCGTTCGACGTACTCCCGGCTGGGTTGAAACGCGTTATGGTAGAGGTTGAATACCGGACAACGCCGACCCGAACGCCATCGACCTTCAAGCGATACGACAGTCCGGCGCGCCATCCGTTGCAAACATGACAGTCCGCAGCCTCCCGCACCCGACGCCGGCCGCAGCGCCGCGCGGCCCGGTGGGGGCGCGTCGGCATCGCCTCTATCTCGCAGCGCTGGTAGTTTGCGCCATCGCGCCAGCCGCTGCGAGCGCCGAAGTCTACAAATGCCGAGGCGACGGCGCTCGACCGGTCTACCAGGAAATGCCCTGCCCCGCCGGCCAGGAGCTGCGCAACTTCCAGGTCGATCCGCCTGAAATCACCGTGCTTCCCGGCGTGACGAAATCGAATGTCGCCGCCCCGCCTCCCACCAACGGGCGCGCGTCGAAGGATAACGGCCACGACAAAACGGCGAAACCCAGAACGGAGAAGCCGAAGGGCGATCCGGCGGAGCGAGGTCACCTACATGCCGGCATGACGGAAGGCGAGGTGCTCACGCGCGTCGGTCCGCCGAATGCCACGACGGGACAGAAGAACGCCAAGCTCGTCCGCTGGACGTGGTTTCCCGTCGAGGGCGACGCGGAGACCGTCACCACCGTTACCCTCTCCTCGGGCGTGGTCGTCAACGTCGATCGGATGCACGTCAAGCGATGAGGGCGCTCGTGCAGCGCGCCCGCGAAGCCTCCGTCAGCGTCGACGGCCGCGTCGTCGGCGCGATCGGTGCGGGGCTCGTGGTTCTCGCGGGCGTGGGCACCGGCGACGGCGACGACGATCGCGAATGGCTCGTGCGCAAGATCGTCGCGCTCCGCATCTTCGACGACGATGCCGGGGTGATGAACCGGTCGGTGATCGAGACGGGCGGCGACATTCTCGCAGTCAGCCAGTTCACGCTCTTCGCGTCGACGAAAAAAGGCGCTCGCCCGTCGTGGTCCGCCGCAGCCCCCCCAGAGATCGCCGCGCCGGCCTTCTTGAGGTTCGTCGCCGCGCTCGCCGAGGCCATCGGGAAGCCCATCGCGACGGGCGTTTTCGGCGCCGCGATGCAGGTCGCGCTCGTCAATGATGGCCCGGTGACGATCTGGCTCGATTCAAGTGCCCGGGAATAGGGCGGCATCCGAAGCCAGGAGCAGGTTCCACCCCGCTTGCCTGCATGCGGGGATTCGCCGCCATTGTCCGGGATCAAGGAGGCCGCTGGGGCGCCGCTCGATAATGTGCGCAATTCGCTTCGAACTTGCCGCACATGCCGCTTCCTTCATTTCTCCGTCGCCAGACCGAGGCGCCCGGCAATTTCCGCCTGGCACCGCGCCTCACGCGCGTCGTCGCGATCCTGATCGTCGTCGCGGCAGCTGGCTATTTTCTCCGCGATGCCATCCTCGGCGCACCGGTCGACGTCCGTGAAGTGACGCGGGGCGATCTCGTCGCCACCGTCGTGGCGAGCGGCCGCGTGACGACGCCGCAGCGAGTGTCCATCGGCGCGGTGATCACCGAAAGGATCGTCCGGATCCCCGTCCAGGAAGGCCAGACGGTGCGGCGCGACGACCTGCTGATCGCGCTCGACGACAGCGACGAGCGCGCTGCCGTGGCGCAGGCGCAGGCCGCGGTCGCGCAGGCCGAAGCCAGGCTCCGGCAACTGCGCGAAGTCGGGCTGCCCGCGGCGGCAGAGTCGCTGCGGCAGGCCGAGGCCAATGTGCGCCTTGCGCGCCAGCAATACGATCGCAACACGGAATTGAAATCCAAGGGCTTCATCAGCGCATCGGCGCTCGACGACGCGAAGCGCAACATCGACGTCGCCGAAAGCCAGTTGAGCGCAGCTCAACTGCAGGTGCAGACCAACAGTCCGTCCGGCAGCGATTTCCGGATGGCGCAGACCGCTCTCGAGCAGGCGCATGCCACGCTGGGCGCAGCGAACGCGAAACTGGAACAGACGTCGATCGTTGCGCCGGTCGACGGCGTCCTGATCCGGCGCAACGTCGAGCCGGGGGACGTCGTGCAACCGGGCAAGGAATTGATGGCCCTCGCGCCGGCAGGCGAGACGCAGATCGTCGTGCAGATCGACGAGAAGAACCTCGCACAACTGAAGCTTGGGCAAAAGGCGTTTGCATCTGCCGATGCGTATCCGCGCGAGCGCTTCGCCGCGGAGCTCTTTTATGTGAATCCGGGAATCGACGCGTTGCGCGGATCGGTGGAGGTCAAGCTGCGCGTGCCCGATCCACCGGCCTACCTGCGGCAGGACATGACGGTGTCGGTGGACATCGAGGTCGCGCGACACGCCGATACGCTGACCGCGGCCGCCGACTCCGTATTCGATGCCGGCGGCGCCCACCCCTGGGTATTGGCCGTCGACGACGGCCGTGCAGCGAGGAAGCCGGTGACGCTGGGTCTCAAGGGTGAGGGTCGCGTCGAGATCCTCGATGGCGTCGTGAAAGGCGACCGGCTGATATTCGCATCCGCCGGCGTGGCACCCGGCCAGCGGGTGCGCGTGAGTCCTCCGGAGGCCGGCAACACGCGATGAATCCCCTCTCGTACTTCGCGCCGGTCGTGGCCTTCCGGTTCATGCGCGAGGGGCTGACACAGACGTTCCTTATCGTCTTGGGCGTCGCCCTGGGCGGCGGCGTCATCATCTTCATGTCGGCGTTGCTCGCCGGATTGCAGGCCAACATCATCCGGCGGACGCTCAACTTCCAGGCGCCGATCCAGATCCAGGCGCCCGACCAGCTCGCACGCCCCTTGCGGGAGGGCGACTCCGACGCGGTCGCCAATCAGGTCCAGCCGCGCTCGCAGCAGCTTCGCTCGGTCGACCAGTGGCAAAAGATCCGCGCCGACGTCGCCCGGATCCCCGGCGTGACCAGCGTGACGCCGGTCGTCACCGGCCCCGGATTCGCGCAGCGGGGCGAAGCGACCAAGGCCGTCTCCATCATCGGAATCGAGACCGAGTCCTATTTCAAGGTCGTCGCCCTGCCGGACAAGATCATCGGCGGCCGCTACGACATGGGGCCGATCGACGCCATCGTCGGCACCGAGCTCGCCAGGGATCTCGGGATCGGCATCGAGGACAAATTCGCGCTGAAAGCCGCGAACGGCGCCGCTTCCACGCTATCCGTGGTCGGCATATTCGATTTCGGCAACAAAGGCGTCAACGAGCGCAATGTCTACGTTACGCTGCGCACCGCGCAGAATTTGCTCGATCTCGCGGGCGGCGCCACGAGCCTCGACGTGAAGGTGCACGACCCGTTCGCGGCGGAGACCATCGCCCAGACCGTCCGCCAGGGCAGCGATCTCCACGTCGACAGCTGGATCAGCACCAATGCGCAGTTCTTCAGCGCCATGGCGGCGCAGATCCTCGCGAACACCCTCATCCGGATCTTTGTCGGGATCACCGTCGCGCTTGGCATCGCGAGCGTGCTCGTCGTGTCCGTCGTGCAGAAATCGAAGGAGATCGGCATCCTGCGGGCGATGGGCACGACCCGCCCTCAGGTATTGCGCATCTTCCTGATCCAGGGCGCCTTCATGGGGCTCGTGGGCGCGCTGTTCGGATCGCTGCTCGCATGGATATTCCTGCAGTTGTGGCGCGGAGTCGCGACAAACCCGGACGGCACGCCGCTGTTTGTCGTCGTGATCGAGCCATCGCTCTTCGCCATCGCGTGCGTGGGCGCGACCCTCGTCGGCATCCTCGCTGCGGCGGTACCCGCCAGGCGCGCGGCGCGCCTCGATCCGGTGGTGGCGATCCGTGGCTGATGCTTCCCCTGGCGTTGCCGACACCCTGCGCCTCACCGGCGTGCGGAAGTCCTACGCGACTGGCACGCCCGTCGAGATCGAAGTGCTGCACGGGGTGGACCTCACGCTGCGGCACGGGGAATTCGCGGCGCTCATCGGCCCATCGGGTTCGGGCAAGACCACGCTCCTCAACGTCATCGGACTGCTCGATCGGCCCACCGCCGGACGGGTCTTCATTGCCGGCCAGGATGCCGGCACGCTCGACGAGATGGAGACCACGCACCTTCGCGGCCGCACGATCGGCTTCGTCTTCCAGTATCACTACCTGCTGCCGGCATTCACTGCGCTCGAGAACGTGATGATGCCGGTGCTCGCCGCGCGTGGGCGCACCGACCGCGAGATGCGCGAATCCGCCGCCGCGCTGCTCGACCGGGTAGGCCTCACGCAATGGCGAGACAACAAGGCGTCCGCCATCTCGGGCGGACAGCAGCAGCGCGTGGCGATCGCCCGCGCGCTCGCGATGAATCCGGCGCTGGTGCTGGCGGATGAGCCAAGCGGCAATCTCGACACCGAAAGCGCCGACGCGGTGTTCGACCTGATGCGCGACGTGAACGAGAGGAGCGGGACGACGTTTCTGATCGTCACCCACGATCCGCGTCTCGCGCAGCGTTGCGATCGCATCGTCGAGTTGGTCGACGGGCGAATCGTCTCCGATCGCGCGAATACGAAAGTCGTGCGGCGAGGCTAGCGCCGGGTTCCGGCCGCCGGCAAATCGAACGATCCGTCAGCGCCGGTCGACGCTCAATCGCCCCGGGCCGAGCCCATAGACGATGAGCAGGCCGCCGATTACCGCGATGTTCTTCATGAACATGATCTTGTTCGTGCCGGCGGTCGCGGCGTCGGCCATCGCCCAGAAATTGTGGTAGAGCAACGTCGCGACGAGCGTGAACGCGGCGACCACAAGCGCAGCCCAGCGCGCCTTCCAGCCAACCGCGACCATCAGGCCGCCGATGAATTCGATGACGATCGCGATCGTCGTCGCGATTTCGGGCAGCGGCACGTTCTTGCTCGCGATCGACGCCGCGGTGCCCTCGAAGCCGCCCATCTTGCCGAAGCCCGAATAGACGAACAAGAATGCAAGCAGCACGCGTCCCACGAGTGCTGCGATATCGCGCGATGGCGTCATCGTTTCTCCTACGTCAAGGCAGGTCGAACAAAAGTACCTCGGCTGTCTGACCATGGTCCAGCACGACGGTTCCTTCGCGCTCGATCTTCGCCGCATCGCCCGCTGCGAGCGGCGTCCCATTGACGCGAATGCTCCCGCGCGCGACATGAACATAAGCCCGCCGGCCCGGCGCGAGCACGTGGCGCGCCGCTTCGTCGCCGTCGAGGAGCGCGGCCCATACGGTTGCGTCCTGATGGATCGTGACCGCACCCTCACGACCATCCGGCGATGCGATGAGCCGCAGCCGGCCCCGCTTCGCCGCTGCCGGAACGTGCGTCTGCTCGTAACTCGGATCGATGCCGGAGCGCGCCGGCTCGATCCAGATCTGCAGGAAATGCACGGGCGCGGTCTTCGACGGATTGAACTCGCTGTGCCGCACGCCGCGGCCGGCGCTCATACGTTGCACGTCGCCCGGCACGATCACCGAGCCGTTGCCCATGCTGTCATTGTGCGCAAGCTCGCCGTCGAGGACGTAGCTGATGATTTCCATGTCGCGATGGCCGTGCGTGCCGAATCCCATCCCCGGCTGCACGCGATCCTCGTTGATCACGCGCAACGGCCCGAAGCCAATATGCGCAGGGTCGTGATAATCGGCGAACGAGAAGCTGTGCCACGAATTAAGCCAGCCGTGGTCGGCATGACCTCGGTCGCCGGCCTTGCGAAGTGCCATCATCGAATGGCTCCTCCAGACGTCACCAGCGGATCGTCACGCCGGCGAGGATGATTTCAACGGGCGCATTGCGCGTCAGGCGCACCTGATAGCCTGCATCGACATCGATTCCCTTCACGAGGGTCGCGATCGCGCCAAATCGCGCGACGGTGAGCCATGATGTCTCCGCAGGATCCGGATTCATCGCCGTGCCGACTTCCGCCGTGAATCGCCAGACGTGGTTCGGCGAATATGCCGCCACCGCCGACGCGCCCCACAAATCACGGCGATCGCCGATGAGGGGATCGTACACATAGTCGATGTTGGCGGCGAGCATCCATGTTTTCGTCAACCACGTCGAGATCAGGATCGCGTGCGGCGACGCCTTGCCGTTGCCGAGGTTCTTGTCGGCGTTGCCCGTCGGCAGATCGACGCCGGCGCGCACGCCGAACGTCAGCGCGCTCTGCGCCGGGAACCGCCACTTGAAGTCGAATCCCGTATCGCCGAACCCCTGCGTCGTGCCATCGGTTGCGCCGCCGCGCACGTAGAGCCACGTCGGACGCACGATCAGGTCCAGGTTGTCCAGCGCACCGTAGGACAGCTGCGGGCCGAATTCGAGCGCCCGTATCCCGCCATCGCGTGCCTGCGCGAGACCGAGCTCGAGCTCGAACTTGCCGGCGCCTTGCGTGCCCGTGTCCTCGGTCAGCATCGGATGGGCGGCGAATGCCGGCGACGCCGACGCCAGCAATGTCCCCGTACCCGCGACCGCCAACCATCTACAGCTTGTATGCACGCTTTGCGAGTCCGTAGGCAAGCTCTGGCGCGAGCTCCATCGCCTCGTCCGCGCCGATCTTGTGCTCGACGACCAGCGTCGCCAGAAAACGGCAGTCGATCCGCCGCGCGACGTCGTGCCGAGCGGGAATCGACAGAAACGCGCGCGTGTCGTCGTTGAAGCCGACCGTGTTGTAGAAGCTGGCGGTCTCGGTGGTCTGCTCGCGAAAACGCAGCATTCCCTCGGGGCTGTCGTAGAACCACCACGACGGGCCGAGTCGCAGAATCGGATAATGGCCGGCAAGGGGCGCCAGCTCGCGCGAATAGACGGTCTCGTCGAGCGTGAACAGGATCACCGTGAGATTGCGCTCGTTGCCGAAGCGGTCGAGCAGCGGCTTCAGCGCGCGCACGTAATCGGTTCGCGTCGGAATGTCGGCGCCCTTGTCGCGACCGTAATCGCGAAAGATGAGCGGATTGTGATTGCGGAAGCTGCCGGGGTGAATCTGCATCACCAGACCATCATCGAGGCTCATCCGCGCCATCTCGGTCAGCATCTGGCCGCGGAAGACCTCGGCGTCCTCGGCGGTGATGGTGCCGGAGAGCGCCCGGTCGAGCAGCTGCTGGCACTGCGTTTCGGCAAGGTCGCAGGTCAGTGCGGTGGGATGACCGTGGTCGGTCGACGTCGCGCCCATCGTCTGGAAGAACGCACGGCGATTCCGATGCGCGGCGAGATAGCCGCGCCATGTTGCCGTGTTCTCGCCGCTGATCGCCCCCAGCCTGGCGACGTTGTCGCGAAAGCCGTCGAACTCCGGATCGACGACTGGATCGGGGCGGTACGCGGTGATCACCCGTCCCTGCCACCCCGACGCGCGAATCTTCGCGTGATGCGCGAGCGGGTCGAGCGGCGACTCGGTCGTCGCCAGCACCTCGATGTTGAAACGCTCGAACAGCGCGCGAGGCCGAAACGCCGGTTGCGTGAGGCAGTCGTTGATGCGGTCGAAGACGCGATCCGCAGATTCGGGCGTCAGCCGCTCGTCGATGCCGAAGACCGTCGCGAACGCATGGTCGAGCCACATCCGGGTCGGCGTGCCGCGAAACAGCGGATAGTGCGCGGCGAAGGTCCGCCAGATCTTGCGCGGATCGCTTTCGACACGTGCGCTCTCGTCGGCGCCATTCCGGCGCGGGATGCCGAGATTCTCGAGCGGGACGCCCTGGCTGTAGAGCATCCGGAATACGTAGTGGTCGGGCGTGATGAGCAGTGCGGACGCATTCGCGAACGGCGCGTCGTCGGCAAACCATTGCGGATCCGTGTGGCCGTGCGGACTGACGATCGGCAAATCCTTCACCATCCCGTAGAGCGAACGTGCAAGGTCGCGCGTATTCGGATCGGCGGGGAACAACCGGTCGGGGTGGAGATCGAGTGGAATTCGGTTCATTGAATCAGTGGTGGGCCAGATGATGGACAAGGGTTGCGCGCACGCCCTCGCGGAACAGCGCGGCGACGTTGCTCGTCACGGCGACGCGAAACGCCCCATGGGTGGCGAGGTCGCCGAACACGGGGGCGAGATCGAGGAATCCGGAAGCGATTCGCGTCGGATCGTTTCCGGCGTCGGCGACGATCCGCGCGAACGTCGGCGCGAGCGGATCGGAAACGGCGATCGGACGACCATGCTCGTCGCTGCCGCGCGCATAGCGGATCCACCCCGCGATCGCCAGCGCGAGATGCCGGAACGAAGCGCCGGCCGCAATGCGATCGCGCACCGTGCCGAGCAGCCGTTGCGGCAGCTTCTGCGAGCCGTCCATCGCGATCTGCTGTGTGCGGTGCGGCAGCGAACGATTGCGAAAGCGCGTCATCAGCTGCCCGCAATACGCGGCGAGGTCGATGCCGGGGGGTGCGCAGAGGGTCGGCATGATCTCTTCGGTCATCTGGCGCAAGACGAGCCCTGCGAGTTCCGGGTCCGACGACGCCTGCCAGATGGTCTCGTGACCGGCGAGAAATCCCAGGTACGCGAGCGTGGAGTGGCTGCCGTTCAGAAGGCGCAGCTTCATCGTCTCGAAGGGGGCGACATCGCCGACGAATTGGGCGCCGGCGTCCTCCCACCGGGGACGAGCCGCGCGAAAGCAATTCTCGATGATCCACTGGCCGAAGGCTTCTGCCGTGACCGTCGCCTCGTCGCGCAGGCCGGTGAGGCGTTGCGCGTCGGCAAGATCGGCGGCGGTCGTCGCGGGCACGATCCGATCGACCATCGTCGAGGGAAACGTCACGTGATCGCCGATCCACGCCGCGAGCGCCGGCTCCCGTCGCGTCGCGAATGCCCGCACGAGGCCTTCGACCATGCGTCCATTGTGCGGCAGGTTGTCGCAGCACACGAACGTCAGCGGCCCGGCGACGGCGCTCCTGCGCTTTGCCAGCCCGGCGACGACGATGCCGATCGCCGATTCGGGCGCGTCGGGATGCGCCAGATCGTGCGCAATATCCGGATGCGCCTCGTTCAGCGCGCCGGTGGCCGGATCGTGGCAGTAGCCCTTCTCGGTGACCGTCGCCGTCACCACGGTGATCGCGGGATCCGCAAAGCGGAGCAGCAGCGCGGCGCGTGCCGTTCCCGCAAAGATCGTTTGGCGCAAGGAACCGATGATTCGCGCGCGCGTTCCGTTTTCGCCACGCGTGAGCAACGTGTACAGGCCGTCCTGATCGGCAAGGGGCTCGATGGCGCGCGGAGTCTTCAGCGAGACGCCGCAGATGCCCCAGCGGGCATCGGCGCCGAGAATGTCGTCGGTGTAGACCGCCTGATGCGCGCGATGAAACGCGCCGAGGCCGAGGTGCAGGATGCCGATCTGCACGCGCGCCGGATCGAACGCCGGCCGCGCAACGGCGGGCGGCACGCGCGCGAGCGTCGACAGCGACAGGCGCGAGCGCGCGACCGGCTCAGGCATGCTGCGGATGTTCCTTCACTCTCGACACGAGCTGCGTCGGATTGACGAAGCGCAGCGCGATCAGCAGCCAGACCAGCGTCACCATCATGTAGACCATCGCCATCGCATCGATTGATTGCGTCGCGCGAACGCCGGCCGCGAATACCGTGTAGTACAACGCGACCACGAGCGTCTGCGAATCGGCACCGGCCGTCAGGAACGTGAGCTCGAACAGCGC
>AR_comb_assmDRAFT_10144303_pt1 | contig 11579 bp, 15 predicted proteins | sample ArasoioldDNA_FD_10543 | JGI IMG/M metagenome (IMG submission 10543) | reverse complement strand
CCAGCCAGCGATTGGCTGCCCCCCGCGCCCATCTGCGGCGCGCCGCAATCGCGCAAAGCGGCGGTGAGGGCGTCGGACAGAATACCCATGCGACACTCGCAGTGGCCAAAGCACAGGTGAGAGCGTCAATCCAACGTCGGCTGAGCAACCGAGTTCCGCGGCAGAAGGTAGGGGTCGCTCAGGGAACGGACGTTAACCACGAGCGTTGCTTCAGGCTGCTTCCCGAAGGAGACCATCATGTCAGTCGGCACCCTTTTGCTCATCATCCTCGTCATCGCTCTGCTTGGCGGCTTTAGCGGCTGGGGCGGCGGTCCATTCTACGGCACCGGCTATTATGGTGGCGGCGGCATCGGGCTGCTGCTCATCATCGTTCTGGTACTGGTCCTCAGCGGCCGCATCTGAAAACGCCGGGCGTGCCGCAGCGGAACCAAGCAGCCGTTGCCGACTCTTGAGGCGATGCGAACAGATCTCGAGGTGGAGAGCGACAATCCGGAGAGCAAGGACGAGGACAGATGGCTTTGTCGGGGATAAAACCAGCAACGGGAACTCAAACGCGGTAACGCGTCGAGGAGGTGGCATGGATGCGGTCGACGTTCGCCGGCGTGGCGAAAAAGTTAGTGTGCGTGTTGCGCCGGTCGGCGGCATTGGCTGTCCGCGCTCATCCGTGAACGGCTCGATTGAGCGCAGCAAATCTGCCCCCAGCATCCGCCAGCAGCTTGCAAGGATCGGCGACCTTCAAACGATGGCGCGGATGCATAACGAGACCGTGTGCAGGGTGTAAGTGAACTGCGAGAATGAGGGACAGGCGCTGCGGAGGTCCGACCATCGGCACCGGCCTCGGTAACTCCGGTTTTCCAGCTAGCGCAAAGGCAAGAACAAGAGCAATCGAAAACCGAAACCGTAAGCCGCCCCGGCATTCTGTCTGACGCCCGGTCAGATGGACGATGAGCCGCCAGCAGCGAGATACGGCGCCAACTCTGCCACGCCGGCAAGCACGAGGGTGCACCCGGCCGAGGCGAGATCCTGCCGCGCGAACCCGCCGCTCAGCACCCCGGTTGCCTGCAGACCGTGCGCTTTGGCCGCGATGGCATCATAGGGACTGTCGCCGACGGCCATGACGCGGCTGGTTTCAGCAATGCCGAGCTTTGCGAATGGCAGGCGGTACAGCGCGGGATCCGGGTTGCCGTGCTGATTGTCATCGCCACATGCAATGGCATCGCAAGGTCCAGAACCTGTACGCTCCTATCGTAGCGCCTTCCTGCTTGAGCCTGGCAAAGAGATCGCGCACGCCTGCGAACGCGCGCACCCGATGCAGTTCATCGCGGCGATCCCGCTCGCCCTGCTGCTTCAGAAGGAGCTTCCTTTGCAGCTTGGAGGCGCGCGGCAAGAGTCTGTCCAGCATCTCGCCTGCGTCCATGCCGGAGGAGCGCTGCAGCTTCGCAATGCTAAAGCGGTGGCCTGCTGCGGCGAGCGTGTCACGCCAGTATTCGAGGCTCTGCGGGACGCAGTCGATGAGCTCCTTCAACGTCGAAATAACCGCTGCGAGCTCATCGGTCATGGTTGCGAGCCTAGCCTGCGCTTTGGGGTGAATGCGCCGGCTTTGCATGCGTTGCGCAGAGCTAAGCGGAACACGGCCAACAACAAAGCGTTGGCGCGCCATGGACAGTGCTGAAAGGCTCAAGCTCGCGCTGGACGAGACCCGGATGCCCGAGCTTGGCGCGGAGGTGCTGCTAGGCTTTCAGCTAAGAAGTGCCTTTCAGGAGGCGTTCGATGCGCTTCCCGCGGCCAGCAGAACGTTGGACGCCGTCGCCTTGATGCTAATGCTCCTGGTGGTCGGCCTACTCATTGCGCCGTCGATCCACCATCGGGTTGTGGATGACGGCGATGCGAGGGCGCGCACGCAGCTCCTGGTCGGCCGCGTCATGGCGGCGGCCCTCATCCCCTTTGCGCTCAGCCTCGCCTTCAACATTTTCATCGTGGTTGAGCGGGCGGCCAGCCATAGCGTTGCCGTTCTTGCAGCGGTTGGCGCGGGAGGGCGCGGCCCTGTGGTTCTGGTTTGGCACGGAATTGCTCGCGCTGCAGCGTAAAGGAGGCAAACCCATGGCGATGCGCGACGAATCCCTCCCCTTGGGACAAAAGATCGATCAAATGCTGACCGAGGCGCGGGTCATCCTGCCCGGGGCGCAGGCCCTGCTCGGCTTCCAACTTGCCGTAGCGCTGACGCAGGCTTTTGATGGCCTGCCGGCGTCTTCAAAAGCGGCCCACGCCTGCGCCCTGGGTCTCATCGCCCTCAGTACCATCTCGCTGATGGCACCAGCCGCCTACCACCGGATCGCATATGGCGGCGAAGCTTCAAAAACATTCCTGCAGATTGGCAGCTGCTACATGCTGGCGGCAACGGCGGCGCTCGCCTTTGAGCTGACCGCGGATATCTATGTCGTCATCACGAAAATCGCCGACTCCAGCGCCGCAGGCGGCCTCGCCGCCGCTTTCTCTTTCCTTGTGCTGACAGGTCTCTGGCACGTTTCCCCCGCGCTCATGCGGCGGCGTCGAAAATAAAGGCGGAACTGGGCCTTAGGGCGCGCGTTGGTTGGGCAAAATACCTCATCAGGAGCCGCCAATGCCGATCGAGACCCTGCAAGACCTCTTCATCGATACCCTCAAGGACATTTACTACGCCGAAAAGCATATCCTGAAGGCGCTGCCCCAGATGGTGAAAAAAGCGAGCGGAGGCGAACTCAAGAAGGCGCTTGCGACGCATCGCAGCGAGACCGAAGGTCAGGTCGAGCGCCTGGAGCAGGTGTTCAAGCTCATGGATACGGCGGCGCGCGGCAAAAAATGCGAGGCCATCGAAGGCATTCTCGCCGAGGCCAAAGAACACATGGACGAGATCAAGGACGATGAAGTTTTGGACGCCGGCATGATCGGTTCGGCGCAGGCGGTCGAGCACTATGAGATCACGCGGTACGGAACCCTCATTGCCTGGGCAAAACAACTCGGCCACACCGACGTGGTGAACCTGCTCGAGGAAAATCTCGAACAGGAAAAACACGCTGACGAGCTGCTCACGCAAATTGCAGAGAATTCCGCGAACCAGAAGGCGGCCGCAGCGTAAGGCCCTCTGCTGGCTCCTCCCGGGCCTTGGCCTTCCCGTCGCTGTACGAATGGCGGGACCGGTGTGGATGTCTGCGCGCAGCTGCGAAATGAAGCGGAGCTTGCGCGACGATGAGCGCGGAGCCGCGTCGTCGAGACCGAGGCGTGGCGTGGCGATCATTCCGCCCGCAGGCGACTGTTCCTCAAACCGCAAGCCCGTCGGGGGCGGCCGGCTTGGTGATCAGATCGGTGTCGAGGGAAAGTGCGCGCGCCACTCTGCCCGGCCCTGTCATTGCACCCCCTGCCTGGTTCAGCACCGCTGCCGCAGAACCCGGCGCCTGTTACCACGGTGGGCATCCGGTGAACGCCACAGCAAAGTAGATCCCGAACATCACCTCGGTGCGCGGGCATGGCAGGCAAGATCGTGCGGCCCAAGGGGGCTTTAATCTCCGTGACGATGAAAGACTGATCTTTGGTTCCGCTGCAGCGCACGAGCTTTGTCAGCAGCTCGCGGGCGAAGCGTGCGCGCGCTCAAGCAAGACGCAGTCGTCGGAATCGATGTGCCCTTGCCTACGCTGTTCAGGCTTTACTGCAAAGGATCCCAGACGTCAGATTGAGGCTCCTTGTGCTGGCGTGCCACGCCATTGGCAGGGGGTAGCGGCCCCAAGGGTCGATTCGGCCCTCGCCTTGGCGCAGCATCGACCGCCGTTAGATGGTTGCTGGGGTTCGTGAATTCCGCTGCCGCGGTCCGCCCTGCCTGTCTCATCAACTTTGGCCAGGCGCAGGCCGTGGAGGCCCTAGGGATCGGATGAACCCGGCGCAAGCGGCCCTCGTGGACTTGCACATGTAAAAGCGTGCCTGTTATGCTGGGGCGTGGTCGACGGGGGACCCTAGGAGCTTGGTATCTGTGGGCGTCGCTCTTGGCTAGCGCGACGATCGCCCTCGTGTACCCAATCGAGCTCGACCTCGATTGGAAGCCCACGCACCAGCATTGCATCGATCTCCGTGCCCGACAAATCTCCGTGCCCGACAAATTTTGGACATCAAATAGTCACCAGATATAGTCGGGCGGGGGACTACGGGGGACAGTTGCAATGTTTGTGCGTCTACGCATCGCTCCACTTCTCTTGCTTTTGCCGACCAGTGCGCTTGCGCATTGGCTGAAGTGCATTGCCCGGCTGATCGGTAACGCGCAAGCCGAGGTCGGCATCGGCAGGCGCGCTAACCTTCTCAGAGATAACCGGCGTGTCGGTGATGCTTTGAGACGAGGCGCCTTCAAAGTCCTGGACCCCTTCCCGAAATTCAGTGCACTCGGCATCCGGCGCATCGATGCCCCGGCCAGGGAGATCGTGAGTGCATGAAACGCGATAGCTTCCAAACCAGGTGGATGTGCCCGGTCGCTGGGAAGGGCGGAGCGACGGTTGGCACCGCAGAGCGCACAATCAGGGCCTTCTACCTCAATCTTGATCAGGAAATGGCCCGTCGCGACTCCATTGAGGATCAACTCGCCTGTGCCGGCATACCAGCCGAGCGAATCGACGCTGTGGATGGCGGCAACCCTTTGCCTCCCGAGCTCTCCCGTTACTTCGACGCCAAGCACGTGATGGATGCGGGCGCCTTGGGCTGCTACGCCAGCCACATCAAAGCCTGGCGGCAAATCACGCTCAAAGCCCTGCCTCATGCCCTGGTGCTTGAGGACGATGCAATTCTTCCTCCGGGCCTGTCAGGACTCCTGGCCGATATCATCGCGACACTCCCCAAGGGATGGGACATGGTTCACCTGGGCACCGAGCCCGATCGCGCTATCTGTGAAATCGCTAAGGTGGGCCATCGGAAGATCGTGCAATTCTCGCGAGTGCCGCCCGGCGCTGTCGGCTATTTAATTTCTCGGGCCGGTGCCCAAAAACTCCTGCAGGCCGAACCGCGCGTGTGGCCCATTGATACTGACACACGGCGTCCTTGGGTGTTTGAGCTCGACGTTTACGGCGTGGTGGCGCCGCCAATCAGACACAACTGGTTGATGCCTTCCACCATTCGGGCACGCGGGCGCAAGCGACGCACGCCTCGCCGCGGACTGCGGGCGGCATTCAGAAACCCGATCCGCAATCGCGACGCCTTTCTTTTCAACTGGAGGCGGCTTGGCCCGGTCTGGTGGGGGCGCTGTTTGATCGTCAACAGCGTCCTTAAACTGCGCAGCGCCATAGCCTCGGCGCCAGGACTGATGCGTCGAGACGTCCTGCTGCTGCCCAGACGGCAAACATGAAAAGGCGGACACCGCCGGAACATGATGGCATCCCCGATGCCGTTTGAGGCTAGGCCGACGTCAGTTGTGGCTTGGGCAATCCAGAAGCGGATATTGCGCGGGAAACTCCGACATGCTGCGCAGCGAGCTTTGGTCGGAAAGGCACACAGCGTCAGTATAGGCGGGATTAAATTGTGTATCCACCTTGGTGACAACAGCACCGAAGCAGACATCTTGGCCCACGGTGTCAATGCTAGACGTGTTGGTCTGTCGAAGGTGATTGATGGCCTGAAGCCTGGGGACGTGTTTGTTGACGTCGGGGCCAACTGCGGAATCTTCACAACTTTCGCGGCGAATCGTGTGGGTGCACGCGGGTACGTGGTGGCCATCGAGCCCATCCCAGAGATGGTCAGGCGCTTGCGACTCAACGTTGCCAGCAATGGTTTTGGCAACGTGTCGATATTCGAGAGCGCCGTCGGAGAAGAACCTGGGACTTCCCACCTCTACATTTATCCGCGCAACTATGGCCAATCCACCATGGCTTTGAGGGGTGGGACCGAGATCAAGGTGAATGTGGAGCCCTTGGCTGAGATCATCGCTGCGGCTGGGGTTGACCGAATCGACACGATGAAGATCGACATCGAGGGTTTTGAGGATCGCGCGCTGATGCCGTTCATGGCGACGGCGCCGCGCAGTCTCTGGCCGAGGCGCATCATCATGGAGACCATCCATCGCTCACGTTGGCGCACCGACTGCGTCAAAGCCCTGCTGCAGGTCGGTTACGCTGAGGTGTGGAGCAGTGGATACGATATCGCATTGGAACGGGATGAGGCGTGCAATCCCATGCGCACAGCCAGTGGCGGCGCAATGCCTCGGTTGGCATAGCGAAGAACACTATCCATGCGCGGGGCGCTTGACCAGGCAACCGAATGATTGCCTAAGCGAAACGCTTACGCCCTACACAGCGCAAGGCATGGCGCGCGGGAGTTCACAGCCGGTGCCCGCCCGCAAGATTTTGGCGTGCACCTCCTTACCCCCCGTCTAGAGCGTCGACGGGCGATGGCGCGACGCGAGGGCGCCCCCTCTGGCCCCCACACCTCTCCTCCAGTGCCCAAAAGCTACGGTGGTTTCCCAATCAAGACCAAACCGAAACCATTCCTTAGCCGTCTTCCGGCTAGCCAGTAGTGTTTGTGGTTGCGCCATGCGAGGGCATGGCGCCGCGACGGAGCCGGCGGCCCGAGGGAGCCATGCGCAACGCTGCAACGGCAACTTTCCTGATGCTCTTCACCGTGCTCATGGCACATCCGGCACAGGCGGCGGAGGGTTGTGCCGACACCCTTGGCGTTTCCCGCACGATCGAAATTGATGCCAAGGGCGGGCCTTGGTTTGGCGCACCACAAGGCGATCCCGATTTTCTCGCACCCGGTGAGGTCGTACTGACCTTTGACGATGGTCCCAGCCCACGCTCGACGCGGCCTATTCTCGCCGCCTTGGCCGCCGAGTGCACCAAGGCCACGTTCTTCGTCCTTGGTGAGATGGCCGTAGCGAACCCAGACGTCATCCGCGAAATCGATGCCCAAGGACACACGCTCGGAACCCACACCTGGTCACATCCCAACCTGAAGCGGCTATCGGAAGACAAAATGAAAGCGCAGATCGAGTCGGCGTTTACCGCCGTCGAGACCGGCGCCGGACATCCGATCGCGCCTTTCTTCCGCTATCCCTATTTGAGCTACACCCAAGCCAGTACCGCTTATTTGCAAGGCCGGAACATCGCGCAATTCGCCATCGATATCGACTCGTTTGACTGGCGCACGCACAGCCCGCAAAGCGTGATCCGACAAGTAGAGACAAGCCTCAGCCGGCACGGCCGCGGTATCATTCTGTTACACGACATCCACCCCTCGACGGCGGCCGCCGTGCCCGGGCTTCTCGCCCTTCTCAAATCCAAAGGCTTCAAGGTCGTGCATCTGCAGCCCAAAGCCACCCTCGAAACGATCGCGGCCTATCAGGCACCGAGCAAAAATGAGCCGCGCTACGTTGCAGCCAGCCGACGCAGGATGGTGGCGCATACCACGCCGACCAAGCCTTGGCTGACGAGTTGGAAATGGCCGGCGTGGTAACCAGTACCGGCGCGATCGCACGGCTGGGCCGACGCCAGGCAACGGCGTACCCGCTAAGGCGGAAAACATAACGACAAGCCCTAGCTGCCCCTGGCGTGGTCCCACAGCATGACGTCACGGCGCCGCTCCATCAGACGCAGCCTCAGGCGCGCCTCGTCCAGGAGCGTGGTCGCATCCTCAATCGGCCCGCCGCTGCGCTCCAGCTCGGCTGCTCTGGCTTCCTGCGCCTCGAGGCGCTGCCGGCTCTCGGCGACGTGCCGATTGATTAATCTGAGCTTTTCACAATTGTTGAACATGACGGAAGGCCCGTGTCCTCGAACGATGAGGGTCACGCCGACGGGCAAGTGCCACGCTGCAAAGTGACGGGATGGCACCGCCGCCGACCCGGCCGCACTACCGAGGCGACGCAGGCAAAACCGTCCGCAGCAGGGATTAGTTCCTCGCTTGCGCGACGGTGCGTGCGGCGGGGAGGCGCGGCTCAACCTCATGGAACCGGCTCCGTGCGGCTGAGTTCATGAAGCATCCCGCACACGGGATTGCTTCCCCTCGTGGGGCCTAGGTCCGTCCCTCCCCCCAATCCCCCCGGACCTAGGCCCATTGTTCTTTTCCGCCTCACAGGGCCGTTGGCACGATGCGCCGCCGTAGCGCGCACTTTGCCCTTGTGACATCGGCTAACACCGACATCCTCCGCTTGTGCACCCTAGCGACCTCGCTTTTTGGGCGTGGCCCGGCCGCGCTTAACGCCGTTAGCGATGGGGCGACCTCCCGCGAAGCCTCCGTGTACGGGATAGTGGGGCTTGCGGGGCGTCAACTGCTGCGCGACAGGTTACGGGTTTTACCTGATGTCGGGATGGATTACTCCAAGCGCATCGTTGCGCAGTACCATGACGACGGGAACGGACGCATGCAACGCACGGCTGTGAGCGCAGCGCCGAACGGCTTACTTGTCGATCTCCACACCAGGCTGATCGAGTTCACCAACGCCGTTGACACTTTTGCCAACCCCAAAGACGTGCTCGATGCACTCCACATGGTTTCGACCGCATGCCTGCCCCTGAACGTGCTCGGAGCAGCCCGCTTGCCCGTCAAGGCCAATAACCTTGCCTCAGCGCAGCTCGGAAAATCCACCTTCCTTCATGATGGGGTTCCGGCGGGATGGTGGAACGAATATGTGACACTCGCGAAAAGCAATTTTGCCCCCGCCATCTTCCTTGCGCGGTCCAGTCTGGCCTCGTTTACCTGGACGGAAACGACCAAGATGCTGGAGCCGATCGGCGTTGATCGCTGGTCCGTCGAGTTGGGGCTCAAATATGGGATGCGCGACGGACTGACCTATGCGGTCGGCGGCCGGTGGGTGGTTGGGTTCTGGTCACCGCGAGAGCTTTCTCGCATTCTGACCCACCCGGCGCGGGTTATTATTTGTGCGGCGGCAAGCCTGGCGGCATTGCGCCTCGAGCAATTGACGGGACCGGATGCCAACCGCATTGGGTCGCGACCGCGTTTGACCCCGCGGGAAGTCGCCGTGTTGCGCATGGTCTCGATGGGTCGTCAGTCCGCAGATATTGCGCGCGCCCTAGGGCTGGGGGCCGAGACCGTCCGCAGCCACATGAAAAAGGCCCAGGCCAAACTGGGAGCCCACAATAGAACACAGGCTGCCTGCCAAGCCCTGCGCCAGAATTTGATACCTTGAGCTCGCCTCGAGGGAGGCAATCCGTCTCAAAAGTTGCGGGGTTTCAGCAACAAAGCAGCCTCCTTGACGCGTCGCCCTCGCGCCTTGGGGTGCGCTGAAAAGGCGCCTACGTTGGTCTTACGCCGACCTCCGCCCAACGTCCATAGACGCCCCGCTAGCAAGTGTTACAAATCCCGGACGCAGCGAGTGGCCACAGGCAGGCAACATGCCAGACTCAGACGACCCCAAGGACGCCAGCCCGTCCCCTGACCTGATCAATGCCTTGTGTACCGCCGTCGCCCTGCTCGCCGCCTTCGGCCTGGTCTGGGTCGCCCTCACCTGGGAACCGATGCGATAGCCGCGCCGCGGCCGCGCGACTTAGCCTCGACCGCAGCTTTAGGTCGCTGTTCCCGCCGCTGCGGCGCCTCGCGCTCGCTGCCGTTTGCCAGCGCCCCACCGTCACCCCGCCCAAGGATGGCGCGCTGAACGGCATTTGCCCGGTCAACGCCGGCGGCGGCGACCATGCCGGCTGTGGCCGCAGTCGTCCTCGCCCGAACGGCCTCGGCTCACATCGCCAGAAAACCGCCATCGACGGGGAGTTCCACGCCGGTAATGTAGGAGGCCTCGTCGCAAGCCAGGAAAAGGTTGGCGTAGGCGACCTCTTCGACGCGCCCATCGCGTCCCATCGGGACCGCCTTCAGCATGCCGGCCCGCACCTTGGGATCGGCGGATAGGATCGAAGTGCGCATCGGCGGTAGCAGGCCCGGATGCACCGAGTTGACCCGAATGCCATCTTTGGCGAACTGCACGGCCGCGGCCTTGGTCATGGTGCGGACCGCGCCCTTGGCAGCATTGTAGCCCATGTGCACGAACGTCTGACCGGTGACGCCCGAAATCGAGGAGATATTGACGATCGCACCCTTCTTGGCCTTCTGCATCACGGGAATGGCCGCGCGCATGCCGAGAAATACGCCCTTGGCATTGATGCTCATCTGCCGGTCCCAGGTGGCCATGCTGAGGCGGTCCGGATCGCTGCCACTGACGCCGGCGTTGTTGATAAGAATGTCGACGGCGCCGTAGGCCGCAAGCGTCCCGGCCACGACGGCGTCCCAGTCCGCCTCGCTCGCCACGTCGTGACGCCAGAAGCGGGCCTCGCCGCCAGCCGCGGCGATCGAAGCGGTGACCTGCTGGCCCTCGACCTCCAGGAGGTCGCTCAGGACCACCTTTGCTCCTTCGCGCGCAAACAGGCGCGCGGTGGCCGCACCCATGCCGGAGGCCGCGCCGGTGACGATGGCGACTTTGTTTGCAAGACGCATGGTGGTTTCTGCCTCCCAGTGAGACCGTTGAGTAGACCCAAGCCGTAATCGTGGGCCACGTCCGCCCTGAGTGCAAGCGCACCCGCTTCAACGCCCAAGTGTGGCCGGCCGGCGATCGAGGCGCTAGTATCGGCCGCCGGGCACGGGAGAACTTTGATGGCCAACAACGCAAGCCTCGGAGCCAACGGGTTTGCGCGTGTGGCGCTGCCCAAGCGGTTCTGCAATCTGGATCGGCTGCTGTTTGCTCTGGAGCAACGCGAGCTTGACGGCATCGTCGCCACCCTTGCCTATAACGTCTTCTATCTGTCGGGCTTCAATGGGGTGGCACACAAAGCCGACGAGCCAAGACCCTACGCCCTCGTGCTATCGCGGCACGCACCCAATCATCCCATCCTGATTATCGCCGACTACTACCTCGCCACCTTCCTGACGCAGCCGACCTGGGTGGAGGACATACGACCGTTTCGTGCCGTCATGATGCCGCTCGATCTGCCGCCGAAGCCGACCGACATCGATCGCTTCATCCCGCCCGCCCAAGTCAGCACCCCTTTCATCGAGCGGGCGCGGCGTCGCTACGCCTTCGACATGGCAAAGGCCCTGCGTGGTGCCTTGCAAGACCTCAAGCTCGATCGTGGCCGCGTGGCGTTCGACGATATGGGGGCGGGTTTCCGGCTCGGCTCGGAAGGGGTGACGGTGGCCGACGGCTACGATCCTTTGATGTTCGCGCGTGCCGTGAAGACCGACGTCGAGCTCAGCTTGCTCGAGCGCTCGACGCAATTGAACGAGGCCGCGATCCGCCGCACGGTAGCCGCGTGGGAGCAAGGCGCCACCTGGCGCGATCTCAACAAGGCCTACGCCAGGGCGGTGATCGAGCTCGGCGGCTTCGTGCGCGATCCGGCCGGCATGGTATGGGGCCATCCGCGCGGCGCGGATGCAACGCTGATGCTGGCCACGGGGCTCGAGGATGACGAAGTGACCGCCGGCACCCACGTCATGTTCGACTGCCACGGCACGCTGGATCTTTACTGTTGGGACGGGGGCAAGACCTGGGTGGTGGAAGACCGGCCCGAGGGCGGGGCAAAACGCTACGCCGAGGCGACCCGACGCGTCGGCGAGGCCCTGCTTGAGGCCATGCG
>AR_comb_assmDRAFT_10039892_pt1 | contig 11582 bp, 8 predicted proteins | sample ArasoioldDNA_FD_10543 | JGI IMG/M metagenome (IMG submission 10543) | reverse complement strand
ATCATTCGGGTCGAATAATCAAGAATATTCCTGGTCGCTTAGATGCTGCGCTCAGCGCTTTGAAAAAAACATTTTCAGATCCGCGGTGTCCTGAAGATGTTCTCGCCTTGAGAGAAACCGCTTTTATGAATCATTATCTGATTTGGTCGTTTATAGCATTCTCACAGTGTGAAACAGCCGTGGGCCAGGAATATATCCAGGAAGCTTTTGAACGGAATAGATCAATGGTCCTAGGAATGCCATGTGAGTTAATCCGTTTTTCGGTTGATTACTCTATTGCTGATGAAAATCTTAATCATGCAAGACAGTTGTCGCAGATCCTCCTACAACTGCCAAAGGAGATGGGACAAATAAGAGAACAGTATGAATGGGCAGTCGCTCGGGGATATCTTTTGAAAGCCATCCGCGCAATGATTTGGGGACGGACAGACGATGGGCGCGCTTACTTTGCACAAGCATCAAAGCTGGCAGCGGAAATGGATAAACAAATAGTAGACAGCTTAGCTTATCAACTCTTGAGTTATGAAAATGAGTTTGGTTCAACGGCTGCAAATGAGATCATCCAAAAATTATCTTTGTATCTCGCTCAGTTTGTTGGGCAAGAGGATATGGATCGGCTATTGGGTAATTATTCATTCAACTTGGCATTTCAACATTATCGGACCGGGAATTATAAAAAGGTTTTAGGGAATGTTATCAATGCGTTTTTCAACCAGCCACAATACATTTTCAACCGTGGTATCTGGACGATCCTATTTTTTTCGGTTTTAAAAAACTGAATATTAATTACCATTATTATTTCTCCTCTTCCTGGATTCAAACGATGAAATTATCCCTGAACGCCAAATAGGCATGAAAAAGCTAGGTATCTTTGTTGGTGAAAGAGGCTTGTGGAAATTCTTCAAGGAAATCTATGAGGATTTTTCCATCCATTACGAGACAAATGTCTTTACACCAAGGCAATATCGCGTACCGATCTTATCAGGGCGGGTTAATTACTGGGCCTATCGAAATTGTATTCGTAATATCTTGAAAAATAGCAACGTTTCCTTTTTTGAATGGGCCAGCGAATTACTGGACGTTGCAACCCATATGCCCAAATATTCCCCAATTGTGGCACGCTTACACTCCTTTGAGTTGGAGGAATGGGCGGATCGTATTCAATGGGATAACGTGGATAAAATAATTTTCATAAGTGAGGGGATCCGCAGTAAATTTATTACTAGTTATCCTGACCAAGCTGAGAAAACTATGCTGGTATACAACTCCATCCCAACCATCAAATTTACTCCCAACCAGCGGCCATTTGATTTTTCCCTAGGGATGCTGTGTACGATCCAACCGATTAAACGCGTTTATGAAACGATACTTACAGTAAAGGAGCTCTGTGACCAAGGCTATCGCCCCACACTCCATATTGCCGGCGGGCCCTCACAGAATAATTTCAAGGATCGCTATTATATAGCTGTGAACAGCCTGGTAGAGAAATTGCGTCTACAGGAAGTAGTCAGGTTTTATGGAAATGTGGAGGACCCCTCTGGTTGGCTGCAAAACATCGACATATTTATCTCCAACAGCTTTTGGGAAGGTATGCAAACTGCATTGATTGAAGCCATGGCGAGTGGATGTTACTGTTTGGCTCATTTTTGGGATGGCGCGGAGGAAGCCCTGCCTCCCGAAAACATATACACAACTGACAGTGATTTAAAGACAAAACTTATTGCTTACGCACATCTATCAAATGATCAGCAAACAATGTGCAAACAACAAATGGTGCAAATTGCCAATCAAAGGTTTGATCTTGAAGACAAAAAGATCAAACTCAGAGAAATAATCGACTCCTTGGTATAAATTTTAAAAAGTATTTAGCATTTCGAAATAGAAGTGTCACTTTGGACTAGAGCAGTTCTTTTTACAAAGATGTTAGATATTAAGGCTCGAAGGATCATTTGATAAATGAAGATCGGTTACTTAATGCAAGAGGGTGTCCCGGATATCAGAAAAAGACCTCTATCAGGCGCCGCGAATCACGTGGTTTCCGTGATTCAAGAACTAAAAAGGGCAGGTAATGAGGTATACCTTTTAGCAAAATTCGATAAACAAATCTATTGGTCCGATGATTTAGAGAATTTTCAAACTGTGGTTGTCAAACATTTAGAAGGAGGGTTGATAAGGTTGATTGAAAAAGTCATTCGTAGAATTCAGTACGAGTTAAAACTCCCTTATGCAAATTTCTTTGAGAGCTTGCGCTTTGCAAGTGCCTGCCAACAGGTTCTTTCAGATGCCGACGTTTATTTTGAACGGATGGGCTGGCTAGGATATGGAGGGGCAATAGCAGCCCAGCGTCTCAAGATTCCCTTGGTAGTAGAGGTCAATGGAGACCATCTGGATGAATTTAGGAGCCAGAAATTAAATGTTCAAAAGAGACAGCAAAAGCTTTCTTGTTTTTTGATGAAAAAAGCAGCACTGCTCACAACTCATGTTATTGCGACAGGTGATGGTTGGCGCCAAAGATATATTGAAAGATGGAAGGTCCCTCCATCAACAGTAAGTGTGGTTGAAAATGGCTCTGAGCTTGTCGATATCCTCCAGAAGGAAGATCTCAGAGCCTTTCAAAACGCCAGCCCCGAAGGATCTGTGCGAATTGTCTATTGCGGCGGTTTCGAAGCCTGGCATGGCATTCCCATTTTGATCCAAGCTGTTAGAAAGGCTACTGAACAGGGGTGCAAACTGCAGGTTCTATTGATCGGATCGGGTGCAGAAGAAAATAAAATAATCAAGCTGATTCAGGAATTAAGGTTGAAAGATGTTGTTACAATTATTGGACTGATCTCTGTTCATGAGCTTGCAAGACATTTGGCACAGGCAGACATAGGAGTATCTCCGTATTGTGGTCGGGTCGAATATTCAGGTCTAAAGCTATTGGATTACAAGGCTGCCGGCCTCGGGATCATTGCCTCTGGTGAAAATAATCAGCCTTCGATTCTGAAAGACCGCCAAACAGGCTTGATTGTCCCACCGTGTGATGAAGATGCTATGATGCAGGCAATTATCACCTTGGTGGAAAATCCACAGTTGAGAACCAGGATCGGCCGGGCAGCCAGAATTGAGGCTGAAGCTGTCCATAGCTGGCGACATACAGCGGAGCAATTACTTGAAATATTTAACTGTGTGAAGGACAAATACTCCCAAACAAGCAATTAAATATAGATTTAAGATCATCCAGAAATTTTATTTGAGTACACCATAACTTTTTGTAGCAACAAGTAAATAATCGATACTAATCCTTTTTATGTTTCAGTCTATCCCCAGAGTAACAGTTATCATCCCAAATTTCAATCAATCCCACTTTGTCGGTAATGCAATTCGTAGTGTTTTAGATCAGACACTTAAGGATTTCGAGATCATTGTTGTGGATGATGGATCAACGGATAACAGTCAGGAAGTTGTGGCTCAGTTTGGGGCTGCTGTCAGATACATCTATCAACAAAATCAGGGCCTGGCAGGTGCCCGTAATACAGGACTTCAATATGCATCGGGCGAATTGATCGGTTTGTTGGATGCGGATGACGAGTGGTCTCCACAGTACTTAGAGTACATGGTGGCAATCGCCGAAAAATACCCGGATGCGGTAGCTTTTTATTGTATGGCTCATTGTATGGATGTGAATAAGCATGACCTGCCACAGATTGTTGGTGGACCTCCAGTAGAACCAAGACAGCTCTATCAAGTATTGTTACGTACAAACTTTATTATTCCAAGTACTGTCACATTTCGTACAAAACCCATTATTGAGGCTGGGTGTTTCGATGCCAATCTTCGATCCTGTGAAGATTGGGATTTATGGCTTCGGCTTCTTTCCTCGAGTAAAATAATGGGCGTTTTCAATACGCTTGTCCGCTACCGAGTACATGGAAGTAGCCTCTCAACCGATGTAGATGGAATGCATACAGCCACGAAAAAAGTGGTTGAAAAACATTTTGGTAAGGATGAGGGTGAACCAAGTACATGGAGTCCTGACAAGCGTAGGGCGTATGGTGGAGTTTACCGCTATCAATGTATTACATATATCCAGCGACAAAATAATTGGGTTGCCAGTTTACCTGTATTAATCAGGGCATTACAAACCGACCCAACTCTAGCAGTGGATGTGGACCTATTTTATGAACTTGCGTTGGGTGTTCAGCCAGTCGGTTATCGTGGCGCAGCGAAAGTAGACGATTTTGAGATGAACGCAGCTCATTTGCAGCAATTGGTGCTTGAGGCGGGAAATAATCAAGTGAATCAGGTGGTGCATAAACGTGCACTTGGAACTACCTCCTTTGCATTGGCTTTGGTTTCTTATAACTTAGGAACACGGTCACTTTTCCGAAAATATTTTACGAAGGCAATCATGTATCGTCCAGAATTAATTTTGGACGCGAAATCTATTGCTATCTTTTTTAAATCGTTTTTAAGCAAAGAGCTCTTGGAAAAACTCAAAAAAAATGCGGTGTATCTTTCATGAAGATTTTATATTTAACGAACGGCTATAAACCTTATCGTTGGGCTGGAACTGAAACTTACACGGCTGGGATCGCTGAGGAAGTTGCCTGTCGTAACCATGTTGTGGAAGTTATTTGTGTCGGTCAGTGGGATCAAGGGGAGAATTACTGGAACGGGGTGACTGAAGATTTTCAAAATGGGATTCGTGTGAGACGCATCAATCTAAACTGGACGAAATCCCCTGATCCATTTCGGTATCTTTATCACAACCCTATAGTTGCGCGATATTTGGAAAAATTACTACGAGAGGAAAATTTTGATCTTGTTCATGTCACTTCGTGCGAAACTTTATCCGCCAGCATATTTCAAACGGTAAAGAATGCTAGTTTACCATTGTTTTTTTCTTTGACTGATTTCTGGATGCTTTGTCCTCGTATAAATCTGTTGCATGGGAATGGCGCCAATTGTAATGGCCGTACTACGCCGGATGAGTGCTTGGCTTGTATGTTGATGGATAGCAATTTTTATCATAATGCGGGAGAAATCTTGCCAGAAAGAATTTTATTGCCCATATTCAGTCACCTTAGTAGGTATTCGTTTTTTACGAGCAAACGTGGTCTCCGCGGGTGGGCGGGTGATATGGAGGAACGCAAACGATTACTGAAACATAGTCTGACGTTACCTGACCACCGAATTACAGCCTCCAAATTTGTAAGAGATGTATTTATTGCTAATCACGTGGATGCCCCAATTGATGTACAGTCTTATGGCCATGATTTAAGCTGGTTGAGTTCTTATTCTGGAAAATCGAAGTCAAGCCTGCTTCGGTTGGGATATATTGGTCAGGTTATAGCATCCAAGGGAGTGCACTTAATTCTACAAGCCTTGGCTTATTTACCCCAGTCTTGTCTGGAGCAGATATCTCTGACAATCTATGGAAATCTGAATCATACTCCATCCTATAGCAAACAAATCAGAGACCTGGCTTCCAGCCTTCCGAACATTATATTTGGTGGCACCTATCAGCATTCAGAAAGCGCTCGAATTTATTCCGAAATCGATATCCTTCTGGTTCCATCCTTGTGGTTTGATTTTCCATTGATTATTTATGAAGCCTTCGCAACCCAAACACCAGTTATTGCTACAAACTTAGGGGGAATGGCGGAAGCTGTTTCACCTGACATTAATGGATTGTTATTTGAACGAGGGAATGCTGGTGATCTTGCTTTACAAATACGACGTTTTTTGGATGAACCGGATTTACTGGAGAGATTGAGACAAGGTATCTCTCCGGTTCGAACAATTCAGGATGAAGTGGATGTCTTGGAAAGCAAATATCTTGAGTTGATTTCTGAAAAAAATATTTCATACGGCGAAAATTAGGGGAAGATAATATTTGAGGATTACAGTACCCTGATTACTTGAATGACTGTAGAGAACTATATGAATATTACCTTTAACCAGCCTACTATTGTTGGCAAAGAATTCGAATACATGCAGCAGGCCTTGCAAAATAAGCATATTGCAGGGGATGGTCAGTTTACAAAGAAAACCCACGTCCTTCTCGAAGAGACAATGGGTGTCCCCAAAGCGTTGTTAACCACATCCTGTACTCATGCATTGGAAATGAGTGCCTTGCTTCTGGATCTTAAGGAGGGAGATGAGGTCATCACTCCCTCGTTTACATTTGTTTCCACCATTAATGCTTTTGCCCTGCGTGGAGCGAAACCGGTCTTTGCCGATATCCGGCCTGATACTCTGAATTTAGACGAATCCAAACTTGAAGCTTTGGTCACTCCCAGAACGCGTGCCATTGTGGTGGTTCACTATGCAGGTGTTGGATGCGAGTTGGATAAAATCATGGATATAGCAAATCGCCATAATATCCCCATTATTGAGGATAATGCCCATGGATTATTTGGTAAATACAAAGGAAAGAATCTGGGCACGTTTGGCGTGATGTCGACCTTAAGTTTCCATGAAACTAAAAACTTCACGTCGGGAGAAGGTGGCGCCCTGTTGATTAATGATAAAAAATATATTGAAGATGCCGAAATACTACGCGAGAAGGGAACGAATCGAAGCCGGTTCTTCCGGGGGCAAGTGGATAAATACACCTGGGTGAATGTCGGTTCCAGCTATTTGCCCTCCGATATCCTTGCAGCATACCTCTTTGCCCAATTGGAGCAGCGTGACGAAGTTCAACTCCGTCGAAAACAGATTTGGGAGACTTACTACATGGAATTGGGTGCCTGGGCGGAGGAGAATCAATTATCGATGCCTTTTGTCCCAGCTCATTGTGAGCAGACTTATCATATGTTTTATTTGCTCTTTCCCGATCTTGAAAAACGGCAGGCGATGATTGCCTACTTGAAGGAACGAGGAATTCAGGCTGTATTCCATTATTTGCCATTACATATCTCACCAATGGGTGAAAAATATGGCGGTAAAAAAGGCGATTGTCCTGTTACAGAAGAGGTTAGTGATCGACTGTTGCGTCTTCCTTTTTATACGAACATGACTCCGGAGGAGCAGAGGTGTGTGATCGAGACCTTATGTGAATGGCACTAGGCACCCGCCTACGTTGATCCAGAAAAAAACAAACTTAGGAGAATATGCTTATATGAGTACGACTTTGGTAACAGGCGGTGCAGGATTCATTGGATCCCATGTTGCGGAGGAATTAGTTAAACAAAACCATCATGTTGTCATCCTGGATGATCTGAGTGGTGGCTTCGAGGAGAATATTGTTACAGGAGCCGAGTTTATTTGTGGCAGCATCAATGATAATGATCTGATTGTGCGTCTTTTCAAGGAAAAGCAATTCGATTACGTCTTCCATCTGGCAGCATACGCGGCAGAGGGGTTAAGCCATTTCATCAAGCGTTTTAATTACAACAATAACCTGATTGGAAGCATCAATCTTATTAATGCATCAGTTAATACAGGTGTAAAGTGTTTTGTGTTCACATCTTCTATTGCTATTTATGGGGCCAGTCCGGAATTGCCCATGATCGAGGAAACTCTTCCTCACCCGGAAGATCCCTATGGGATCGCCAAGCTGGCGGTGGAGCAGGAGCTGCGAGTTTGTCAGGAGATGTTTGATCTTAACTATGTGATTTTCCGACCCCATAATGTGTATGGCGAGCGCCAGAATATTGGCGACAAATATCGCAACGTAGTTGGGATATTCATGAACCAGGCTCTGCAAAACTTGCCGATGACCATTTTTGGAGATGGGGAGCAAAAGCGGGCATTTAGCTATATTTCTGACGTTGCACCGATTATTGCTCAATCTATTGAAATGCCTAGTGCTTACAATCAAATCTTTAATGTTGGGGCAGAGACTCCTTATACAGTCAATCAATTAGCTGAGACCGTGGCTCTGGCAATGGGAGTGGAGCCGCAGATAACGCACCTGCCCGCCAGGAATGAGGTTAAGTATGCCTACTCGTCCCACGCAAAAGTTGAAAAGTTCTTCGGTACATCGCAACCTGTCAGTTTGGAGGATGGTGTAAGGAGAATGGCGGCCTGGGTCAAAAACCACGGTGCCCGAAAAAGCCAAAAATTTGGCAACATCGAAGTCAATAAAAATTTTCCCCTTGCCTGGGCGGATTGACTCTCTACAGTCTCCAAAAGGCACCTTAACCAAAAATGCATCGATCGCTGGTAATCTCTGTAATTCTAAACACGAACAGAAAAAACGATACCTTACAATGTCTCGCTTCATTGCTTGGTAATTCTTATCCGAACCAAAAAACTATTGTTTTAGATAATCATTCAACCGATGGTTCAGTGCCGGCGATTTGCGAAGCCTATCCTGATGTTCAGATCATTGAATTGGAGCAAAATCTTGGTTATGCTGGAAACAATAATGTAGGGATTAAGGCGGCTCTCGAGCAGGGAGCAGAATGGGTTTTTGTTCTGAACGAGGATATCATCCTGCATCCAGAATGTCTCTGTCATCTGATCGGGGTTGGCGAGCAAGATCCACGGATAGGGATTCTCGGACCATTGGTCTACCATTATGATGAGCCGCAGGTCATCCAATCGGCAGGGGGCATATTAGGAAAGTATTGGCAGAGCATCCACCTCGGCAAGGATGAACCGGATCGGGGGCAGTATGTTCAAGCTCATTGCGTAGAGTGGATCTCGGGATGCGCCATCCTGGTCAGGCGCGCGGCGATCGAACAGGCAGGGATGCTGGACCCCAATTATTTTATCTATTGGGAAGAGACGGAATGGTGCATCCGCATTTCACGTACGGGATGGAAGATACTTAATGTGCCTTCTGCCAAAATCTGGCATAAAGGTGTTCAGCGAGACTACCAACCTAAACCATCCTTTACATACTACGGGACTCGGAACCATCTCCTGACGCTGGCAAAGCACAAGGCACCTCTTTCGGTGTGGACTTTTACATGGTTTCAACTCCTTCGTACCTTGACAAGCTGGTCCATAAAACCCCGCTGGCGATCCAAGCGGATACATCGTGATGCGATGTGGAGGGGGATTTGTGATTATTTCCGCCACCATTGGGGACCCATGCCATCATAATCGCTGATTAGCAGATGAAAATATTGTTCCTTTCCGGCTGGTTCCCTTACCCTGCAAATAATGGATCAAAATTACGGATCTATAATTTATTGTGCGGGCTCGCACGCGATCATGAAGTGACCCTCTTGTGCTTTACTGATACTGCTTCAGCAGAGATTAATACTTCTGTTTTGAGTGGATTATGCAAGGAGAGTTATAGCGTACCTTGGCGTGAATTTAATCCCAAAAGTTGGCGAGCTGTGATTGGGTTTCTAAGTTTAAAACCCCGATTCATTTTAGATACATATTCTCCTAACATGGAGAATGAGATACGCCAGTTGGTATCAAATAACAGCTACGACCTTGTAATTGCATCCCAATTGACAATGGCATCTTATTATCCTGCTTTTGAAGGCATTAAAGCAATATTTGAAGAAATCGAGTTGGGAGGATTTTATGAACCTGCTCATTCTGCAGGGGACTGGCCCAGACGTATACGAAACTGGTTTACCTGGTTTAAGTTAAAGACTTATTTGTCGCAGGTTCTCAATTCCTTCGCGGTGTGTACAGTTGTATCGGAAAAGGAGAAAACCATTTTTAATGGCGCGTTTCCTCACCATCAGGCCAAAGCCTTGATCATACCTAATTGTATCGACTTAAAGCAGTATCAAAGTATAAGCATTGAGCGAAAATGTCATCATCTTGTTTTTTCTGGATCTTTCAAGTATGCAGCAAATTACGATGCAATGCTGTGGTTCCTCACCGAAGTTTTTCCTCTGATACTTGCACAAGTCCCGGATACACAACTGTTGATTACGGGGGATCATGCTGATTTGACACTCCCAGCGATCGAGAATGTACATCGTACGGGTCACGTAGAGGATATAAAATCATTGATTGCCTCATGTAGTGTCAGCATCGTACCCATCAGGAGTGGAGGAGGAACGCGGCTAAAAATACTTGAGGCAATGGCAGTTGGTACTCCAGTTGTCTCAACGACGAAAGGTGCTGAAGGATTGCTTGTTATTCATGGGGAGCATATTCTCATTGCAGATACGCCTGAAGGATTCGCTGCACAGGTAGTACAAATCCTTCTGGATCAGGAATTCAGCAGGCAAATTGCGGCAAACGCCCTTCATCTGGTAAAGGAACAATATGATTGGGCCAGAATAATGCCAAGACTTCTCCAGGTTGTTGAAGGAACATTGGTGGGATCATCTTGATATGGATTTGACTTTTAACTTAAAGTTCTTTTCATTTAACCGTACCATTACCGTCAGCAGACAATGGATCCAGTTATGTGTCATTGTTACTGTAATCCTTGCAAGTACGGTCATTTCGTTTTGGGGTACGCAGCGAATTTTCATATTGGTTGTTGCTCTTCTGGCCGGGTTTGGGGTATTGACTGTTTTGCTAAACCAACCCAATGTTGGTTTTATTCTTATTTTTTTGTCAGCAATGTTTTTGCCATTCAGCGGTCCCAGTGGGCTGAACGCTGCCATGCTCATGGTTATGCTCATGCTTGGTTTATGGCTTCTGGACAGGCTCGTCGTGAAGAAGAATTTTGCGTTTATTCATTCGCATATCATGCTGCCTACCAATGCCTTTCTAATCATCACGTTTATTGCCCTGGCAATGGGGCAGATTCCATGGTTTGTTTTTGCCCGGCAAGCCCCACTGGCTTCTCAACTAGGTGGATTTTTTATCTTTATATCTTCTATTGCTGCACTACTCCTGGCGGCACATCTTATAAAAGATACTCGCTGGCTACAGATTATCGTTTGGGTATTTATATCTCTTGGCGCTTTATATATTTTAGGTAGAACACTTCATTTGTCGTTCATCGACCGCGTGTATCAAAGCGGGTTTGTAAATGGGAGTATGTTCTGGACTTGGTTGATCGCATTAACGGCCAGTCAGGTGATCTACAATAATAACCTTAGTTTCCGTGCTAAGGCTCTTCTAATTGGCATAGGATTGCTTACTTTTTATGTGGCGATCGTTCAAGCATATGATTGGAAATCAGGCTGGTTCCCTCCTCTCGTAGCCTTAGCAGTATTACTGGGTACCCGCTTTCGTAAGCTTGTTTTACTGGCAGTTCCGTTTGTTTTTTTTGCAGGTTCGTATATTGTCCTGGATTTAATATCGTCAGATTCCTATAGTTGGGGAACACGGGTAGATGCTTGGATCATCATTCTCACGATCAGCCGGGTCAGTCCCGTTTTAGGCATGGGTTTTTCAAATTATTACTGGTACACGCCTTTATTTCCCATCCGTGGCTGGCATGTGAGTTTTAATTCGCACAGTCAATATGTCGATCTCATCGCCCAGACCGGCTACGTGGGGCTGCTTTGTTTTCTATGGTTATTCTTTGAGTTTTGCCGTTCAAGTTGGAGCCTTGCCAACAAATTTCCTCCAGGATTTGAAAAGGCATATTCATATGGAGTTTTTGCCGGAGTTATTGCTACATTGGTAGCTGCTTTTCTTGTGGATTGGGTACTGCCGTTTGTGTACAACATAGGGCTGACAGGATTCCGCGCCAGCATTCTGCCCTGGATATT
>AR_comb_assmDRAFT_10091496_pt1 | contig 11584 bp, 20 predicted proteins | sample ArasoioldDNA_FD_10543 | JGI IMG/M metagenome (IMG submission 10543) | reverse complement strand
GACGGGCGGCAGTCTTCGACGCCAGTCTTCGATCAATATCGACGCTGAGCCAGTGCTCAAGATATTCCGCCACGGTCATCTTGGTCGGATCAACATAGGTCCCTTCGTTGCGGCGATTGAGGAGCCGATTGAGTTCGGCTTGTGCTTCACGCTTGGTTCCGTGAAACGTGACGAAGCGGGACGTTCGTTTGCCGCTGAGCGGATCACGCCCGATGTCAAACTTTAACTCCCATGCATTCTCGCCGCGTTGGCGAATGTGCCCCTGACCTTGGTTGCGCATTATCGGCTCCTCTCAAGAGAGTTGAATTTGATCCTGCATTTGTCCGAACAGAACGCCGCAACAGACCGTTTGCCGGATGTACCTCCAACCGGAAACCATGTGCCACAGCCCCTACACTCCTTCCATTCAGTACCGCCAGCCAAGGACTGACCGAGTTGAAGCCAGAGAGCATCGAGTAGTGTTTTGGGAGCGATCTTCACGGACACGGTTCCTTTGGCCTTGTCGGTTGCCAGCCACGCTCTGAGGTTAGTCATCGACATACTCGGCCGAATTCTCGGATGTCGGGGCCTGAGGCACGCCCGCATTGACTTGGCCTGACGAAGTAGAGGCTGAACATCGTCGCCCTTCCTTCCTGATGTCAGCCGCCCGTACTCGGTGACGAACGCCAGCAAATCCTCAGGCGTCTTCACGTCCGCGAATTTGCTGAACAGATCGGGGTATTGCCTCAGGTGAACGACCTTTTGTCTGCCACCGAGGCCGACAATGCGGTCCACATCGTCCGACCGTATCGGGCTGCTGAGAACGTCTTCGTCTTTATCCAACTTACGCCTCGGGACAGTTTTGTACTTCTCGTCAACATACGACGTGAACTCGACGTTGCTCGCAACGACCATTGCCTCGCCCTTGTGCCGGACGTGTGCCGGATAGACGTTTTTACCGTAGCACGTCCCCGGTCGCCGTGGCAACGTCCGACACCATCCAGAACGGAAGGTGTCGTGATGGGCGAACGCAAGACGATCACCGTCCCTGAAGCAGGACGGGAATACTTTAACCTTGGCCGCAACGCCTCCTACGAGGCAGCGAGGCGAGGCGAAATCCCAACAATCAGAATTGGCAGACTGCTCCGGGTGCCGGTGGTGGCGTTGGAGCGGAAGCTTGAGGAGGCCGGTACATCGGCCCACTAGGTTTTCGAGCCTGCATATCAGAACGTAGTCCCCGACTACGTTCTGCGTGGCTGTTTGACATCGTTAAGTTTGTGGAAGGGCGATGTTTGATCGCCAGGGCATCGCCTTTCCATCATTTCTCCCTGGCGAGATAGGTGAACTATGCCTGAAGACAAGGTAACGCAAATGCCGAAGTCTGCTCTTGCTGAATGGACGGCTAAGCTAAAACCACTATGCACAGCCGTAGTGGACGCAGCTAAATTGGTAGTGCCACAGGCGATAACTGCCGGGGCCGAGTTGGCCAAAGCAAAGCTCGAAGTAGGCCACGGTAATTGGTTGTCGCTACTAAAAGTACTTGGTCTAAAAGAACGGACTGCCACCCGGTATATAACAATCGCCAGTGGCAAATCCCGGATCGATCAGTGGCTACGGCAGAAATCGGCCACGATGGCCGATTTGACACTGGTTAAGGCCGAGGAAATTGCCAGTGGGAAATCTACAGCCGGTAGTGGCGGAGCCGGTGGGGTATTAGGGAATTATCAGAAGACCCAAGAGCAGCTAATCAAAAGGCTGCGGAAGCTACCATCTGAAGATATGGCGGAAGCTGCAAACGCTACTATCGCCGAACTACAAGCAGCGATAGCCGAGTTTAAGCCAGCGGTGAAGAACGCCGCATAAGTTCTGATGCGAAGCATGGCCCCCGTCGAACAAAAACCGGCGGGGCTTTTCCTTGGCCAGATAAACAAGGGGTCGGCCAGTAAACGGTGTCCATTCGCTATGCTGACCGACCCCCTGAGCGACGCTTACTGGAACGCAACCCGCCGCTCAACACAGAAGCGTCGGGCCAGGAATGATGCGCTTGGCACCGCTGGCCCGACGTTCGTTTACGCGCTTGGCGCTAGTCGGATAACGCAACGCATGGGCATTTGGTTCGGCTCGGAGGAGCCTATCTATTTCGCCCCTTGGGCCATGGATCGCGCTGTCGTTACCTGCTGCTGCTTATCAGCAGTCATCGACCCGGTACCACCGCCAGAGTAGATCGCCGTAAATACGACTAGCGACAAGATAGCCGCCACTCCGAATACGGCATTAACGATGAGCCATTTACGGCAAGCGGACTGATCTTCCGCATTCAACCGCCGATATTCGCCGACAAAGTCACCGCCTCTCATATCGCCCTCCGCAAGCTCTGGGCCTTTCATCCGCGCGGCAGAATGCCACGGAGGGGAGCAGGAGGATGTGTGAAGCAGATCACACATCGCGGGTATTTTGCAACTTGCAGTTGGCCCTCTGACCTTCCTTCCAGCCTTCCCTAAGTCATTGATGCCATTAAAATTTTTTCCTATGGGAGGTATTATGCTACCGTTTAGCCATAAAAAAGCCGCAATTTAGGAGTACTATAGTACCAACGCTGGAACAGGACTATGTGGACGCTCAACCGCCGCCTTGAGATCGCTAAGGAGACCCTAAGCCGCCGAGTAGTCGTGCGGCCAAACGGCTGCTGGATATTTCAGAGCAATTCTCGGAGCGAAACCGAATACCGCAACCTAAAGATCGCGGGCGTGACCAAGTCTGCGCATGTCTGGGCGTGGCTTCTGCATCGGGGACCAACACATAACCGCGCAGTGGAGCACACTTGCGGTATTCGCTCTTGTGTAAACCCGGACCATTTGAAACTCGGTGGGCTGTTCCGTCTGCCTGCGCTCCCGGCTCCTCGACGTAACGTCGGGTTACAGGTCTGCGAGCAGTGCAGCCGGGAATATTCCGCGTTCTTTGATTGGCAACGCTGGTGCTCCGCCGAGTGCCGCAGGCAGCATTACAAGCAAGCCAAGGCGGATGTTCAACGACGGCGGGCATGAGATGAAGGACAAACTGCTTAGCCGCGTAGTCCGCCAGCCTTCCGGCTGTTGGCTCTGGCAAGGCGGGACAAACAACGCGGGTTACGGGATGACCCGCATGAACGGCGTTAGCCGAGGTGCTCACGTTGTTTCGTGGGAGCTTCATCGCGGCCCCGTCAACGGAAAATTCGTTCTTCACCGATGCGATATCAGGGCTTGCATCAACCCCGATCACCTTTGGCTCGGAACACAATCTCAGAACGTAGCTGACGCAATCCGCAAAGGAAGACGGCGCAATCGTAAGGCCAACGTTTTCGTTCGTCGGTTTTAAGGAGCAAACTAAATGAGCGACCTTTCCAAACTGTTCACCGACATCGCCGCCTGCGGCCAATCATCCAAGAACGTTATTGACGAGTACGTTAAAGCAATGATGGCGTTACGCGAGGCTTCGCTTCAAGCCGAAGCCGTGTTCCAAGAAAAGCAAGCAAAATACAACGCCGAAATTGCTCGCCTCTCCGAACTCCGCGAGGAAATGCGGCAGGGGATGAAGGCAGAGCGCAGTCAGCTACAGCGAGAGCTTAAAGAGCTTCAGCAAGAGGTCGAGAAAGAAAGGGCGGAGGTGGGGAGGGTGAAAAAGGAGTTTCTTAAAACGCTGGATGAGATCAGCCCCAGATAGGGCCGAGGGTTTCCCTTTGGTTTCCCTTGGCCTTGGCGGCAGGGGGTTTTAACCCCGCAGCAGCGGCGTTACCCCTGCCGTCTTACTAACGTAATGGAGGTTTGTTGAATGACTAGCAAGGCTGAAGAGAACGCAGAACGTATACGTGTTCAAAGAAACGATAAGGCTGTTCGAGAAGGTTCTACGTTGTCCGCCTTCGCACAAGCCGACGCTAGTCTCGACCGGGGCCGCTATTCGCAGGCCGAGCATCTTAAGCCGAAGATCGTTCAAGGTGGCCCTGATTATCCGAAGCTCCCACCGTGTTCGCCTTGGGCTCAACCGCGTGATCCTGATGAGCCTGCAATCGATTGCTCCGCCTTTGGCCCAACTATTGATGGGAGGGACTGATGGGAAGCTCCCGAGTAATTCCGTTTCCCCGTCCTGACGAAGACCTCATCCTATCAGCACGAACTCGCTTACTCGATGCAGCCCGGTCATCCCTTGAAGCAATGGAGGCGCTGATCCCCGGCTGGCCGCCTATCTCCATGAAGGACAATCCCCTATGTTGAATATCTGTTCGCCATCGACCTGCATTACGTCATGGCGTGGCTTAAAGAACCTAAGTGTACTCTGGAAGAACTCCAGATCATCAGCGCGATCCTCAATCGCTGGGATTTAAATCATAGGCGAACTCTCAAGGGTTGGCGGAGTGATCCATCGGAGGAGGAAGCACAAATCAACCGGCAGATTATTGCGTTGTGTGAAAAGCTCAAGGCGAAACATTATGGCGCAGACAACGCCGTTGTTAGCTTGCGCAAGAATTAGGAGGCGCTGATGGCGCTAAAGCCGCGAAAGTTTTCCGAGCTATCTCCCCGAGAGCAAATGGCAGCACGTCTCTTCCCTCGGCTTGTTAGCAAAGAAATCCGAGCAGAGATGGCAAAGCAACAGGAGAAGAAGCCGCCTCAAGCTAACCGGAACGTTAAACGAGTTTAACACACCAGCAGAAGGAGAACCTGAACTATGGTTGAGGTCATTTACAAAGATCATCCCGGTGGGAAAACGCCGGAAGCTCGTATTCAACACCGGCTCAAGCCTTCATCTCCTTCCGGAGGACAGGCTCAAACAGAGACCGTACCTACGCGAACCCAAACCACAATTTTATATAGCGGCTCTCAAACCCGCGAACAGAAAGGGAATGATAATGGCTAAACCTAAATCTGGCGGCGGAATGACGATGCGGCACAATCGGGAGGTCGGCGTCAAGTATGGCCCCGCCAAAACCAATCGCGTTGATAAAACCAGCGTTTCCCACATCGGCAATATGATCGGGAGCCACTATCAGGGTGGTGACGTTGTTCGAAGAAAGTATCCGCTTTACGAAGGTCAGAGCCCTCAAGTTAAGAGCGGTAACGCCGCTGCTGCGGAACTTGCTGGAAAAGGTGGGCCGGGCAAGGGTCGAACGATCTACAAGACTGGATCGCAAGGAACGCATGGAGCGGTTAATCCCGGAAGCAGTCCAGCTCGACGAGATACGCTCGCGGAATACGGCAGCGATATGCCTTCCGCCTCAATGTTGAAGAGGTGAAGCCATGCCCACGACCGAAGAAGAAATTGCAGAGCTACGTCGTCGAATTGCAGAGCTTGAAAAGACTGCACCTCGACCGACTACGCCTCGATCAGATGTTAAGTTCGAACGCATCGATCCGTCTGCTCGCCTATCCATGCCGCCGTCTGCAATCCGGGCGATGGCAGAGGCCTGTCCGGATAGTTTGCTGCAGGCGATTGTTCACGACAACCGGCCCAGACCGTTGACCGGTTCGATGCTGGAGCATGATGACCGTCCGCCTCCATTGAACGTCGCTGTAGAGCGTCCGCTAAAGCCGCCTGCGGGCGTACAGCATGTTGATGCGCTCTGCGACGTTCAAGATGCTCTCGACCGTAGGGACTTGGAGCGGAAGCTCCGCAGATAATCCACTGCAACCGCTGCGCTAGCTAGGCTTCGCTATGATGATCTGGGAGTGGCTACTCCTTCTCGGCGTTCTGCTGCTGCCATTCTCTCCTCTGGTTTTGGTTTGGGAGAGCAAGCGCACTAGACGGAGGCTTGAAAACGTTGACGATCAAAGTCCCCGCTAACGGTCGAGTAGCTGTAGCGCCTCCGCCTCCCGCTCCTCGGCCTTCGCAAGGAAACTTGTTGATGGCCTTGGCCCTGCTTCAGAAGGAAAGGCAAGAGCAAGCTTTAGCTGAGACTGCGCCTATTAAGAAAGAGGAATGAGGCCGGGGCCGATGACGTGGGAATGGCTTCTGGCGATTGGCATTGTGCTTCTGGTGATCGTTGTCCCGATTGCGATCCTTGTGGTGTCAGAAGGGAAGAAATTTGACGAAGCCCGCCGTAGAAGGAGGGAAATCGATCCCTTCCGATTGGGCCTTTATGGCCCAACAGACCAAGACGATGACTAAGGGCCTCCCTTCAACGGAGGCCCTTAGACTTTTTAGGAGACCAGTCGAATGACCATCCTGGGCAAAGAATTGGAGGTGCACAAGATGAACGCTAAACGAATGACCCCTGAACTTGATCCCTTTGCCGCGCAACTGCTCGCGGACAGAGACAATCCAACAATGCAGTATCTCTATGAGGCTATGTACGGCGAACCTATGCCGAAGAAACCGCCAACTAGGCCCTCGAATGTCGTGCAATTCCCTAAGAGAATTCCGCCAGAACGTAGGAAGGTAATTCTCCGGGCGGCTTGGGGGCGGGACGATGGCTAAGATCGCCCTGAAAAGACACAGCACAGAGAAGAATTGGCCGGATGCGCCGATCGCTCCAGATAACGCCAGTGATCTCGAACGGCTAACCTATCCCGCTGGCCTTACCGGCCACGCCGTTCAGTACATGGTCGATACTGCCCGACTGCCTGACCGTTGGATGGCGTTAGGCACCACGATGTCGATCCTAGGCAAGGGCATCGACCGCAAGGTGATTGGTCCTACCGGATGCAGCAACGTTACCTATGACGCTATTCTCGCTTGGACCGGAGCAGGCAAACAACACAAACTTAACTGCGGTCAAATGCTGCTTCGGGCGATGGGCGTAGAGCACTGTTATCGTGCTGGCGGTATCGCCTCTGTTCAATCGATTGAGGAGCTAATCGGAGGAAGATCAGGCGTAAACGATATTCCTCCGTGTCCGAATTCTTTGGTCATTATTGATGAATTCGGTTCTTGGCTGTCTCGAATTACCTCAAAGAGCCAGACAGGCAACGTCAACGAAATACCCGGCCTCCTTCAAACCCTTTGGGGTTGGCCGCCTGAGAATGTTGCATGGAAGAGTTCGATAAAAGTTGGAAAGGATGTGAAGGGCATCTTCTCCCCTGCGTTCTCACTTCTTGGCTTCTCAACCGAAGAGAAGTTCTTCGCTTCTCTAAAGCGTAGCGATGCCGCAACCGGCTTCATTAATCGCCTAAGCCTGTGGAATGCTGGACGCGGTTGGACCGGCGACCTTCTCAATCCAAAATATCCTTGGACCCAAATCCCTGCTTGGTTCGGAGAGGCATTAAAGGACTTAACTGCGATAGAGGAAGCCCCGCTCGACGCCCCGATGCTACTTGATCATCAGGGCTACACCTTCCGCGACTTCTGCCGCATGCGGTGGGGAGATGGAGCAGAAGACATCTATAAAACGTTCGAGAAAGGAATTCGCGGAATGCCCGATGAAGAAGACCGGGAAATCTGGATCAGAGCGCCAGAGGTCGCAGTCCGGAATGCGACTAAGGTCGCATTCTTCCGCGGCTCTAGCTCAGTCGATGTTGAGGACATTACATGGGCCATTGGCGTTGCCACTGAGAGCACGAAGCAACTCCAAGAGGGCCATCGTGAGTTCTCGAAGGAAGATTTAGATCAAGCCGACCTTGTCCGCCGTATTCGCGACCAATTCAAACGCGAGAGCCGCTTAACATGGGGACAAGTTCGTAAGTCCTGCGAACGTCAGACCGGCGACTATCGCAAGATTGAAGCCGCCATCAAACACCTTGAAGAGGTCGGGGAGATCGCCCCTGCTGGCGAGGATGGAAGAACCGAACTCCGTGGACGACCAACTATGACTTGGCTTTACCTTCGCAGGAAACCGGCGTTCTTATGAAACTGTCCGTCTCGATGCGCTGCCAATATGTGCCGATATTCCAATGGGTCGAAGGCCTCCAGACTTGCCCGGAAGGAGGCTTGGATGGGTCGGAAAGGCCTTGGTTTAGGTACTGTAAAATAATTTCGGCACGGAGGGTCCTCCTCTAAAAGCCGACCATACCCTGTGCCGATATTATATTATTTTATATGTATCTAGATAAGAATAAGAGGGTGAAGGCTTCTAGAAGTCTTCGGAAGAAGGTTTCGATGGCTCGGAATATCGGCAAATATCGGCGCATGATTTGCCGATATTTCCCATGGGGTTTTGGAAAATGACCGAGTATATGGACCTTAGACCGAGAGCTAGCGTTGAAGAGATCGGCCTTGACCCTAACAAGGCCACTCCACTCGATCTTCTTCTAGCTGTCATTCGTAACGCCAGCCTACCTCTTCACACTCGGCTTCGGGCCGCTAACATAGCCGCCCCATTCATCCATCCCAAATTATCCGTGGTAGCGTCGGTCACAACCGAGGACATGGCGGCTCGATTAGAACGTGCAAAGGCGAGAGCTGACGCAGTCCGATTGATCCCTGCGCAGCCTGCCGCTGAGCCTGCGCAGTCCTTCAATCGCAGATTTTGAGGCATCTACAAACAAGTGCTACGCTCATCAGGCCTTTTGGCCCTGCGTTGAACCAACGCCCCCAAAGGGGTCATTTGGCTAAGCGCCGACCTCGGGTGTAGTGCCTTTTCCTCCTGAGGTCGGCGCTGCTCTTCAGCCGCGTAAGTTGCTAGGCCGCGTTGCTAGGAACGATAGGGATTTCCTTCGCTAACGCCTCTGCTCGATGCTTCTCTTCCCGTTCTGCGATGTTCCACAATCGAGGGTTGGTTAGAATATCGTCTTCTGCTTGGGCGATCAGCTCGGCGTAATGTTCGTCGAAATGGACCCTGGCTATGGCGTTAAGCTCCCGGTTTGTGAGATTAGCGATCCCAATGCCCCGCTCTCGGAGCCCGACGGTCACGGCCTTCAATGCCGCCACTCTAGCCAACGTATTCAGCGTTATTGGAGCGTCGGGGACCACGACTGACATTGCGATTGTCTTCACAGGTGGCGGGACATCATGGCTCGATCCCCGCGTGGAACAAGAATATACCTTCAGTATCGTTGGGCAAGGCGACAAATTGTCAATAAAAAGAGCCCGTCAACTGAATGGCGGGCTCAAGGAAAGGGACTTTGACCGTCACTGTGGAAGGAGGAAAGCAGTGACGAGGCCAAGTCTAATGCAACCTCTTGCCGCTGGCTAGTCCTGCCAGAAATCCCTAAACCGATCCGGCGCTAGCGCGGTGTAACGTGCTGTGCTCTGTAAATTCCGGTGTCCAAGGTAATGCGCCAAGCTTCGCGTATCCGCTCCATCATTCGCCAGCTTATATCCGGTAGAATGCCGCAGCATGTGCGGATGAACGCCGAAGGCTAGCTTCGCCGCTACGCCAGTCCGCTGAACCATTCGCAAGAACCACGAGGTAGTGACCGGTGTCCCAGCTTCGGTAGTGAAGACGTAGGGGCTCTTCCCTTGCAATGGGCGCAAGACCCGTAGCTCTGGCCCATGCAATGGGTGAACGCTCTCAATGCCGCCTTTAGCTCGATTAACATGAAGCCGACCGTGTCGAAGATCAATCTGCGCCCAGCGGAGAGAGCAAAGCTCTTGCGCCCTAAGCCCATGCCGATACGCGAGTAGGATTGCGCAAGCATCTCTAGCGCCATTCCTGCCACGCTTACGTGCCGCTTCTATCAGTCTCTCGACCTCCACCTCCGTCAGGTATTCCCGAGACCGATAGGCCGAGTTAGGCCTACGGACAAGTGTTCGGTTTACTGGGCTTGACGTAGCGTCAGTCATCGTCGAGTTCTCCTTTAATCTTCGATCTTCGCCGGAGGTTAGTGTTAGTTTTCTGATATCTTTCCGAACAGTGCTACGTCCTAATCTTCGTTAGCGTTAGGTCTACGCCACAAGCTCGAAGAAACCTCTCTCGGTCAAACTCCGGATTATCTTCGGCGAAGATGCAAGCCAGCCTATCGGCTAGGATCACGACCGCGTCGTAAGCGGTTTTGCGTTCGAGGTCCTTCAGGAGTTCGGCGAATTCTTTAGCGATGGCGATGTGGTAGGATGCGTTAGCCTCGACCATAGGTCCCTCCTCTGGTTGGGGTTAGAGGCGGAGAAGGATGCTTCGACAACATTCCCTCCGCCTCGCTTATTGTGATAAGATCAGGTAGCCCCAGCTTTGATCTACCTCCCATTGGTTTGGGGTCAGAGGCCTGCATCGGCAGCACACCGATTGCAGGCCTCGCTTATTCTATCAGATAGACATGATCTAACAAAACGAATTGTTAGATCGACGCAAAGTTTTATTAGCTCGGCTTCGCCGTCTATCTATCTTCTAATACTTCATCTAGGCCCACCCCCGGGGCCAAAAATCGCAAGCTCGTCGGCCTGCCAAATGTGCTTTCGGAAAATTATAGAATTCAGAGACCCATACCTTTGCTTTCGAAACTGAATGCGATTTCAATCGCCCATACCAACGCCAACCTATTCCCCACTGCTTACGCGTGGTAAGAAGAAGAAGTGGCATGACCAATGAAGTGTTGACAGTTATGTGGCGCGACGTCCAGTTATTCGTAGTTATCGCGTGCTATTTCGCCGTTGGGTTCGCTGTGTGGGCGATACTCATAATTGGACCGCGTAAAACGGCCACGTCAATATGTAATCTAGTAATGGGGTGGTGGCGGCGAGCGGCAGAGTTATTAGCTGAACGAAGATCGCGCCTTGAACGAGAGCAGATCAATCAGTTCCGCGCGAAACATCCTGCTCGGATAGTGGGAGTACCTGACCTATCGGCAGCGAAAGGACGGTTGATGATCTCAATCGTTTTATAGCAGCTGCTGATGCCTACCGACCGACCACGTCGAATGCTTCGATCTCTTTTCCATTCTCCTTTCCTCGCAATTGCGAGGAACCGGGCGATGGTCCCGATCCGGAGCCTTGGAGTATTAACTTAGACAGTCTAAGCATCGTTCGCGGGTACGAGCAGCGCGACATTTATGAGAGCGTAATTTCCCAGATGACCTTTCCGCATTCGCTATGGGACCAATCAAAACCGGAATATCCAAGGATAACGTTGCCGAAGTGGGACATGAAAATTGTCACCGCTGATACCGGTGGGGAGATTGATTTTCGCGTTGAAGGCCTTCGCAAGATGTACGCTAAGGAAATAGCACAAGTCGATAAACTAACCGAGATGGCGCAGCAAATTGAAGCTCTACAAAAGAAAGCAGACGAAGCCAACGACTTTATGGAAATCCACATCGCTAATGAGCGTTTGGCTTTACACCAAAAGGAGCGGATTTATGAAGAACAATTTGAACAACAATTAGGCCCGATCAAAAGGGTTTATGATGAATATAAGTCTCGCACAAACGCTGGTATTGAAAGACACTTCCAGTTTTCCCTTCGAACATTACCTCTTCCTCTTCCATCAGATTTTCCTTGGAGCACATTTTATGATCCCAGTCAGCGGCTTCTCCAGATTAACCAGCGTGTCCCGTTCATTCCTGACATCCTGGTCAAGCGCCCGGAAAGCAAACGACCACCAGCTAAGAGAGATGTAGATTATTTCCTCCGCAGGCTTGTTCCTGCGATATCGCTTCACATCGCTCAGCATGTAGCTCTCAACGATATTTTCGATAACGTTGATGCTATAGCAGTGAATTGCTGGTGCAGATATTACGAGCGCACATCAGGACGATTAAGAAATGCATTT
>AR_comb_assmDRAFT_10626833_pt1 | contig 11585 bp, 12 predicted proteins | sample ArasoioldDNA_FD_10543 | JGI IMG/M metagenome (IMG submission 10543) | reverse complement strand
TCCCGGTCCTTTGCGAACGGTTCAAACTTGGCTCCGATGTTGGAGACGAAGCGTCGGGTTCCGGCGATGGCGACGCTTTCAGGAGACGCGAAACCGTTGATCGCGAGCGGCGCGGCGAGGATATCGCCCCCCGCGGCAGCAGGCTTTTCGGCGGCTTGCACGGCCGCCCGTTCAAGTGTGACAGGCGCGCCCAGGAATGCCCCGACGCATACCGCGAGAAGTGTGCTTCGAGGGCTTACCGCCGATTTCGGGCGAGATCGTAGAATCTGCACCAGGCCCGGGAGGGCCAACGAGTGGTTTTGAACCCGGAATTTTGCTTTCAGGGCCAATAGCCCCGTTTGAGAGAACATCAACCTCGCTCCTTTGAGTAGTTTCCGCGGCATCGAGCGCGACGCGGGCGGCAGCATCTGAATGTTTTGTAACGAACAGTCAAGAATGATTCTGTGATAGACGTTCAAAAAACATCCCTCTGTGTTAAAAGGTGCGTGATGGGACGAGCCAGGGAATTCGACCACGAGACGGTGCTTGACCGCGCCGGTGAACTGTTCTGGCGACTTGGCTATGACGTGGTCACGGTTCAGGACCTGGAAGCCTCAACCGGTATCGGTCGCGGAAGCCTCTACAATGCATTCAGCGACAAGGAAGGTCTCTTCCTAGCCGCGCTTGATCGCTACGTCGAAAAATACGGCGCCGCTCCGTTTCGACATCTAAAGGATCACGATGTCGCCAACGGCGTGCGCTCCATGCTCGAGGCGATCATCGAGCGAATGAGCGATCCGGCCAATCCGCGGGGTTGCCTTCTGACCAACACCAGCCTCTCTCTCGGTACCGGCTCAAATCGCATCGACGCCAAGGTCACGGAAAAGATCAGGACAATCGAAGGTCTGCTGGAAGAAGCAATCGTGCGCGCGCGGGCCGCCGGTCAGATACACGACGATGCCGATCCCAGACAGCTCGCCCGGTTCTACTGCTCGGTCGTGCAAAGCCTCGGTGTGACGCACAAGGCTTTCGGGGACACGGACGTGCTCAATGATATCGTTGTCATCGCAATGCGCAGCTGGCCTGGGCCTCAACGTGCGCACAACTGAGTTGCGGCGTCTTCGGCCGAGATCTGCATTCGCAGCCAATGCATCGTAAAGGACATACTCAGCGGCTGACGTTGTAGTGTTCGGGTTTGCGCTGAAAGAACTGACCTACCAGGCAATCGATCGAAGCCCGCCCCGGACCCCGCGCCATGATCCCGAGCGCCATCGCAGCCCAGGTCAGGTGTATCGGCCAACCATCGGGTACGGTTAGTTCGACGATAATGGTCATGAAGAGCAGCCCGAGCGCGGCAAAGCGCGTTGCAAGACCGAGCACGAGCAGCACTGGAAACATGATCTCGCCGCAGCCGGACAGGAACGCCATCACCGTGGGCAGCGGATAATGATAAGGCCCTCCGGGCAGGTGCAGCATGAACTCGTCCGTGAATAGCGTCACCGCGGTGTCGCTGAGTTTCAGAAAGCCGTTCCATTTGAGGATGCCGGATTTCCAGAATGGGACGGCCAGAGCAAGACGCATCACGAGCTGAACGAACGACGGCTGTGCCACCGTTTCAAAGAAATGGTTGGCCCGCTCGGCAAGAAGATCCAGGCGCCAACGCCCGCTCGTACCGTAAGGTTGATCGATCATCATCATACTGCTCCTCGAGTGACAGCAGTGAAAACGCCGGCCTGGATCATCCCGGCAATATTGGTCGCGATGTCGAAGGATGCCGATGACTCCAGCGCCAGCGCCGCAGCTTCGCCAAGCGATTGTCCCGAGATCAGGCTTTGGAAAAATACCGCGCCCCCCTGCGGGAGATGCCGCACCACGACGTCGTCAATCGGCCGCGTGATAAGGGCGTCTTCTGGCGTCCCGGCGTCGATTTGCCCGCCAGCGCCTTCGTTGCGATTGGCCGCGAAAATCGTTACCGCCGCGAATCGCGAGCGCACGATCCGCGTGGCCGGATGTACAACAAACATGGTGTCTGCCAGCCGGTCGGGTGAAATTGCAACGAGCGCTTCCGCAGATAGCGGCACCACATCGGCCGCGTGATAGGCATCAAGCCACGCCCGCTCGATCCGCGCCACGTCTGCGAGCCATGGCAAGCCTTGGGCATATTCGTAACTCTCGATGAAAGCTGGAAGATCGCGGCCATATTCGAATAACAGCGGCGAAGTCGGAGGCATGGCTCTGATGTGAAACCGCGCCATGGCCCGAAAGAACTCGACGCCGGTGAGCCGCTGAACCGCAGGATAGACCTCCGCGAGCGCCTCGATCAGACCGGCCGTGACATTGTTGCGGTACACGCTGTAGCGCTTGGCGGATGCTTTACCCTCTGGGCCTGCAACCACGCTCGGGATCGGCTGCTCCGGATCGAGCAATGCCACCGAGAATGCCGTATAAGACAACGATTCCTGGTCACGCGGCAGCATCGTGGACGTCCTGATGATGGCGGTCGAGTATGACCTGGGCGGCGGCGGCTTCAGCTTTCAGCACAGGCCAGCGGGGAATCTTGCTGTCCCATTCGACCAGAGTCGGAATGGGACCGCAGCGGGCGACGACGATTTCATAGAGTTGCCACACGGCGTCGGCGACAGGCCCGTCGTGACTGTCAATCAGCAGCCGGTCGCCTTCGTCATCGGCTTGCTCGGCGTGGCCCGCCAGATGGATCTCGCCGACGCGGGCAAGCGGAAACTCTGAAAGATATTCCAGGGCGGAGAAGCCGTGGTTGGTTGCCGAGACAAACACGTTGTTGATGTCGAGCAACAGGCCGCATCCAGTACGCTCCGTTACGCGACGGATGAAATCCGTCTCCCGCATGGTGGAATCGCGAAATGCCAGATAGGTGGATGGGTTCTCCAGCAGCAGCGGCCGCCAGATGGCATCCTGCACCTGATTGATATGATCGCAAACACGATCGAGCGTCGCCTCGGTGTAAGGCATCGGCAAGAGATCATTGAAGTAGGTGGTTTTGTGCGTCGACCAGGCGAGATGCTCTGACACCAATGCGGGCTCGTAACGTTCAACCAGAGAGCGGAAGCGTGCAAGATGCGCTTTGTCGAGCGGCCCGGGACCGCCGATCGACATGCAGACACCATGGATGGATAGCGGACGGCGGCATCGGATAGCTTCCAGCGCGCGGTGCGGCGGTCCGCCGGAGCCCATATAGTTCTCGGCATGAACTTCGAAGAACCCGCGTTGCCTTCCTTCGTGAAGGATCGCGGCAAGGTGCTCGTGCTTGAAGCTGGTTCCTGCGAGACCACATACCTGAAAGGCAGGAAAGCGAGGAGGCTCGTCTTGAAGCAACCCGGACAAGACCGGCGCACTCATGTCATCCCTCCTGCTTTCCTGCCATTGTGGATGTTGGTGGCGAACCCGTCAGACTGGCTTGAGCGAACCAGTCTTGCCGTTCGGCAACTGAATGCTGGTGCAGGTGCCACCCTGCACGAACTTCCAGGCGTTGCCCTGGAAATCCACGGTGGATGTACCCTGGCAAGTCGTTCCGGGGCCGGCGGCGCAGTCGTTCTGCCCCTTCAGCGCGACGCCAAAGCACTTCTCCTTGTGCGCGGCCACGGCAGCATCGGCTTCCGCCTTGGTCAGGGGACCGGCGGCGGCAATTGTTGCAAGCGCGGTCGTGACGGCGCCGGCGAGGACGAGCGAACTGACAATCGTTTTCATTGATCTCTCCACTTCGGTTGCATCGCCTCCTCGCAAAAGGGGGCGCATGATCTCGTTCGTTCCGGTCTCGGCCGCCGTTACGGGGCGAACCGCTCACCAGTCCGTGAGATCGTTTCAGATGTCGCGCCGGTCGCTGCAATGGACCGGGCTTGGGTTCAAATAGGCGAAGACCGGCGCCGTCCTCCAATGCCTTGTAGCTATCGAAACCAGACGGGATGGGCATTGGTGGCATGCCACGTTCCCCTGCAGTATCCGGACTGGGGTCGCGACGTAACAACCCGCAATGCCCCCGCGTATCGCCTTTCAAGGTTCTTCAAGGAGCGGCTGAAGCCAGCATGAACGCCGTTTCGCGACCAGGCGCCTTTGAACGCCTCCGGCCAGTGTCCGCCAAGACGCTGACCGTCAGCATTCGTCTTGCCGTCTCGGCACTCGTGCTGACGGCGATCCTGCTGACAGCGGCAGCGTCCAGCCTGTTGTGGTGGCGCACCGCGGAATCAATCAGCCAGCAGCTCGCTTCCACCATCAACGAGCAGATCGTTGCGGCCGTGCGCAAGGAAGTGTCGGCGATCGTCGACGAAGCACGCGCCGCTCATACCGCGATCCGCACGCTGTTCCTGCAGAACGTGCTTGACACCCGCGAGGCCGACAAGCGCGAGTTCGTCTTCCTGTCGCAACTGCAGTCGCAGGCGACGATCTCGTGGGTTGCCTTCGGATGGCCGGACAACTCCTTCTTTGCCGCCCACAAGCTCGGCGATCATCGACTGGAGATGATGGAGATTTCGAAGACGGACCATGCGGGCCAGCGCAGGATCGATGAGTATCAGGTAATCCCGGGTGATATCGAGTTCGATACCCGCCGCTTCGAGCCGAGTGATTTCCGCGTGGCCGATCAGAACTGGTTCAGGACCGGGATGGATGCCAACGGACCGCAATGGTTCAGGGTGGCTGACCACCCGGTCGGCCCGCGTCCCTCGATTGCGTTTGCGGGACCGATCGACGTCTACCAGGAACGACAGGGCGTTCTTGCCGTCATGATCGAGTACACGCGGCTTTCCCGTTTCCTCGCCCAGCTCGAGGTCGGACGCACGGGTACGGCTTTCATCCTGGACGGCAGCGGCGAGCTGATCGCCGCACCCGACAAGGACGCCGACGAACTGCATCCTGCCCATAGCCGGATCGAGCTGCTGCCATTGGCACGCATGGCGTCGACCGAGGCGGGCGAAGACGGTCGCAAGGAGGCGTGGCGGCGCAGGCTCACCCTCCGTGGCTCGGCCTATGAAGTGGCGCTGACACCGCTGCCCTTTCCGGGCTGGTCACTCGCAACCGTCATTCCAGAGGCCGAATTCCTTGGGCCGGTCGAAACCACGCTGCGGCACCTCATCATCGGACTGGCCATCGGCGCGCTGCTCGCAGCCCTGGCCTCAGCGATGCTGGCACGTTCGGTGATCGCAGCCCCGCTCGCACGTGTGGTTGGCGAGATCCGGCATGTGGAAAGCTTTGCTTTGGATCAGGTCCGCCGTCACCCTTCGCGAGTTGCCGAGATCGCGAGCCTCTCCGGCGCGATCGCAGAGATGGCCGCTGGCCTCTCCGCCTTCCGCAAGTTCATCCCGGCTGATCTGGTCCGGTCGCTCCTGCGCCAGGGCGTCGAGGCAAAACCAGGCGGATCGATCCAGGAATTGACCGTAATGTTCATCGACGTCGCCGGCTTTACCGGGCTTTCGGAACGCATGGGCGATCGCGTTGTCCCCCTCTTGTCCCGCTACCTTGACGTCGCCTCCGAGGTGATCGTCGCCCATGGCGGCACGATCGACAAGTTCATCGGCGACGCTGTCATGGCGTTCTGGGGTGCGCCCACTGCGCAAGCAGAGCACGCGCTGCTGTGCTGCCGCGCGGCACTCGCCTGCCGCGAAGCGATCGAGGCCGCGGACGTCAAGGACGATCATGGTCATCTCCTGCAGATCCGCATCGGAATCAATTCCGGCCACATGCTGGTAGGCAATATCGGATCTGAATTGCGATTGAACTACACCGTCATCGGCGACGCGGTGAATGTGGCAAGTCGCCTCGAAGGCGCCAACAAGCAATATGGAACGCATATCCTGATCGGTGCGGAGACCGCCCAACTGATCCGCCATGCCTTCATCATCCGTGAAATCGACAGCATTGCCGTATATGGACGCGCAGAGGGGCTTGCCGTTTATGAGCTGATCGGACGTGTTGAGGACGTTGGCGATGCCGGCTGGGTTGCGAGCTACGAGGAAGGACTCTCAAACTATCGCCGGAGAGACTTCTCAGCCGCTATTCGCGCATTCGAATCAACCCTACGCGACCGCCCTTCCGACCGACCCGCTTCCCTGCTGTTAGATCGCTGCAAGCGCCTCGGACAATCGGGCGTAGAGGAAGGATGGCAACCGATAGAGACGCTAAAAACAAAATGAAGCGAACCAACTCATTTTCGACTGCGCCCCCGTTCCGTAAACTTCTCCGCTGTGCCAGGAGCGAGCGCAAGCGCCCTGCCCAGGCATTTCATTTCGCTTATCTTCTCACTTTGATCGGGTTAGGATTTCAGCACGACGTCGTGATCCGCGGATATCAAAAGATGGCTGACAACTCGGCAGGTGTTGGAGACTGGCTCTCAGGACGCTGGGGCTCGACCAGTACGAGTCTCAGTTTTCCGACAATCACGTCACCCGTGACTTGCTATCGAACTTGACGGCGGATGATCTCAAGGATCTCGGCATGCAGGCAACGTTATCTCACACAATCACCTGTTGTTTCGCAGGGACGCGATAGAAGCCTCCAGGTTGCTTTGCGAGTGGGACGAAATGGAGCGTCATGCCAGCGCGCTGGAGGACTTTGTGCGTCCGGAACCCCTGCCCTGGACGGACTTCATCATCGCAAGAGCACGCGCTTTCGCCGCGTTTGGCAAAGGAAACCGCGACGAGGGACTTGAGGGCGAACTGCAGCGGTTGCAGATCGAAGGCGATCGGCTCGGGATCCGCCTTCCAGGCGTTTCGGAGATCATCTCTTCTGGTTGAGGCACGAACAGAAGCTCATTCCGCCGCCTGGGGCACCGATTCCATATGTTCGTGAAACACGACGGCGGATAGCGGATCGAACTCGCCCGTCCACGGAGCACGAGCCAATACCGATCTCGTATGCGCATAGCCGGCCTCCCAGCGCTGCCGGATTCCGCCGGGGCTGAAGTCGATATCCTTGGTATGCGTCTCCCGATCAAGCTGCGGCGCAAGCAGGCGTACGATATGCATCCGGGTCTGACAGCCGTAACTCTTGAGCTCACGCGTCGCTGCACTGTTGCGGTCACCCTCCGGCAGCTTCGCAGCGAGCTGGTTGATGATGTGGCGCAAACGATGGATTTGTTGCTGGCGCGTGATCTGGCTCGCGATGCGGCTGGAATATTGCACATCCTTATGGCGATTGAGAACTTCTTCCATTGTCGTGGGCTCGGCGCCGGTCGGGTTCCAGAGATGCACGGAGAAGATCAGCGAATCCTTGCGGGGATTGTCGTCGAACACCGCTTCGGTCGGTGTGTTCGAGAGGATGCCGCCATCCCAATAAAGATCGCCGTCAATCCGCACCGCCGGGAAGGCCGGCGGCAGCGCGCCCGACGCCATCACATGCTTCACCGTGATTGCTCCGTCGCGACTGTCAAAATAGCGCATCTGGCTGGTGCGCACATGCGCGGCGCCGACGGTCAGTCGCGGCCGGCAATCATTGACCAGCTCAAAATCCACCAGTTCTTCGAGTGTCTGCTGGAGCGGCAACGTGGAATAATAGCCGGCGCGCTCCGGCCCAAGCACATAGGCATCACCGGCATGTGCAAGCGGATTGGGTCGAAAGAAGCCAGGAATACCGTGGGTGACCGTCGACCAGTAAGAAAGCTTCTCTGTGAAGCCCGGAAGAACGTCACGGAGATTCCAGACCGGATTTTGCTCCATCCGCTTCCAGAACTCCTTGAGCTTCGGCAGCCGCTCTTCCACGGGATTGCCGGCAATCAGGCTCGCATTGATCGCGCCTATCGAGGTGCCGATGATCCAATCCGGCTCGATGCCTGCTTCATGGAGCGCTTGATAGACGCCTGCCTGATACGAGCCGAGCGCACCACCACCCTGGAGCACCAGCACCACCTGCCCGGGCAGATCCTTGGCCATCGATTTGAGAGACCGGGAAGAAGTCCTGTCCTGCATATGCCTGCTCCTTTTCGCACCCATAGCGTTTCGTCCCATGCGCACTCGGTTCAATGCGCAGTCCATCCACCGTCGACCGGCAAGGCGGTCCCGGTGATCGACCCGGAAACCTCGCTCGCCAGAAACGCGACCATCTCGCCGATCGCACTGGGCGAGCTCATATCCGCCGCTGAATAGCGGGCTCTGACGCTATGTTCGCTTTCTATTGCATCCCTCGTCCTGGCGATCTCGTCTGCCGCTCCGAAGCCATTCAACATAACATGTGCTCCTGCCGCCGCGAGCGCACGAGCAACACCAAGACCGATCCCGCTGGTCGAGCCGGTGACCAGGGCAACTCTGCCGGCGAGTATTCTGGCAGTGTCGGCTGGATGCGATTTGATCCGGATGTTCATGTTGGAATCCTGCTTTGCACAGTCGGAATGTGGGTCGAACTGTGCATCTCAGGCCCGATTTACGGAAATACCCTTTGGCTTCCAAATCCATAGGTGGGGGCTATGGGAATCCCGATGTCATCCCGAGCCCCGATCGGCTAGATTGCGAAGATCAGGGGGAGTTTTGTCATGGAAATGCATCAGGTCCGGTATTTCCTTGCGGTTGCCCGGACGCTCAACTTCACGCGTGCGGCGGACGAATGCAACGTCACGCAGCCATCGCTGACGCGTGCGATCAAGCAGCTCGAAGCCGAACTCGGCGGAGACCTGTTTCGGCGCGAACGGCCCACGCAGCTGACTGAGCTCGGCCAGCGTATGCATCCGCTTCTCAAGCAATGCTATGATGCAGCCGTTGGTGCGAGGTCGCTCGCTTCCTCGCTCAAAAGCGGCGAGATCGGCGCGCTCCGGATCGCACTCACTCATTCAGTGGATCTGTCGCTGCTCATTCCCTTCCTGAACCAGGTCAAGCGTCAATTTAATCGACTGGAGTTCAAGTTTCTGCGCGGCACCAGCGACGAGGTTGCCGAGATGCTGAAGAAAGGCGAAGCCGAGCTCGGCATTGCGGCCGAGCTCGACCAGGATTGGGATCGGCTCGACACCTGGCCGCTCTTTACGGAAGACTTTCAGCTCGTGACGAGCAGAGAGCATCGCCTGGCGGATCGTGACACCATAAATCTTGAGGACTTGCGCAACGAGCAGCTGCTTTCGCGAAATTATTGCGAACACGCGAAGCGGCTCGGCGCGTCACTGCGCGAGCACGGCATTGACGTGGAACACGTCCATGAAATCTCCAGCGAGCGCGATTTGATCGAGCTGGTTCAGGCCGATATTGGCGTGGGCGTCATTCCGGACACCTCACCCATACCGCAAACCCTCAAGCGAACAGCAGTCGATGGGCTAGATGCCCGCCGCACAGTGCATCTTTATGGGGTCGCCGGGCGCGAGCGCACTGCCGTCGCTTCAGCCGTCATGCGGATGTTGCGGGGAGCCGATTGGCGGCAGCATATGAACAATAACGCGGGCTAAGCCGCTTTGAATGCGGCGATCAGATCTTCGATCGACATGCGCCTCCGAAAGTCCGGATCGATGAAACGGGCTTTCACCACACCGTCGCGACCGACCACGAAGGCGGCCGGTATGGGCAACACCCAGCCGTCATTGCCATGGAAGGTCGGCATGTCCTGCATGGGGGAGAGCAATGCCCGGATTTCGCTTCCGAGCCATATCGCGAGGTTGAGCGAGAGCGCATAACCATTGTCGAGATCGGTCAGGACGGGAAAAGCCGCTCCTGAGTCCAATTTGAACTTGCCGGCGAACGTTTGCGTCTCGGGCATGATGGCAACGACCTGGCCGCCAACCGCTTTGACCCGGTCCATGGCATCGATCAACGCCCGGACGTTCAACCGGCAATACGGACACCAATGGCCGCGGAAGAACATCACTGCGAGCGGGCCTCGCTCCAGCAAGGATGTCAGACTGACCAGACGGCCCGCTTCATCCGGCAGCACGAAAGCCGGCATCGGCTCTCCCGGCCGCGGCGCGTTCTCGCCACCACCGTTCTCATGAACGCGCTCGACCAGACGGTCCACGGCATCGCTATAGGCTGGGAAGATTTCGCGGCCTGCGGCCGCATAGGCCTCCAGTTGCTCGCCGAGGGTGCCCTCCATGTCGCGGCAGCGGAGGAAGGCCTGTCTGAGGCGATCGGCGTCGGCGGTTGAAAGCGAGGTCATGGAGGGCTCCAGCATAGGCTGACGTTATTTCCCGAAACGGCCGTCTACAAGAGCCGGCGCTCCGACATGTCTCCCATCAGACGACGACCGCAGGGTCGTTGGAAATGCTGTTATCCAATCGGTTTGATAGCTGAGGAGCATGATGAAGCGATAGCTGGCCGCTATCGACTCCAGAGCAAGCCGGCATTTCGAATTTCGCGCACCCTCGGCGATCCTGTGGCCGAAAACATCCACCCGGGAGACACCCATGCGCCGACACAACCACTTCCGACTAGCCAAGCTTGCCACGTTCCTGCTCCTCGTCCTGCTGTGGGCGGCGGCGTCACCCACAGATGCCAGGATCGAGCCCGACGACGGAATTGTGCGGGTGAAGAGCGCGGTCCCCATGGCCGAAGCCGCCCGTCGCATCAAGGCCGACATCGCGTCGAAGGGCATCAAGTTCTTCATCGAGATAGACCAATCGCAGTTGGCGGCGGACGCCGGCATCAAGCTCCGTCCCTCGACGCTCCTGGTGTTCGGAAATCCGCCGCTCGGCACCCAATTCATTACCTCGAACCCGAATGCGGGCCTCGACTGGCCGGTCCGCCTGCTGCTCACGCAGGACGACAATGGCAACGTGTGGGCCGTCTGGTCCGATTTCGAATGGATCGCGCGACGACACGACATCACCGACCGCGAAGCGCAGTTCAAGATGGCGACCAAAGTCGTCGCCTCCATCACGTCGACCATCACGCAGAAATGAAAGGCGGACGCCGCCGCGTCATCTCTCAGCCGGCGGTCCGCAACGAGGTGTCCGATGACGGCAGAAACATTCGACGTGGTGATTCTTGGCGGAGGCAATGCCGGCATCGGCGTGACCGGCCCGGTACGGCGGGCAGGCATGTCCGTCGCAATGATCGAATCCCGTGATCTCGGCGGCACCTGCCCGAACCGCGGCTGCACGCCCAAGAAAATACTGGTCGCCGCCGGCCACGCCTTGCACGAGATCGAACGAGCCCGCCTGCATCACATCGCGGTTGAAACGCCCAGGCTCGACTGGGCAGCTCTGATCGATCGCGAGAAGGCGATGATCCGCGACATTCCGAGCAATCTCGCTCGCGCGATGGAGCGGCGTCAGGTCGAAATCATCAAGGGCAAAGCCACGTTCCAGGCACCTGACACCATCAGCGTCGGCGATCGGCAGCTGAAAGCCAAGCACATCGTCATCGCCACCGGATCGAAGCCGAGGCCGCTGCCAATCCCCGGCGCGGAATACATGATCACCTCGGACGAGATGCTGAGCGAACGCAGGCAACCGGCGTCGATCGTCTTCGTTGGCGGCGGCGTGATCTCGTTCGAATTCGGCCATGTCTATGCGCGCGCAGGGAGTGCCGTTACGATCCTGGAAGCGCTGCCGCAAATTCTACCGGCGATGGACGCTGACGCGGTGGCGCAGCTCGCGATGGAAAGCGAGCGCATCGGCGTCCGCATAAGGACCAATGTCAGCGTCCAACGCATCGAGCGCGCCGGCCTCC
>AR_comb_assmDRAFT_10048543_pt1 | contig 11588 bp, 10 predicted proteins | sample ArasoioldDNA_FD_10543 | JGI IMG/M metagenome (IMG submission 10543) | reverse complement strand
GGCCAGCCGGCCGACCCGGCCCCTACCCCTCAACAACGCGATCCACGAGCACCTGCAGACCGCGCTCAACGAGAACAACGGGAACATTTCTCGAGCGGCGGCGGTTCTCGGGATTGCGCGGAACACGCTGCGCGCCCATATCCGCAAGTTCGGCCTGACCGTGCCGGAGGCCTCTGGCGGGGGCCGTCCCACGACGGCGCCGCCATTGCCGTCCGGAGAGGCGGTTCGCGGAGTCGTGCGGGAGGCACCCGCGAGCGCGCCGCCGCCCGGCCGACTTCGCTGGGAGCGTCGGGTCATCGCCGCGCTAGCGATCTCACTCGATGCGGCGCCGGATGCAGCTGCGTTCGAGCTGGCATCGACGCAGCAGGAGCTCATCTGGAAGCTGCGAAGCTTCGGCGCCCGGGTCGAGGAGCTGACGCCGGTCGGCATGATCGCGTTGTTCGGACTGGAGCCGATGGAGGACGCGGCGAGTCGGGCGGCCCACGCAGCGCTCACCATGCTCCGGACGCTGGAGCGCGAGCCAGGTGACCCGGCGACCGCCGTGAGGGCGCGCTTCGCGATTCACGCCCGCCGATGTCTGATCGCTCACGGCATCGACATGATCGGCATGGACGCAGCCGACAGGCGTGAGACGCGCGCGCTGCTCGAGCAGCTCCTGGACGCGGCGGAGCCCAATTCGATTGTGGCAGATCAAGCGGCCGCCGAGTTTCTTCGCCGGCGGTTCGAGCTGGAGTCGGCCGGTGCCTCTGCCCGCGTCTATCGCGTGATCGGGCCGGGTCGCACCGCGTTCGTGGCGACGGGACACGAGCTCAGCCCATTCGTGGGGCGGGATCACGATCTCAATCCGCTCCAGAGCCTCCTGGAGCGGGCTGAGGCGGGACGCGGACAGGTCGTGGGAATCATGGGCGAGCCGGGCATCGGAAAGTCGAGATTGCTGCACGAGTTCCGGCGGCGCCTCAGCGCCAACCGCGTGACATATCTCGAGGGCCGCTGCCTCTCGTACGGCAAGACGATCCCGTACCTTCCGATCATCGACATCCTCCGGAGCATGCTGGGCATCGTCGAAGCCGACAGCTCGGAGCGCATCGTCGACAAGCTGCAGTCGGGGCTCCGGACGCTGGCGATGGAGCCGAAGGAGTGGGCCCCTTGCCTCCTGCACCTCCTCGGACGACGGGAGGCGGCCGAGAGCGTGGCGTTGCTCAGCCCCGAAGCGGTGAAAGCCCGGACCATCGAGGCGCTGCACCAGATGATTTTTCGGAGCAGCCGGCTCCGTCCGATCGTTCTGGCCATCGAAGACCTGCAGTGGATCGATCAGGCGTCGGAGCACGCACTCTCGTCAGTGGCGGAAACCGTCGCAACGAGCCGTATCTTGCTCCTGGTCACCTACCGACCGAGCCATCAGCCGGCCTGGCTCGGGCGATCCTACGCCAGTCAGCTGGCCTTGCAGAGACTGTCCGATTCGGACAGCCTGGCGGTCGTACGCTCTCTCGTTCCCGCGGACAGACTCGCACCGGAGCTCGAGCAGATGATCGTGTCTCACGCCGAGGGGATCCCGTTCTTCCTCGAGGAGCTGGTCCGCGCCGGCGTGGAGCATCCCGATCTCGTGTCCGAAGTCAGCATTCCGGAGACCGTGCAGGACGTGCTCATGGCGCGACTCGATCGGCTGCCAAGCGACGAACGCGAGCTGTTGCAGACCGCGTCGGTGCTCGGGAAGGATGTCAACGTCGCGATCCTCGGCGCGGTCACCGGTCTGGCCGAGCCGCTACTGCGACGGCAGCTCGGACGTCTGCAGACAGCGGAGTTCCTGTACGACAAGAACCTCGTCGCCGCGACACCGGAGTTCACCTTCAAGCACGCGCTCACACACGAGGTGGCGTACCGCAGCGTGCTCGACGCCAAGCGGCGAGCACTCCATGCGCGCGTGATGGGCGCGATCGAGACGCTCTATCCGGACCGCCTCTCCGAGTACCTGGATCGCCTCGCCTATCACGCCGTTCGCGGCGGGACTTGGGAAAAGGCCATGCCGTATCTGCGTCGCGCCGGCGAGCGCGCGCTGATGTCGTCGGCGAACCGAGAGGCCGCGGAATTCTTCAAGCAGGCGTTGAATGCGCTGGGGCAGCTGCCTCAGACGGCGGTGGTCCTCGAGCAGACCATCGACGTCAGGCTGAACCTCCGCGACGCGCTGTGGGTGCTGGCCGAGCTCTCGGAGCTGCAACGTCATCTGCGCTCGGCCGAAGCCCTGGCCGTCTCGCTCGGAGATCGGCGGCGGGAGGGCTGGGTCGCGTGCTACTCCTGCCAGTACTCCTGGGCGGTCGTGGACCTGGACGCCGCTCTCGAAGCCGGCGAGCGGGCGCTGGCGATCTCGCAGAGCCTTCCCGATCCTGCGCTGCGAGAGGAAACGAGCTTTCACCTCGGTCTCGTCCACTTGGCGCGGGGCGACGCCAGGCTGGCCGCCGACATGTTCGCGACCAGCCTGAAAACGCTCGATACCGTGGTCGAGACGCACCGGGAGGAATTTCCGTCAGCCCGATTCGCCGCGAATGCACCGATCCTTGTGCGCGGCTGGATGGCTCGGGTGCTGGCGGAGCTCGGCAACTTCACCGACGCGGAGGCGTGGGGACAAGAAGCTGTCCGGCTGGCAGAATCCGGCAAGAGCCCGTTCGCTTTGATCGCGGCGCTGGCAGGCCTCGGCGCGGCGTACGTCCGCCGGGCGCAGCCCGCAGACGCGATTCCGCCGCTGCAGAGCGCGCTCGAGCTCTGTCGCGGCTACAACTTCAACAACTGGCTGGCGACCGTGGCGGGCTATCTTGGCAGTGCCCACGCGAGCCTCGGCGAGGTCGAGCGGGGCATCGCCCTGCTGGAAACTGCCGTGGACGTCGGCGCCCGTGCCGGCATCATGTCGAGCTACTCACTGTGGCTCACGCATCTCGGCGAGGCCTGCCTACTCGCGCACCGGGTGCAAGACGCGCAGGGCCATGCCAGCCGCGCACTGGCGCTGGCGAGCGAGCACAAGGAACGGGGCTACGAAGCGTGGGCCCTCCGGCTCATCGCCGAGATCGCCATCAGCGCCGATCATCCGGACCTCGGCCAGGCCGAGACGAAGTATCAGGAAGCACTGGCGCTGGCTGAGCGCCTCGGGATGCGTCCGCTGGCCGCTCGGTGTCACCTCGGGCTCGGCCGGCTCTACGAACGCCTCGGTGACCCTACCCGCGCGCAGACGCACCTCGCCCGTAGCGCCGGTCTCTGTCGTGAGCTGGCCATGCCGCTTGCGCAGGGTCCCGAGGCGGCGTGAGAAGGCTGCGCCGTCCCCTCACCGCCGCACGGCTGTCCACCGCGCTCGGTGTGGGCGATGACCTCAGGAGACTGCGCGCTCACATCACCGCCTGGATGGAACACAGCGAGCGGGATATCAGAGACCCCTTGCGATGGCAGCTGCAGGGCTCGGCTAAATACTTCCGCCCGCTGACGATCTTCGTGTGCCATCACGCGGTCTCATCGGAGATCGTCCCGACAGCGGTCATGCGTTCTGCGATCGCCCTCGAGCTCTTTCACAACGTTTCGCTGATCGTCGATGACATTCTCGATCGCTCGCGCTATCGCCGGGGTCGGCTCACCTTGCACTGCCGATTCGGAGAGTTGCGCGCGTGGATGACGGCGGGGTACATCACCGCCGGAGGCTTCGCGATGGTCGCCGGGGATGAGTACGCCACCCGGCTCCTGGCCGAGCTCATGCAGCGATTGGGGGTGGCCGAGTGCGTGCAGTGGCGCTTACGGCGCAGGCGCTTGACCGTGAGCGACTGGCGCGCCATCGCAAGCGAAGACACCGGCTCGATGTTCGAGATGTGCGCACGCTTGGGTACGCGCGACTCGTGCCTGCGCCGCTACGGGCGCCTGCTGGGAATCCTATACCACGGCTGCGACGACGTCGCCGACGCGCGTGGCGCGACCGCCCTCGGTGGAGGCGGCGACGAAGACATCCGGGACGGCATCCTCACCCTGCCAGCCGCGCTTGCCCTGAGGGATCCGCGCGTCGCCGCGCTGTTCCGGGCACCCGCCAACGGCAACATGCGACGCCTGAGGCGAAAGTTCGCGGACGTCCTGCCGCAGGCGGAGGAGTACCTCGACGACCTCGCGGCCGACGCCATCGGCGAGGCGGTCCGTAACGCGGACCGGGCCGAGGCGCTCGTCACGCTCATCCGGCACACCCGCGCGCTGTCCGAAGGATGAGCTGACTAATCGATGGGGCGGCCGATGCGCGCGCGCTCTCGCACGCGATCTCTGAACGTGTCCCCGATCTGTTTCGGCACGTTCTGGAATTCCCTGATGTGGCGCCTGCCGTTCTCCACGAGAAGTTCGATCGATGCGTTGGCGTTGGTCTCGCCGGCGCTGAATTTCAGGAGCTCGTTCGTGAGCTCGCGATTGTAGTTCGCGACCCGCTCGACGATGTCGCTCCAGACTCGCGCCGCCGCGCCGAGCAACTCGACCTGGACGGCCGTGCCCTCCCGGATCAACTGCATGACCTGATCGGCCTGTGGGTCGGGTCGGCGCGCTTGACGGTCGCGTCGGCGCGCTTGACGTGGACGTTGCCTGGCCATGTCCGGTCCTTTCGTTGGTGCGACGATCCGCGCGTTCCGCCCCCGGCGTCTGCGCTATCGCGCGTTCCGCCGCGGCGGGCGAACGAGGTCGCGGAGCTCGGCCCGGGCCTCCCTGATCTTAGCCCGGGCGTTCTGCACTGCAATGCGCCGACGCGCAGTTTGCTCTCCCGGGAGCGCGCGCGCAGCCTCTTTCGCATCGAAGCGCGTCTGCGCGGCGTTGAGGACAGACTGCAGCATAGACAGCATCTCGTCGCGCGAACCGGCCGGGCGCCGACCGGCCGCCCGCCGCGCCGCGATGGCCTCAATGTCCGCGCGTAGCCTTCGTAGAGCCGTCGCATCGTGACGGTCACCGGGCGACGCCGCTGCGGTCCGGGCTCCCAGCGCCCGACGCGCGGTTTCCGCGCCTGCCACCTCACGAAGACGCGAAAGCTCTCGATCGAGCTTGTCGAGCTCATCCACGACGAACTTGCGGGCATCGGTTCCGGCATCCGGCTGGACGCGTGTCAGCACCTCGTTGATCATGGCTTCGACACACTGATTGAAGTGCATTGCGGTCTGACCGGGAAGGGACACGAGATCTCGGACGAACGCGGTCGTTGCATCGGTCAGATCGTCGGCGAGGACATCGGCCATGACATTGTCGAGAGGTCCCGCATCGGCGGGACGGGCCAGGACCAGACGGTCGACCACGCGCATCATGAACGCTCTGGAGCGCCCAACCCACTCACGAGAGAAGTAGTCGGATGCGGAGAGCGCGGCCACTGGAAGCTGGGCAAGCGTTGCGATGCTGTCGCGCCACACGAGCGCATAGTCACGTCTCGCCGGCACGACTCTCCTCCTCGGGCGGCGCCGAACGCGATCCGCAGGTACCGTGGCGCGTCAAGTCTGGCGGCAGTCTAGCAGCCGACGACCCCATGTCAAGATACGAGCGCCTCGCCATCGCGGGCTCGACAGCGGTAAGATTCCCGCGGCTGAGCCGTTCGTGAGCGCGGTAGAGCGCGCGCGGAGACCCATGGCAGAAGGACGGGCGAGGCGCGGGGCCGATGGCTCCGTGACGGTTGCCGGCGCAGGCATCGCGGGAATGACTGCCGCACTGCGCCTCCTCGAGGCCGGATTCGACGTGACGGTCCTCGAGGCGGCGCACAGAGTCGGCGGGAAGTTCGGCGCCATACGCGTCGGCAATGTGTACCACGAGCATGCCTACCACTTCCTGGCCGACTGGTGCCTCAATTTCTGGGAGCTCGCGGCTAGCATCGGGCTCGACCGCAAGAACTTCGTCCGCCGCAACTCCGTCAAGTTCCTCCGCCCCAGACCGCCCGACCATCGGCCGGGGCAGTACAAGTTTCACGAGCTCAAGCACGTCAGCATGACCAACAACTTCTGGAAGAATGTCAACGCCGGCGTCATCCCGCCCGAGGACATGCTCGCCTATGCGTACTCGCTGCTGGACCTCTTGACGAGGAGCGACGACGACCCGGACGAGGTCGAGTTCTTGAATCGCAACAGCGTGAACGGCTTCATGCGGTCGCGACGATACATGACCAACCTCGCGGCCCTTTTGCATCAGGAGGCGCTGCTCAAGGCCTTCGCGGTGCCGAGCTACGACACCTCGGTGCGCTCCTATCGCACGTTTCTGCGCTACTTCGGCCACGACTCGGGCGGTTGGATTCTCAAGGGCGACTGTCAGACGGTGTTCTGGGATGAATTCCTCAAAGCGCTGCGTTGGTACGATGGGCGGCGTGGCAGGGCTCGGTTCGAGCTGCGTCTCAACGCGCCCGTTGAGCGCATCGAGGCGCAACGCGTGCCCGGCCAGGTGCGCGTCACCGCCGTCGTGGCGCGGGACCAGGAGCCGATTCGGCCCGGGCACCTGATCCTGGCCATTCCGTACGACAAGGTCGCCGAGCTCATCGAGCCCAACGCGCTCCTTTGCACAGTCCTGCCCGATCTGCTGGAGCTCCGCAAGCTCCGGTCGCGCCAGATGGCGTCCCTGGACTTGTATTTCAAGAAACCGCTGCCGGGAATCCCGCCCGAGCACGTCACCCTCATCGACGACGCGAACCTGGAGCGCCCGTCGTCTCTCGCCGATGACGGCGACATCGCCTCGAATTACGGACTGTCCTTCGTGGATAACTACCAGGCGTGGAAGCGTGGGCGGCGAGAAACGTGGCTCAACGTCGTCTCGGCCGATTTCGACGAGCTCGCCGGTCTCCCGACGACCGCCGCCCGGGGTCTCATTCTCGAGGAGCTCCACCGGTATCTCGACTTCAACGACGACGATATCGATGAGGAGCGCTCGCATTTCGAGCCGAATGTTGATGCGCGACTGTTTGCGAACACCGTCGGCTCGTGGCAGTTTCGGCCCGAGACGCGTACGGACCGTCCAGAGTACGAGGCGCGGCTGGTTCATCGTCGGGTACCGAATCTGTATCTTGCCGGCGACTACTGCCGCTCCAAGATCGATCTCGTATGTCTCGAAGGCGCCGTGGCGACCGGCATCGCGGCGGCCCGCGCCATTGCGGGCCCCGTCGTCGCGGAACCGCTCGTCCCGCCCGACGTGAGCCGTCAGAAGTGCGAACAGGGGAAGGCCGCCCTTGCCCCGTGGCTTGCGATCAAGGCCAAGGGCGGCACCCACGCCCTGATCTCTAGAACCTGACCACGCCGCCGTAGTTCAGCATGCATTGCCAGGCGACAGGCCGGAACTCGATTTCCTCCAGGTCCTTGCCGATCTCACTCGAGGGGCTCGGATCAAACACGTCCCCCGCCTGCGAGTCGAAGGGAAAGAAGGGCGTGTCGGAATGGCTCAGCTTGAGGCTGATCGCGTCCATCTCGACCTCGTTCTCCCCGTCGTCGTGCGGTCGCGGCGCGACGGTCCGGAACGCGAGATGCTGGGGAATCTCGACGAGGTCCGTGAACCGAGACGAGTTCCACACCATCTTGAGCGCCTGTTGCCCGCCCTCGATGAGCCGGACGCCCTTCCACTTGCCCTGATAGGCGGTATCGATCACGGCCAGATGATTCGGCTTGATCCCCCAGATTTGCTCCTTGAACGCCTTGTTGACGAGCGACGTGCCCCAGTATTTCCACCACATGAAGTACGGGACGTCCGGGCCCGTCTCGCGCTTCACCTGTGTCAGCGTGAACACCGTCTTGAAAGGCCCGAGCGTCGTTCCGCCGTAGTCCGACCCATAGAGCTGGACCCAGGCCTTCCCATTGTGGTCAACAGGCTGGAAGCTGTCGTTGACGCGCTGAATCTGCCGAGACTCGAGCTTCCTGGCCATGACGTCGGGATTCGCGAAGCCGTTCAGAATGAGCGCGCGAGAGTTCCACAACCGGAGTGGCAGTGGCACGCGGATAGTCCCCCCGCTGACTTTCACCGTCTCTGGACGCGTGACCGGGTCTCGCGCCAGCACATCTCCTCCGGCCTCGACAGGCAGGAGAGGATCGTTGAGACCCGGGTAGGTGCTGAGATCGCTGTTCATGAGCTCCTCGCTTTCGGAATCCGCGCATTTCCGGGGCCTGTGCACTGCGTGCTCACCACTGAGGCTCGCGAGCATACGCCACGTCCCGAGTACCAGCAACGGACGGGCGGTTTCTCGCCGGCGAGCTGTCCTTGACAAAACTTGGTCGGCTCTCGCTAGCGTTGCGGCGCCGATCCCGCCAGAAGAAGCAGGGCGCCGGTCGCTCGAGTGTCTGCAAACCTACCTGTACACGCGAATGTCGGAGGGACCCGTCGGCTTCACCTTTCACCTCCAAATCGCCGACGAGCACGACGATGTCCACGACGATGTCAATGACCCGTCGACCGCGTGGCCCGAGAGCCGCCCGTCCGTGCTCGCCGGCACGCTGCGTCTCACTGCGCCGGGTTCCGACCCGCGCGATGGCTGCGAGGCGCTGCTGTTCGATCCCACTGCCGTTACCGACGGTATCGCCTGCCCCGAGGATCGGATCCTGAACGCCCGACCCGGCGCCTATGCCGTGTCCTACCGGCGTCGTACGATCCCTACTCGCTCGTGAGCGGAGCACGCTGAGCGTCATACCGAAGCCAAGGCTCTGGTGCAATCTTCTGTCCATGTCGGACGACAGTGTTTGCAAGTATTTGCATGGCTGAGCAGTTGGTGTGGTGCATGGTCACTGCGCAGCGTTTGAGCGGTTGACCAGACCGGTGGGATTCGTTACCGAGGTCGCGACGCTCGCGCGTCGAGCGTCACGTGGGAGACGATCGGCTCAGGCGCCGAGCGCGGCGAGGCGCGCCTTGATTTCTTCGAGGCGACGGCTCTGCGCGAGCTCGGTCATCGCGCGGCGATAGGTCGCGATCGCGTCGGCCTTCTGTCCGGCCAGGTCCTGGGTGCGCGCGAGACCGAGCAACAGATCCTCGTAGTAGAAATCCTTGGGCCCGAGCCCGGTCAACGCGATCTTGAACGCGTCGACCGCCTTCGCGTAGTTGCGCTCGGCTTCCCACGTGTACGCGACGCCGCCCTGGCTCAACGTCTTGAGCGTCCGCGGCGGGCCCTGCGCGAGTGCCAGCTCCCAGGCGCCCCGCGCCTGGACGTACTGCTGCGCGTCGAAACGCAGGCTGCCGAGATCGTACGCGATCTGGGCCGCGCCGGGTCCCGAGGGATATTGCGTGAGCGCGGTCTCGAGATCGCGGATCCCCGCGGCCCGCGCGTCGGCCGTAGCCTGTGCGCTCATGGCCGGCTGGGCGCGCGTCAACGCGAGCGCGTAGGCGGCCATCGCGTGCCGCTGCGAGACCATGTGCCAGTACCAGCCGCCGCCGGCGAGCGCGCCCACGACGACCACTGCGGCGCCGGTGAGGATCAGTGTCCGAGGGGTCGGCCAGCTCAGGTTCAGCATGTCGTCATCGTACGCGAAGTCCCCGGCGATATTGCCGCCCACAGGAGCCGCAGCGCTTCCAGCCCTGGGCGGCGCGACGCACGATGTGTCCGCAATGGGGACAGCGCTGGAAGTTCATCCAGCCAACGACCAGACCAATACCGGCCGCCAGCCCTACCCCCAACATCAGCGTGAGGTCCACGTGGCGCGCGCCTCAGGAAAGCTCGACGAAAACGTCGCCGTCGTCGACGGCCACCGCGAAGCACGCCATCTTCACCGCGGGGTTGTTGGCGTTGGCGCCCGTCGTGACGTCCCAGCGCCACGCGTGCCACGGGCAGGAGACGAACCGGCCCTCGAGATCGCCCTCGCCGAGCGGTCCGCCGCGGTGGATGCACGCGTTGTCGATCGCGTAGAAGGCGCCGTCGACGTTGAAGAGCGCCAGGTCCCTGCCCTCGGCCGAGACCACGCGCCCTTCCCCGACCGGCACGTCTTCGACGGCGGCCAGCCGGACACGCCGACTAGCCATTGGCGCGCGTGCCGTTCATCGCGCGAACCTCACGCCATCGGAAACAATCGCGGAGATGATCGTTCACCATGCCCGTGGCCTGCATGAAAGCGTAGCAGATCGTCGGCCCGACGAACCGGAAGCCGCGCTTGACGAGGTCGCGGCTCATCGCGCGCGAGGCGTCGGTCTCGGCGGGACACTCGCCGTGCCGCCGCCAGGCGTTCTGGGTGGGCTGGCCTCCGACGAACTGCCAGATGTACTTGTCGAACGTGCGGAACTCGCGCTTGACCTCGAGGAACGCGCGCGCGTTGGCGATCGTCGCCTCGATCTTGGCGCGGTTGCGGACGATGCCGGCGTCCCCCATGAGACGCTCGACCCGAGCCGCCGAGTAGCGCCCGATCTTCGCGGCGTCGAAGCGGTCGAACGCTTTGCGGTACGCCGCGCGCTTCTTGAGAATCGTCGACCAGCTGAGCCCGGCCTGAGCCCCCTCCAGGATCAGAAGCTCGAAGAGGAGCCGGTCTCGATGCAGCGGCACTCCCCACTCCCGATCGTGGTAGGCGATGTCGAGCTCTCCACGGGCCCAGTCGCAGCGTCGCTTGTCCACCGAATCCTCCGGGGCCCGATGGTACTACCGGTCTCGCCGACCGTCACCGAACGGCGACGACTTGAACCTTGACCTCGGTCGCGCCCGCGACCGTGCGGTAGAGCGGTCAACGTCCTCGGTAGGTCGCGACGAGCTCTTCTGCCTGAGCCTGGCTCACGCCGGCGATCTCGAAAGTCATCGTCACATTGGCGAACCGGTTCGGCTCGGCCGCGGTCCGCGCACCCTCGATCGTGACGTTGATACCGGTCATCGGGATGCCCGAGTCCTTGGCGTGCCCCTCGATCAGCGTGACGCCGCAGGAGGAGACTCCCGCGAGGAACGCCTCGCTGTTCGTGAAGGCGTCGGCCTGGGGCCGCGACGACGAATCGAGAGCGAGCTGGTGTCCACGGGCCCGGCTCACGGCCCGGCCGATCACTCCGCTGCTGGAGGACCGAACGGCGTCGATCTTCATGTCGCTCACGTTGATCCCTCCTCTGAGGCGCTGGAGTACTACCCCGCGATATATCACACCTCGGGCCCCATCGGCTCGGGGCGCCCTTTTTCCTGAAGGCGCCGGGCTCCTCATCCCCTACGATGGATTTTGATGCCGACTGCAGCCCGCCCGAACTCGCTCCAGCAGGCCGCCTCGGCCGTGTTCGCGGTCACGACGGTCGTGCCGCTTCTGATCTTCGTCTGGACGCTTCACCGGCTCGGCTCGCTCTCACGCTTGCAGTCTCAGATCGGGCTCGGCCTGGCGCTCGGCATCGCGCTGTTGGGTTACTACATCTTCCGTCGGCTGATGGGTCAGATGTCCGAGCTGATCCGAGGGCTCGGACGCGCTGTGGAGCGCGGCGCGCGCTCGTCCGATGGGCGACTCGTGTCGGCCGCGCAGGATCGGGCGCCCGGACTGATCGCCGAGTACAAGCCTCCCGCCGTCGGCACCGTCGCCCACCAGGCTCCGGCAGCTCCCGCTGTCGCGGCCGCTTCGTCGAGCCCCATCACGCCACCACTGACCGTCCCGCGTCCGGAGCCGGTCCCTGCGCGGATGGCGATGGCGGCACCTGCTGCCGCGACG
>AR_comb_assmDRAFT_10274178_pt1 | contig 11590 bp, 30 predicted proteins | sample ArasoioldDNA_FD_10543 | JGI IMG/M metagenome (IMG submission 10543) | reverse complement strand
GCAAGCACTTTTAAATTAGTTTGTTTACCAGTACCAAGCTGTTCAACACCAAATTTATGAACAACATATCCCTTCTGTTCAAGAACAGAAACAGCATTGTTCAAAACATTAGTTGACACACCAAGATAATGCTCTTGGCCTCGGCCAATATCAGTAATACCTTTATCATCAACATTCATTTGAAGTTTCTTAACTGTAGACTCCAGAATGGTTGATTTTAGTTTTGCTCCTGGTTTAAGATATTCACGAACCGTTGATTCAGGAAGGCCTGTTTGTTTTCCAATTGCAACATTACCCATTCCTTTTTCAGCAAGACGCTCAACCATAGCAATCTGTGCTTGCTTCTTCTCATTTTTAGCAACAGATTTTTGAGCACGAAGTTTAGCAATACTAAGACCCATGCCTTGTGCAATCTCTTTTTCTGACAAACCTTGTTTACTCAGATTATCAACATGATCAAGAAAGCTTGCATTACGAGGATCGTGAACTCCTGATGTGTTTCCACCAGATCCCCAAGGATATCGCCCAGAATGACGAGGTGTTCCATAATGGGCAAGATATTCTTCTTCGTTTATTTTCATATACACCTCCTTAGTAACGATCGGAAAGTTTAAACTCCTCAATCTTTTGATCAAAATATATAATTCGTCCCATAAGATCTTCAATTAATTCAGGTGGGGGTAAAAACATACGAACGTTTTCACGTTGATATATCCTGAGTTCGATATCAATATCAAATGGTGAAACAGAATATTCAAGACAAAATAAAGCAGCATAAATTTCTAACTGCTTTTCTGATGCATGAATAATGCCCGTCTTAAGATCGTGGATTCTTAATTTATTTCTCCGAAAAGACATAGTGTCTGGTGTACCAAAACAATTATATGAATAAAATAACGTTTGCTCTACATCCATTTTGAACGCAATAGCATCGTTAACATATGTGGATAAAGACTTGTTTGCTCTGGATAATTTTACGCCTAATCTAATTGCCTCATGCGCTAAAGCGTGGAGATCGCTTCCACGTCGTGCAGCGTTAAACGACAAATATCTTGCTAACAATTTTTGATCATCATAATTAACCCAATGATAATTGCTAGGGCTTAAAAAGGCGTGTTTATCTTTAAGTTCTGAATGCGAGTTGAAGAGCATTAAATACTTCCTCTTCATTTTCTGGATATATGAACGAGGCGTAACTGTGTTCACCAAGTTTCTCTATCCAATATGGCTGGTTTGGTTGAGTTGGCGCATCCTTAGAGACTTTAACCTCTAATGCTGCCCAAAATTGTCGCCACAAAACGATAAGATCTGGAATCCCTTGAATATGATTTGGATTGTTTTTAAGGACCATTGCTCCAGGAAACGCATGTTCAATTTTTTCAATCAAATGGTTCTGATACGCAGCTTCCTTCATTTCACACCCCTAAAAACAAAACAAATGTGATATGCGATTCTCCCTCATTATAACGCATGTTTTTCATACTAGTTTATAAAATTAATCAATAAATGCGAAACAATTGCCTTGTGGCCAGACAGGCGGTGGCATATCTCCTTTCCCATCCCACGATCCCATGTACTCATAATATACACCCGTTTCGAAACTTCTAGCAGCGTTATAAACCTTCTCAAACAAGAGACCATACCGCATACAAACACTAATAACGTCTCTAAATTGAATGTTGTTCTGAAAGCACCGCATTGGTCCTCTGTAATATTTAGGATCAATATCCTTGAACTGATGCACATAACGCCAAGCAAACCACCTAGGTCGCCACACAATGTTTGCTGCGACCACATTTTCTGGGTTGTTGTCAAGAAGAATTGGTGTATCGAATGACTCAACATCTCTGTGTTCGATATCAAAATCAAAATCAACAAATTTCTCAGCAACCAAGACCTTCAACGAACGCATATAGTATTCCCCATCTTCTCCTTTCAATGATACAGATAAGGCACCACCAGTAACCTTATGCGGACGAAGTAAACGACCATCTTCATCCACAACTTCGCCCATCGGATTGATCAAATATCTCGGAAAATCATCAATTTTAGACCAAACATCCATAACCTCTCCTTTTAGCTTGCCCGTCATCCCGTCATTTTTCAGGTAGGTTCAAAAACTTTTGAGAAAAACGGACATTATAAAAATACCCTATATTTCTCTCTTTTTTATAAACCCTCGCTCGCATGAAAGTTTTTATATATATAGTAAATATGACGGGATGACGGGCAGCAACTCTCTGACCAGGGCTTTTACAAACCGGTTTTTGCCCTTCTCCGTCATTTTTTTTCGACTTTTCAAACCAACCACTCTTCAATTTGCAAATTCTTGATGGCAAAAGCACGCTCATTGAAGCTCTTTTTATGCATTAATCGATCTTTTATTGCTCTATCGATAAACGAATTTGACGACATGACGTAATAATAGAGCTTTGAAAATGGTGTATCGAGCCTATCAATACGCCCTTGGGCTTGCACAAAGTTCTTATACGAATATGGCAAAGAATAGAACACCATAGCATCCGTTTGAGTGCAATTCCACGCCTCAGCGCCAGCACGATATTGAACCAAATATAACCACTCATCGGTGTCTGGAATAGGCTCCTTACGATGTCCATTCCACTCTGCAACAGTAGTAAAATTATTCATCTTTCGAAGCTCAGCAAGCTCATAGTTGAAGTTGTAAAACACTATCATCTTAGGATGAACCTTCATCAAATCGAGCAATAATTCAAGACGAGATGGATCTGTGTTGACTATTTTCCTCAATATAAAGAACAACTCTGATACATCCTTTAGCGGACGATCTTCAAATACGTTCCATCGTTTCTTCCACGCATATCCAAACAACTTGTGATCATACCCAACCTCAAGCCAGTTAAGACATCTGGTTGTGTTTCTGACAAACGGCATTTCCACAAGAATCTGATCACGAAGTTTCTCAAGTTTCTTGACATTTACATAAGCTTTGACGATAGGAAATCTGCGAAAAGGTTCATAAATAACATGTTCCCTTTTGAAGTCTGTTGCATTTCTGTAGAATCCGTTTGCGACAAATACGGGTATGTAGTCAAGCCACGAGTCACCAGGAGTAGCACTGAGTAATACCCATCTGTTATTTTTGGCAATCTTATAGAAAGATTTGACCCAAGCCCCACTTCCAACAACTCGCTGCTCATCAAAGACGAAGAATGCTCCAGTAATGTCTTCATACTTACGGATGTTATTCCAGGAATCCACAGTAAGGACTTCGCCAGACCGAGAATACTCTCGTTTGGTGCTAAGTCCCAGTTTAACGGCTTCTCCCTCCCAATCAAGACTATCTCTTTTTCTTGCTGTTGTGATAACATATAGATCATGCTCGTGTTCCGATTCTGCCCAATATGTAAGAACAGCTGCCGTCTTACCAGAACCGGTCCCACCCCAAAGGATGTTGCCGTTCTCAAGATTGTCGACAGCCTCCCTTTGGTGTTTTGCCAGCTCCATCAATTACGCCTTCTTTGTGATTGATCACGAAGATGTAGATCGCCTTGCGGTAGGTTTCTCCAAGTCCAACTTTCTACAAAATAACACGCAACTCTTGGTCCAAATATTTCAATGTCTACCTCATCTGCATGAATTACATTCATTGGAAGAAGGACAGTAAAACACGATTCTTTTTTATACCACGTACGATAATCAAAAGGAAATTCAGAATATCCACAATTACGGCATGTCATTAATCCTCCCTTCTATTTAACCGCGTCTCGGATCGGCTTTCCTCAATCCACTGCGCTTTAAAACATATTCAATCCCTCTGCGAAGCTCCATAATGGTGGTAGCCCCGAACTCTTCAACAGAGGTTCCGTAGTAAACATCCTCCTTCACAAGTTTCATTCCCCTGAGTTTGTTAAGATCGTTTGGGTTACTGATACAAGTAACTTGATTCTTATTCCATCGATTATGTTTACACATATAGTTGAAATCAGACGAATACCCCACAAACACTTTTGGTTGCGGCTTTCTAACCATTAATCACTCTCCAACTTTCGACCTTTAATAGAACGCCAATCCACTTTCAAATATGCCACACCATCTTCAACATAAGCAACCTCACCATCGCCTTCTACATCAGACTCTGCTTCAAACACAGTTACAAGTTCTCCAGGAATAAGCCCTCCTTCAACCTCATATAAGAAGACATATGTCATGTTTCCACGAACACGAACATTCAAATCTATCTCAACACGCTTCAATGGTCGATCCATAATATTCCTTTAAACATTATAAAAACAAAAAAGGAAACCCGTGTTAAAGGGTCTCCTTTTCTAAAACTACTCCTTCGGTTGTAGTACCAGAAAGCCACCACGACCGTCAGGGAGCAGTAGGTACCCAGCGTCGATCAGCTCTTGTGCTGTATCGGCAATTTCGGCACTGCGCTTCTTCGTCACCCTATAGGCAACGACGTAGCATCCAATGACGACTGCTGTAGCAGCAACTTCGATGATCACGTACCTGTAGTACCAGAGCTTCTCCTTGATCCGATCGCTTCTTGATTTCTTCTCGTTCATATCAAGCCTTTCGGTTAGTTTCTCATTACAACACATGTAATATGTGCGAAAAAGAAAGGGACTGTTAAGTCCCTCCCTTTTCAAATCATGCAACTTTCTTGAGGTTCTTCTTGTCGGTCTTCTTGTCCTTCCGTGCAGCAAGCTTCTCGCTGACCTTGTTGAACGTCACGAAGGCGACGAACGGCGCGATGCTGATCACTGTCGTAGCGACAGTCACCAACCCGACGACCTTCATCTGATCCTTCACCGTCAACTCAGCCGGCTTCTTGCTCCAGAAAGACTCTTTGATCTCTTCCATCTGAATCTCCTTTTGGTTGTAATTCCTCATAACAACCAATGTAAATTTTGCGATATCAAACTTTATTAGTGGTTATTAAAATGATTCTTTCTTCATAATCAAATAACCAATTCGGATCCTGGATCTTTTCTGGAAGAAACTCAGCATGAATAACAGTTTCATCCATAGGAATTTTCCAAGTTAGCTCTTTGGTTGGGAAGATATAAGCTTTGATGGTTTGAGTTTCGATCGTTTCTTTTTTGAACTTCTTTGGAAGTTCCCAGACCTCTGTAATTTTAACTGTATATCCACGGTACTGATCTGAATCAACAGCGTTAGCATGATCATGTGCATGACGCAAAATATCGTTTTTGTCCATAACCGTTGATTCGAACTCTGCTTCACATACTTGGCATCTAAATGTTTTACCATCGAAAAGAAATTCAACATCCATTCCTATTATCTCCTTTAAATATTATTTAGGAATTAAATCAAAGAACCCGTGCTTAAGATCTGCACCTTTTGTAAAGCTAACATTCAAATTCTCTTCTGTTAACAAACTGAACGAAGTATCTTCACTATCAAAATCAGCAACAAGATAATATCCGATAGGAAGGAAGGTGTCTACATCATATTTGTCGATCTTGTATCGACTGGCAAACATATCTTGGTTGATTTGAGTGATAAGAACTGCTTTGGTAGCCATGTTTCCTCCTAAAAAAAGGAAAGGCCCGTTAGGGCCCAACCTTTATGTCATCGACATACTTGATTTTCAAATCTGGATGCGCGTTGAAGAACTCGATATATTCTCCATGCATTCTGCAAGCTGATCCCATCAGGTTCATGCAATGGCGACACGTGACTTCTTCTGGATCATTTGTAAGATCCAATTTCCAGTCATCGTTCCATTGACAATCAGCCATGGTCGGCTTCCAAGAGCATCGCATATGCTTCGCTTTCTCCTTTTTAGGCATCTTCATTCCTTTCAGTAGTCTTTCATTATAAGAAAGGTTTTTTCTGCGAAAGCAAAAAGGAAAGGCCCGTTAGGGCCCCTCCTTTACTCGTCGAAGTGTTCAACGATCTCAGCAAACTGCTCGTCCACCGCGATTTGCTCGTAGATGTCCACCGTTCCTTCCAGAATGTCGAGTGTCTCCAGAAGGATTTCATTTGCCTTCTTTGCGCCTCTCCACAAACTGAATGTCACGACTGAACTTGCTATTGCAAGTACGGCGGCGGCGATTGTCAGATTTCTTTCGTCCATATAAAACACCTCCACTATAGGGAATGTTTTTCCTGCGAGGAAAAAGAAGAGGGCTTGTTACAGCCCCCTCCTTTTGAATCAACCCGAAGTGGTAAGTTCGGTGATCAGTCCGATCTTCTTGTCGATGTAGACCTTACCGTCGCCCCTCGACAACCGCTCCACAACGTCGTTCATGTGATCTGTGTACCGTCGGGTCTCAACACGATTGTTGATATCGACGAATAAGCAGTATCCACCAAGAACTACGATGACAGCGATCGTTGACTCATGGCGTTTGATAAACGCCTTGACCTTATCGATCTTCTTCTCTTCCATAACTCTCCTTAGTTAGAGTATCCTCATTATAAAAGATGTTTTTCCTGCGAAAAGGAATAAAAAGGAAATCCATGTTACTGGACTTCCCTTTTGTTGTTACAACGTGATTAGTTCTTCCACCAGCTTCACGAACTGATCGAAGTTCTCTTGGTTCTCCTCCCTTGACCTATCTCTGTGAGACGGGTCGTAGAAGTCCTCCTCGAGTTCCTTCAGCTCAGCCTTGATCTGCTGCTTGCGCTTTGAACTGGTTCTCATTGTATTTCCTCCTCATTACAACACATGTAAAATATGCGAGAAAGAAAAGAAAAGGCTCGTTAGAGCCCTTCCCTTTGGTTGTAAATAGGATCGTCGTCCCGCACGTATTGCTGAAGATCCTCGTTCCACCAACGTTCACACAATCCTTCATGTTGATGTTCGAGACACCTTGAACAATAGTCGGGCATTCTCTCGTCCATTATTCCTCCTCATTACAACACATGTAAAATATGCGAGAAAAAAGGAAACCCGTGTTAAAGGGTCTCCTCTTTAGGAAACTACTTGATCTTGGACGTCACAGTTTTCATGAATCTGCTCACGGTGGCTGTTTCCTGCTCGTTGAAGTCTTCCTTCAGCGTCTTCCTCGCCGCATCCACCAAAACTTTTCTCAGTGCCGCTTTGTAGAGTCTGCCTCCAACATAGACTCCTGCGCAGAAACAACCAACAGCGATCAACTTCACGTTGTTGTTCTGGTTCTGTTCCATTATTGTTCCTTTCCTCATAATAACGTTTGTAAAATATGCGAGTGCCTGCGAGGGGATTCGAACCCACCACTTGGGAGAGTTTAAGTCTCCTGCCTCTGCCGTTGGGCTACACAGGCGAGGTTGTATTAAACAACCCAAACTTTCTCTGGACCGAGTATATCGCACGCCTCTTCGATCGGATTAATCTGATTCCAAACACCTTCTGGAAGAGGATGTACTTCTCGAGGTTCACCAAATTTATTCAACCAAAAATCAAGTTGAGCAAATTTTTCTTCTCGTGTTCCCACAAATTCAGGAATTTCACCAACATCAGCTAGATCAGGGTGTTGCTCTCGAATATATGGTTCACAAACCCTATTTGCTCTAGGAAGTTGATGCGTGAAAAGAGTATCTCCTGTCATATAGTTAAGAATGTCATAAACACCATCAACGTGCCTTCTGGAAAGTAAACGCCCATCAGCAATACTAATAATATCTCCAACATCAAATTTACGAATTTCGGTCATATTAATCTCCTTAATTTATAAAATGTAAAAAAGAAAGGCCCAGTTAAGGGCCCTTCTTATACTTGGGTTTCATTTCACCCCCTTGTTGTCTCATTACAACAAAGGTTTTTTCTGCGAAAAAGGGGGCCTATGAAAGCGCCCCCTCCTTTTCAAGAGTTCTTAATTGGGAGGACCCAATACGATCCGTCTTGATCCTGAACATAGGCAACGTTTCGTCGAGGAGCAAACCGCATAGTAACAACTGCCGTAACAGCAACAAGAGCGATCTCCTTCCGATGAGCGTTGATCCAATCCTTAATCTGCTTCTCCATCATTTTCCTTTTCTATGGTAACTCGGGTCTAGCTCCGTAGGCCCAAGAATATTCTGGAATTAATCTGTGGCAATTATTGCATTCGCCGTAGCCACCAGAAATAGGCTCTGGTGTTTCACATACACAAATCGTTTCATTCGTGTCGATTTGTTTGAAAAAAGTTTGGTATTCCACGCCATGGATTCTCATCATATGGCGTCTCATTATCGAAAACTTCGTTAGCATTTTTTCGCATATCGGGCATTTCCTTGTGTTGTGGTATGTGCCCAAGTCGATTCTCCCGTTCTACATTCTTATACATCATATGATTCCTGCCAAGGCCTAGATGCTTCTTAAAAGCCTTTCTAATATCTTTCCTAGATCTCTCACACTCCCCTCCCCAAATTCCTCCATCACTAGTAATTGTTCCTTCAGCAAGACATAGTGTCTTAACTTCGCATGAAGCACAAATTTTTTTAGCTATAGGAACAACCGTAGAACTACTTCCACGACTAGGAAAGAATATGTCTGGGTCGACTCCAATACATGCTCCACGTTTATACCAGTCAAAATCTGGCTCAATATCAAAATATTCGCACGCAGCTACGAAATAATCTTCTTTTGTGATCAATTTTTCGGGCATTTGTCTGATTACCCCCTAGAATCGATTATAGGACACTTTTTCAATTCTGGGCTATCGTCATATAACTTTGATATGTTTCGTCCATTAGACGCCAATCTAGAGGACGTTTTTTACAAAAGAGCGTTCAAAACGAGGCCAAGCAACAGAAATAGAGCAAAGCTCTTACTCCAGAACCAAATTCCGTCTTTATTGATTGGTTTCACGAACGCTAAGATATAAACTACCATTGTTGCACACGCCGCCGCTATCCAAAACGCTAGAATCATCATGACTAATAGCAATTTTATCTCCTCTTAAATATCTATCATCCTTTTCAGGATGAGTTTCTGTAAACTCCATCAGAGCTAAAGCATGAAAAACAACAGATGCTAAATGGTGTGTTCCCAATTCAGGATCAATGTCTTCACCTTCCCAGAACGCTCGAGCATGACGCATCATTGCAGCAAAGGACAACGACCAAGCATAACCTTTACGCCAATTATGTTCGTCGTATTTTTCTGCACCTCGAGCATAAAGCCTAGCAACCTCATCTAATGAATGCCACGGAAGAAGATCATATCTAACATCTTTTAGTCCTTTTTGACCTCCAGTGTCTGAATCTGTAATTCTTATCTCTTTTTCTTGTTTCACGAAACAAACAACCCCAAAGAAATAAACATCCAGGCAAGCAAAGGAAACGCGGCAAGAAACTTCTTATCATACAAAAGTGGTCCTGCCGCAAGCAAACAAAGAACCGCAGCTATGATCCAAAAGAAATCAGCCCATTCTGGTTGTCCAGAAACTAAACCAATGTCTGCGAAGATCATGAGTTTCTCCTAACGTTGAAGGATACTACCTTACCAAAGCTTAACCCAAGTGTTGGTCCCAGGATATAGTCGATACGACGTAGAACTAGGCCAACCATACACAACATACTCAACATAACAAACGCCCGTTGGATTCATCGCACGAATGGTTGTGTAGTTTGGCATGCTGTGGTTCAAATATGTATTGGAACGAACACGCACAAGCGTTGGGTAACCGTAGTTATCAATTTGTAAACCAAGACAATAGTATGCTCCACCGATAACCTGCATACCAACAGTGGTATAAGATTCCTGCCAAGTCTTTACATTACATCCACCATAAAGAATATAATGGACGTTGAAATAGTTAGAAACAGCGTGCGCCGGCTGAGGCGCGATAGGCGCAATAGCTAAACCAAGAAACAGCGCCAAAGCAACAATAAATTTACGCATTACTTATTCTTCTCCTTAAGATTAATGTAGTGTTGGATTTCTTTTTGTAATTTACGTTGTTCCTCTAGTCCAATAACTCTACCATATTCATAAGCAAACCAAACCAGAGCCGTGGCCCCTAAAATAATAGAAACCCAAATAAACCAAATAAACCAGGGCATTTCAATCCTTTCTTTTCTTTTCCTCAATAACGAAGTCCTGTTGCAACTTTGTTAATTGTATATATTCATAGATAAATCCAACTAGAGCTATGATCATTAAAATAATAGGAATAGAAATAAAAATAAGCCAAGGAAACCAGGGCATTTCAATCCTTTCTTTTTTTTCTTATTCCCTTTACAATTATGTTCCTCTGCTTGATGCATAAATTCTGTCATTGTATTAATAGCCCTAATAAGAAGTCTCTCTAAAGGAACCCCAATATCAATTTCAGATATAACACCCTTACTCTTCAGATTTGCCATACGATTTGCCAGTATTCCATAATCTTTAATAATCTGTCTAGCTTCCTGATGAAGTTCAGGCTCTTTATCAGACATAATTCATTTCCTTAAATAATTGGTTATAATGATAACCACAGAATAAAATTTCTCCAGAAATAGAATCTCGTCCGCAAACATCTTCTTTATTTGGACATGAAGAAATATCTAATGGTTCTCTACCATTAAACACGACCCAATCTGGCCCACGTTTGTTCCCAAACTTTACCATCAACAACCAGTCCTTTATCTTGCTGGTACTTACGAACAACACTATCTGTACCTGATCCGAATACACCATCCTTATTAGCAGGCTTGTCTGTCATGTATCCACGGAGAATAAGCATACATTGTAGATCAAGAACAGCGGTTCCAGTGCTACCAAGTTGAACTCGAGGCATATCTTTCAAAACGACCTCCGGAGTGGGAGTAGGAGTTGGTGGAATAGGGATTGGCTCAGGAGGAATTGGTGCTGGATTGAGAATCGCATTCACCATTCCAAGAAATTCATCCATCGGAAAATTAGGACCCGGGTCCCAGTGGCTGTAAGAACCAGCCTTATCCGGATGCAAAACCTTCATTGCTTTATTGTGCTCAGCGTGTGTCGTGATTCCACGATAGGGAACACCACTACGAACCGCAGTAATAATAGCATCAGCTGTTAAGAATACAGCAGGAATATTATGCTTCTTACACCAGGCAGCAACGTTTGGCGCAACCTGTTCCTTGAGCATCTTTTGAGAATAATCATCGTGCCAATCAGCACCGGTTTGACTGGCAAATCCAGCCATCTCAATATGAAGACCGTGACGATTACCATCGACAATACAGTAAGCAACGTCCTTATCCTGAACACAACAAACCGTAGAGTTAGCATCGCTGGCAAGATGAGAACTTACCTTACGATCGGTAACCTGGAAATATCGTGCACATTTCTCGGCTGTGTCTAGGTTCTCAAATGCCTCCATATCGTGAATACCAATATACCAGATTCCACGATCTTCTCCGTCTAGAACCTTTGTGTACCATTTTGCTTCAACGAATTCCATTATTCTCCTTTAATCCGTTTAGCGAGTAACTCTTGTGTTGTGAGAACAGCCGATCCTGTATTACCTTTTATAATTACTGGTGCTTTATCGCCACATGAACAAACATGCTGCTCTGTATGAAGTGGATTATCTAAGATACATGTGTGCACGTGTTCATTGAGATTTTTAAGTGGTGGATAAATAGTCCAATATACTTCGCATTTCTCCACAATTACCTCCTATTTATTATTAACCACAATATT